>Ga0209517_10002797_pt1 | contig 24249 bp, 19 predicted proteins | sample PeaSoiMetSII2010_FD_187695 | JGI IMG/M metagenome (GOLD analysis project Ga0209517, IMG submission 187695) | Peat soil microbial communities from Weissenstadt, Germany - SII-2010 (SPAdes) (version 2) | ecosystem: Environmental > Terrestrial > Soil > Wetlands > Peat | place: Germany... | reverse complement strand
GGAACTGCGCGGTCGGACCCAGCTTCTCTTCGATGCGCAGCAACTGGTCGTATTTGCAGATTCGGTCGGTGCGGCTGGCCGAGCCGGTCTTGATCTGGCCGGCGCCGGTTGCCACTACCAGGTCGGCGATGAAGGGGTCTTCGGTCTCGCCGGAGCGGTGCGAAACCACCGACGTGTAGCTGGCCACCGCGGCCATCTGCATGGTTTCCAGCGTTTCCGTCAAAGTGCCGATCTGGTTCAACTTGATGAGAATCGAGTTGGCGATGCCCTGGTCGATGCCGCGCCGGAAGATCTCGGGATTGGTCACGAAGATATCGTCGGCCACGAGCTGAATCTGGTTGCCCAGCGTCTCGGTGAGCAGCTTCCAGCCCGGCCAGTCTTCTTCCGACATGCCGTCTTCGATCGAGAGGATCGCCGGATACTGGCGGACCCAGTTCGACCAGTATTCCACCATCTGCTCAGGGCTTCGCGCGCTCTTGTCGGACTTCTTGAAGACGTACTTGCCATCCTGGAAGAACTCGCTCGCCGCCGGATCCAGGCAGACGCCGATCTCGGTGCCCGGCTGGTAGCCGGCCTGCGCAATGGCCTCCAGCACGCTCTCGATGGCCTCTTCGTTGGATTTCAGATTGGGCGCGAAACCGCCCTCGTCACCCACCGCCGTCGAATAGCCCTTCTTGGCGAGCACCTTCTTCAACGTGTGGAAGACCTCCACGCCCATGCGCAGCGCTTCGGAGAACTTCGCCGCGCCGAACGGCGCGATCATGAACTCCTGCACATCCACCGAATTGTCGGCATGCGCCCCGCCGTTGATGATGTTCATCATGGGAACGGGAAGGGTATTGGCCGCCACGCCGCCCAGGTAGCGGTAGAGCGGGGTGCGCTGTGACGCAGCGGCGGCGCGCGCCGCGGCCATCGATACCGCCAGAATGGCATTGGCGCCCAGGCGTCCCTTGTTGTTGGTGCCGTCGACCGCGATCAGGACGCGGTCCAGCTCCGACTGCTGGGCGGCATCCTTGCCGTGGAGAGCGCCGGCGATCTCACCATTGATGTGGCTGACAGCCTTGAGGGTGCCCTTGCCGAGGTAACGCGATTTGTCGCCGTCCCTCAACTCCACCGCCTCGTACTCGCCGGTGGATGCGCCGGACGGCACTGCGGCACGTCCCATACTGCCATCACCGAGATAGACATCCGCTTCCACAGTCGGATTCCCACGCGAGTCGAGAATCTCTCTGCCAGCTACCTTTACGATCGTCGTCAATGTACACTCCTAAGCTTTCTTGGGGCCAGGGGCCAGGGGCCGGGGGCCAGGGGCCGGGGGCCAGGGAAAACCTGCCACGTAGCGCCGGGACTCACTTCCCTGGCCCCTGGACCCCGACCCCCGGCCCCCGTCACGCCACCACCGTAATTCCGCACTCGGTGATGTAATATCCTTTGGCCTTGTCGGCCTCCGCGTCGAAACCGATGACGCTGGAGTCCGGAACCTTCACGCCCGTATTCACAATGGCGCGGCGGATGCGGCTGTTCCGTCCGATCTCCGCGGCCGGCATCAAAATCGAATACTCCACTTCGCAGTAGCTGTTGACGCGCACGCCGGGGGACAGGATGCTGTGCAGTACGCGGCCTCCCGAAACGATGCAGCCCGCGCTCACGATGGAATCCACGGCGACCCCCATGCGGCGCCCTTCCTGCGCGAATACGAATTTCGCCGGGGGCTGTTGCGTGACCCTGGTGCGGATGGGCCAGCGCTGATCGTACAGGTTAAACTCGGGGACCACGGCCACCAGGTCCATGTTGGCTTCGTAGTAGGCGTCCAGCGTTCCCACGTCGCGCCAGTAGCGGTTCTGCTTGGCATTGATGTCGCGAAAGTCGTAAGCCACCACGCGCGCGTTTTGCAGGTTGCGCGGAATTACGTCCCTGCCGAAATCGTGGCTGGAGTTCGGATCCTGGGCATCCTCATGCAGGGCGCGCAGCAGCACGTCGGTGTTAAATGCGTAAACTCCCATGGACGCGCTGATCATGGAGGCATCGAACCGCGAGGGGACGGCGTTGGCAGGGTCCGGCTTCTCCATAAAGCCCACGATGCGGTAATCGTGGTCGATTTCCGCCACGCCATACCGGGGAGCCTCCTCCGGGGGAACCCGGATGGTGGCGATGGTAATGTCCGCCTTCTGCGACCGGTGCCAGTCCAGCATCTCGTGGTAGTCCATCTTGTAAATATGGTCGGCAGCGAGGATGAGGGTTTCGACGGGGGATTCGGCTTCGATACTCTGAAAATTCTGGAAGACGGCATCGGCGGTACCCTGGTACCAGTCCTTGTGAACGCGCTGCATGGGCGGGATCAGCTCGATGTACTCGCCCAGTTCCGCGGAGAGGACGTTCCAGCCGTCGCGCACGTGGCGGGTCAACTCCAATGATTTGTATTGTGTTAGGATGAAAATTCGACGGACGTTGGAGTTGATGCAGTTGGACAGGGTAAAGTCGATAATGCGGTAGGCGCCTCCGAAGGGGACCGCGGGCTTCGCAGTATCACGGGTCAAGGGAAAAAGGCGCTCGCCCGCGCCCCCCGCCAGCAAGATCGCTAATATATTTTCCATTTCAGCTTAAGTCCCTGTAAAGAAACGGCATCCTGGTGTTTTTGCCGGCTGGTGTGAACGGCGGCCCCAAAAATTAGACTTGACTTTATTTATCAACCACCTATGATATCAGTACCCTCTGTGCGCGGTCGAGGAAATTTGGGGTCGGGCCTCACTCCAGGTGACGCAGGGTCTCGGAAATCCGGAAACGAGCATGGGAATTTTGGTCTGGTTGGGAGGTGTATTTCGTTTGGCTGAAGTTAAGCTTCAGGAGGGCGAAACGTTGGAAAACGCCCTTCGCCGCTTCAAGAGGAAGGTGCAGCAAGAGGACATCATCAAGGAGGTCAAGCGGCACTCCTTCTATTTGAAGCCGGGCGAGAAGCTCCGGGCCAAGCAGGCGCTGGCCCGCAAACGAAACCGGAAGAAGAATCGCCGGGAGATAGAGTAAACCGCGGTGGCGGCGCTTGGCCGTGACGCGATGTCGGGCAAGCGCCGCCATCCATATCCGATAACAGTTCAGGTTGATAACGGGGCACAGTTGCTATGGCGGAGTTCCAGGATCGCGTCCTCAAGTGCGTAGATTGCGGGGCAGATTTTGTCTTTACAGCGGGAGAACAACACTTCTTCCACGACAAGAATTTCAAGAACGAACCCAAACGTTGCAAGAATTGCAAGACCAAACGGCAGGGTTCATCGGGCTCGGGCTTTACCAAAACGGAGACGATGACCACCTGCTCGCAGTGCGGCCGGGAAACCACCGTACCCTTCAAGCCGACGCAAGGCAGGCCAGTGTATTGCCGCGAATGCTTCCTCAGCCGCAAGGTATCCTCGGCGGCGGCCGGGGGAAATCGATAGTTTGAAGGGTGGGGCCGGCGAACCCAGGGGGTGGCAGGCCGCCGGCCCCGGCCCGCCGCATCTTCAGGTTTTCGCAATCCGCTACCCCTTGACATCCTACATAACGTGTGCAGCCCGGCGGAGTGTCCGCCTGGAATTCTGCGGCATGGATCTGCGCTACGCCGTGCGCACGTTGCGGCGCAGTCCCGGCTTCCCGCACGGCGTGCATCCCGCGTCGACCCGATGACCGCCCTTCGCCACGAGTAGGTCAAGCCGACCCACCACGAGTTCCCGCAAATCGATGGTGTGTGCGCGGGTAACAAGTGTATACTCGTAAGACCCGCATGGAGGGAAAAAAAGACAAGATGATTCACACACACATAGCGAAAGTTGTAACGGTTGCAGCGGTTGTCGTATGGGGACTCCCTCTGGGAGCGGCCACCGTGTGCGTCAACAGCAGCGGCCAGGGAGGCTGCCAGAAAACCATCGGAGCGGCGGTTGCCGCGGCGTCCAAGGGCGATACGATCAACATTGCGGCCGGAACCTACAAGGAGACCGTCACGATCGGCCAGACGCTGGCGCTCATCGGAACCGACCCCACCAAGACCATCATCGACGCGACAGGGTTGTCCAACGGCATCATCGTGGACGGGATCGGCAACCCGGGTTTGAACGGAGTCGTGATTTCGGGCTTGACGGTGCAGAACGCCAACTTTGAGGGGATCCTGGTCACCAATTCATCCAACATCACGATCGCCGGCAATGTCCTCACCGGCAACAACAAGGGGCTCGGCTTCGCGGGCGGGATGCCCGTCTGCCCTGGTATCCCGTCGTTCGAGACGAACGAGGGCTTCGATTGCGGCGAAGCCATCCATCTCGAGGGCGTGCAGCACTCGACGGTATCGAACAACTCGATCACACTCAATGCCGGCGGCATCCTGTTGAGCGACGATACCGGCGCGACCCACGACAACCTGATCGCCGGCAACTCGGTGATCAATAACCCGTCCGACTGCGGCATCACGCTGGCGTCGCACGTACCGGCGGCCAACGCAGGCTCGACCAGTCCGCTGGGGGTCTACAACAACACCGTGGTCGGCAATACCTCTTCGCAGAACGGCCTCAAGGGCGAAGGCGCCGGGGTGGGGCTGTTTGCTTCCGATGTGGGCACCAAGGTCTATGGCAACATCATTGTCAACAACGTGCTCACCGGCAACGACCTTCCCGGCATCGCGGTCCACGGCCACACGCCGCAGCAGAACCTGGATGGCAACGTGTTCATCGGCAACAAAATCAGCGGCAACGGCGCCGACACGGACGACGCATTCACACCCACTACGGCCGGGATCATGTTCCTGAGCGTCTCGCCCGTTTCCGGCACCGTGTTTGAGCAGAACTCGATCGACACAGAGGGTATCGGCATCGCCTGGAACGCGCCGGGCGAGGCCAAAATCCAGCGAAATTCCTTCTCCGGCGGCATTGGCATCTACAACTTCGGAGCCGGTACGGTGAATGGCGAAGGCAACTGGTGGGGATGCCCGGCCGGGCCCATCGGCCCGTCGCTTTTCGTCGTGGGATGCTCGACCTCTTTCGGGCCGGTGACCTTCAATTCGTGGGCGGTGGCCGCGCCGAAGTGATGGGGAAGGCTATGGGACAGGCTAGGAGGCCTTTCCCACGTGCGTGGCGATGTACCACTGGTTGCCGAAGATATCCTTGACAGCAGCGGTGCGGTCGCCATAGGACTGATCGGCGGGCTCGTTAGTCGAAACGGCGCCTGCTTCGAGCGCGCGGCGGTACGTAGCGTCCACATCGGGGACGTACAGATAAAACATGCTGGGCATCGGCTGATAGGGCCCCTGGGCCTCGCCCATCTCCAGCGTGCTATCGCCGATTTTCAGCGTGGTGTGGTGGATCACTCCATCGGGCGCGGTGTACCGTCCCATTTCCTTCCCCCCGAAGGCGCGCTGCAAGAACCGGATGACCGGCTCCGCACGCGGCGGATGCAGATAGGGCTGCACGGTGGGGAAGCCCGGCCGGAAGTAGCTCTCCCCGATGCAGGTCGCGATGTACCAGTAGTTGCCGTGCGGATCCTTCACATTCGCCGTGCGCTCACCCCAGGGTTGATCGGCCGGCGCCTCCAATGAGGTGCTCCCCGCTTCGAGGGCGCGCTGGTATACGGCGTCCGTATCGCGCACGTAAACGTGGAACGCCATAGGTTGGCCGTCTCCGCTGAAAGAGAGCCCGGGGCCGCCGCCGCCGATCATCAGCATGGAATCGCCGAGGCGCACCTCGCAGTGGATTCCGCCGGCCGGTCCGATGGCGCGGAACTGCTCCTGGGCATCGAATGCCTGCTTGATGAAATCGATCAGGCCGGCCGCGTCGCGGGCGACGAGGTAGGGCGTCAGCGTGCGGAAGCCTTCGCGGATGGGGTTGACCGCGGGCGTCTTCGCGCTCTGCTGGATGGCTTCGAAGCGGCGGTGTATCTCCTCCGCGGACATGTCTTCCTTGCGCGTGGCGATGGACCACGTGTATCCGAAGGGGTCTCCGACCCGGCCGGAGCGGTCGCCATAGAACTGGTCGGTGACGGGGCTCACGAGCCTCGCTCCCGCAGCCACCGCCCGGTCCGCCAAGGCGTCCGCATCATCGACATACAAATGGATCGCCACCGGGGAGCCGCCCAACGTCTGGGGGCTGGGGAAGCCATACTCGAGGGCCTCTTCGCCCAGCATGATGACCGAGTTGCCGATGGCGATCTCGGCGTGGGCGATCTCGCCGCCGGCCTCGAAGCGCATGATCTCTCTGGCGCCAAACGCCTTCTGGTAAAACTCAATGGCCGCGGCGGCGTTCTTGATGCGAAGGCGTGGCGTGGCGGTTTGCCGGGTTGCGGCGAGTGCTTCAGACATGCTTGCCATAGGCGATTTCCTTTCCAAATTCGATTTGAGACGTGCTTTGAAATTTTCGCGCGGGAGATGGCGCAGATCGCGGGCGATTCCGAGAAGCGGCACGAATTCCGGGTCTTCGGCCGTGGACCCTGCCAGCATGGCCTCCACGGCCTGGTCGCACATATCGTGGATCGGGCGCTTAGGCATCTCGACCCTCCATCTGCGCCCGCAGGCTCTGCAACGCGCGGAACTGGAGCTGCTTCACGGCCCCCTCGCTGCGCCCGAGTTGGCGGGCGATTTCGCGAATGCTCCTCTGCTCCACAAAGCGCTGCTGAATCACCAGGCGCTGGTTGCTGGGCAGCTCGCGCACCAGGCGAAACAGGCGCGCCCGGTGCTCGATTTCATCCAGGTCGGGCTCGGACGCGACGCCGGTCTCGGGCGGATCTTCGGAGCTGGAGACCTCGCGTGCGGCGCGCTTGGATTGATCGGCCACCGCGTTGGCCGCGATGCGGATGAGCCAGGCGGAAAAAGGAGCGCCTCGCCATTCATAGTGGCGCAGGTTGGCGAGAGCTTTGTGGAATACGTCGGAGGTCAGGTCTTCGGCTATGTCCCGGTCGCGCACCCGGCTCGCGATAAACGCGTAAATCCGTTCAAAATGAATTTCATAGAGATCGCCGAACTTCGAAGGGTCGTGTTGCGCGGCTGCCACCATCAGACGCTCTTCGGCGATTGTCATGCCCCTCTCAGTATAGGAACTGCCGGGGGCTGGAAAAGTTACGGCGGCCGGCGGCAGCCCCCATCCCGGCCTCTATCGGCAACGGCCATCTCCCAAAAGTCTTCTCTGGAAGACAGTCTGCCAGTCCGCTCGTTTCTGTGGTAGAGTGTCTGCTGGAAGACATGGCAAAGCGCGAACCGTATCGGAATCACGTGGAGCTTCTTCAGGGAACGCTCGACATGCTGATTTTGCAGACGCTCCAGTGGGGCCCCCAACACGGCCACGGAATCGGCCAGGCAATTCGCCTCCGGTCGGAAGGCGCTTTCGAGATCGAGCACGGCTCGCTATACCCAGCCTTCCACCGCCTGGAGAGGCAGGGATGGCTCTCCTCGGAGTGGAAGCCGTCGGAGGCCAACCGGCGCGCGAAGTATTACAAGCTGACTCCTGCCGGAAAGCGCCAGCTCGCGAGGGAGCAGTCCCGATGGGAAGCGTTGGTAAGAACCGTTGCGCGCGTGATGCGGCCCTCGGAAGGGGAATAGCGGGATGCGGTGGCGTTCCAGGCGGTTCTCGAAAGAACAAGAGCTGGATGAGGAAATCCTGGCGCATCTGGCCATCGAGGTGAAACAGAGAATGGATGCCGGGGAAACACCGGAAGAGGCGGAGTGCGCCGCTCGCCGGCAATTCGGCAATCGCGCATTGGTCATGGAGGTCACTCGCGGCATGTGGGGATACGCCTGGCTTGAATCCCTGGCTCAAGATCTGAAATATTCGGTGAGAGCCATGCGCAAATCGCCCGGATTCACGGCGGTCGCGATGCTCACGCTGGCTCTCGGGATCGGCGCCAACACGGCAGTGTTCAGCGTGATTGACGCGGCCGTGCTTCGGCCGCTCCCATTTCCGGAGTCCGGCCGGCTCGTCTGCATCTGGTCGACAAAGAACGGCGCCCCGCTGGGTGGTCCATCCCCAATGGATCTGCGGGACTTCGCGAGGGCCAATCGTTCCTTTGAGAGTCTCGTGGTCTATGACCACTGGCGGAAGAACATCAGTGGCATCGGCGCCTCGAACCAGGCGGGGGGCTCGAAGGAACCGGAGGAGATGGTGGTCGGCCTTGTCCCCGGCAGTTACTTTGAGCTGCTGCGAATCCGGCCGCTGATGGGGCGTCTGTTTACGGAGGAAGAGAACCAGTACGGGAAACACTACGTCGCGGCCATCGGCAGCAGCTTTTGGAGAACTCGGTTTGCCGCCGATCCGGGAATCCTTGGCCGAACCATCCGGATCAATGGCGAAACCTACGTCATAGTTGCTGTCATGCCGGATGCGATCCCCGGATGGATGGATCAAACCAGCACTCCCATCTCGATCTGGACCCCCTTTGCGTTTGCCGATATCTGGACCGAGGCTTCGCGCGGCGGCCGCGACTACTCTGGGCTGGGGCGTTTGAAGCCCGGCGTATCGTACGATCAGGCGCGGACCGAGCTGGCGGCCCTGGCCGCCGGTCTGGCGCGCGAGCACCCCATCGATGAGGGAATCGGCGCTACCATCGAGCCTCTCGCGGATACCAGGGCAGGTCCGGTTCGGCCTATCCTCCTGATGCTGGCGGGCGCGGTCGGGATGGTTCTGGCGATTGCGTGTTCGAACCTGGCGGGCCTTCTTCTGGCGCGCAACTCGGTTCGCTATCGCGAAATTGCGCTGCGTGCGGCGCTGGGCGCCGGAAAGTGGAGGCTCCTGCAGCAACTTCTTGTCGAGACGCTGTTACTCTCTCTGAGCGGCGGCGCTGTAGGCCTGGTCCTCTCGTCGGTGACTTCCACCGCTCTGGTGCGCCTGAACGCGCCCGGGGTTTTGCCTTACACCACAGCGGCTAGCTCACTGCCGCAGTTTTGGTCTGGCGGCGTCGACCTTCGCGTATTGCCTTTCACCTTCGGCATTTCAGTCGTTACCGCCCTGCTCTTTGGCCTGGCGCCCGCATTCGCCGGCATGCGTGTCTCCCCGGGCGACTCGCTGAAAGAAGGAAGCCGGGGTGGTGGTGCGGGCGCCGGCAGACAAAGGCTCCGGCGCATGCTGGTGATCGCCGAAATGGCATTGTCTCTGGTTCTGGTGGTCGCGGCGGGGCTTCTGGCGCAGAGCGTGATTCGTCTCCAGCGGCAAAACTCCGGGTTTCGGCCGGATCGCCTGTTGAAGGCGCATATTTATCTGCCACCCGCACGCTATCCCGATCCCGCGGCGATCACTAAATTTTGCGACGAATTCGGGCGGCGGGCACGTGCGCTTCCGGGAGTGCTGGATGCGAGTGTAACCACCGTATTTCCACCCGCCATCCGATGGACGCAGATGTTCACCGTCGGCGGGCGTCCCGCCTCGCGAATCTCGGAGGTTCCTACCGCCCGATTCGGCGTGGTCGACGCCCGGTACCTTCGGACTCTGGGCATGACGCTGGTGGAGGGCCGCGATTTTGCGGAATCTGACACGGCGGCAAGCTTGCCTGTCGGGTTGGTCAACCAGGAGTTTGTGCGCCAGTACATCCCCAATGAAGATCCGATCGGGCGCCAAATCCGGCTTGGGGCTCCGCCTGGACTGGTGCCGCTGTCGCGCGGCGATGCAGGTTGGGGCTCGGGCACCTTCACTGTGGTTGGCGTGGTGGGCAATTTCATGAATGCGGGTATGGCCATGCCGCCAGGGCCGCAAATCCTGACGCTTTTCCGCCAGCAGCCCGACTTGAACTACGGGTTCAAGGATATCGTTCTGCGTACGGCGATGGACGATCCGGAAAAAATGGCTCCCACCGTTGCGCACGAGCTTAGATCGCTCGATCCGGATATTCCGCTGGCCGAAGTCCAGACCATGGCCGGCTACCTTAACCATCAGACCGCGGACGCGCGATTCACAACTGCGCTGTTGGGCCTTTTTGCCGGGTTGGGGACCATTCTTGCGGTGATCGGCGCCTACGGTGTCGTCTCGTATCTGGTGGTGCAGCGCACACATGAGCTGGGGGTCCGGATCGCTCTCGGAGCGGAATCGGGAAGCATTCTCTGGCTCGTATTACGTCAGGGGATTTCGATGGGTCTGGCCGGAATCGCGCTGGGCCTGGCCGGTGCGATGGCAATGCGACAGTTCCTGGCGCGGCTTCTGTATGGCGTCTCGGGCTCAGATCCGTGGACTCTTGGTGGCGCATCTCTTCTGTTCCTGCTCGTGGCCGCTACCGCCAGTGCCATACCGGGCAGGCGGGCGATGCGAACCGACCCGGTCCGGGCCCTTCGGAACGAATAGCTGCCGGTTACGGGGCCGGCGGCACCGCCGGCGTTACCGCAGCGCCACTACGGGGTCGACGGCGGCGATCGCGAATGCCGGGCTCTTGCGCAGTGTGCGGAGGGTGAATTGAGGCCGTTCATTCCTGTCGCAGGGCCTCCATGGGATCGACTCGGGTGGCGCGGCGCGCCGGCACGCAGATGGCCGCGGCGGCCACTGACGCGAGCAACAGCGGCACGACCGCAAACGTGACCGGGTCGACCGGGCGAACGCCCAACAGCAGCGACGCGATGAACCTCGACAACAACGCCGCCGCGGCAAGGCCCGCCGCCAGGCCGGCTCCGGTCATCCACGCGCCCTGGCGGAACACGTGGGCCAGGATCTGGGCCGGCTGCGCGCCCAGAGCCGCGCGCAGGCCGATCTCGCGGCTCCTTTGCGAGACAAAGAAGCTGGTCACTCCGTACAATCCGACCGAGGCCAGCAGCAGCGCGGTCAGTCCGAAGAGGCTCAGCAGCATGGCCTGGAAGCGCTTCTCGTCGAGCGACGAAGATAGATAATCGGTCAGCGGCTTAGTCCCATACACCGCGCGATTGGGCTCGATGGCCTGCATGCGCCGCCGCACCGGCTCCACCAGGGCCACGGGGCTCGCGGCGGTCTTCAGCAGGTAGTTCGGATCGGGAAAGTAGCCGGGCATCTCGCAAAAGTATACGACCGGCCGCGGGTCTCTGGTATACCCGTGATCGTGGACATCGCTCACCACGCCCGAGATCGTGACTTCGCGACCTCCCATTTTCAGGTGTTGCTGGACGGGGTTCAGACCGCTCATGTAGCGGTCCATGAAGCTGCGATTCACCATTACCTCCGGCGGCGTGTTGTCATCGAAACGCAGCCGGCACAGGTCGCCCGAAACGAGCGGGATGCCGAGCACGTTGAAGAAATCCGGGCTCACGGCCTGCGCATCGGCGAAGATCTGCTGGCCCTGCGACTCGGTGTCGCGGCCCACTATGCTGAACTGCTGCGGATAATCCTCCCCGCCACCGGGCAGCGTGAGGGAGAGTGCCGCGGCTTCGACTCCCGGCATCTGCGCCAGCGAATCCACCGTGCGGTACAGGCGCTGCGCCACCCGCTTCATATCGCGCTTCTCGTCGAAGCTCGCGCTTACATGCAAGGTGAGCACGTTCTCCGGGCGGAAGCCCAGCGGCACCTGTCCAAGCTGCGAGAGCGTGCGGATCAGGAGGCCGGCGCCCACCAGCAGCACGATGGCCAGCGCGATCTGCGCGCTCACCAGCGAGCGCAGCAGTCCCTGCCTGCCGCCAACCTGTGTGCGCGAGACATTGGCTAACGTAGGGGCCAACATCCCCGAGGTCCGATCGCGTGTGGCCTGGAGCGCGGGAAAGAGGCCGAACAGAAGGGCGGTCGCAACCGTCAGCGAGAGCGTGAAGAGCACGATGCGCCAATCGAGCTGGATCTCGCCGGCTCGCGGCAACTTGGCCGCGGCAACGCGGAACCAGCTCGCGCCCCAAACGGCCAGCAGCAGTCCGATGGCGGCCCCCGGCAGCGCGGCGCAAACGGCTTCGCGCACCAGGGCGGCGACCACCTGGCCGCGCCGCGCGCCCAGCGAGAATCGCACGGCGATCTCGCGCTCGCGGCGGCTGGCCTGCGCCAGCAGCAGGCACGCGACATTGGCGCACGCGATCAGCAACACCAGCGAAACCGCGCCGAACAGAATCCACAATGACTTGCGCACGCCGCAGACGGTATCCTCTTTCAGCGGCTCCGCCAGCGCCGTCCATTTGGAATCGGTGGCGGGAAACTGGAGCCCGAGGCGCCCCTGGACGGCGGCGAGGTCGGCTTGCGCGGCTTCGGCCTTGACGCCTTCCTTGATGCGTCCCACGCTGATGAAGTACCGCGCTTCGCGGGCTCGCATCACCTGGGGCGGGAGGTTCGCGCGGAGCCACACATCTACGTCGTCCGCCGGGAAGCGGAAGGAATCGGGCACGACCCCCACGATGGGAAAGCCCTGATCGCCAAACCGCAGCATCTTTCCCAGGGCTTGGGGATCGCGGTTGAACCTGCGGCTCCAAAGGCGCTCGCTGATCACCGCGGCGGGCGGACCGTTGAATACTTCCTCGTCCGGGCTGAAGCCGCGCCCCAGAAGCGGCGGAGTGCCGAGCACCGAAAAGAACCGTGGCGAAGTTTTCGCGCAGACCAGCTTTTCGGGCAGAGGGCCGGAGGTGTCGGCCTGGTTTTCCGTGTAGGCGCCCGCGATCCCCACGAAGGTCTGGTTCAGGCGGTTCCATTCTTCAAGCCGTCCCGGCGCCACTTCGGAACGCGGGAGCTTTTGCCGCGGACTGGATTCGAACACGGCCATCAAGCGGTCGCCGCCAGGATAGGGAAGCGGCTTGAGGAGAACGGCATCGATGACTGAGAAGATCGCGCTGTTGGCGCCGATTCCGAGGGCCATGGTGCCCACGACTGCCAGGAAAAAGGTGGGACGCCGGATCAGGCTGCGGTAGGTTCTTCGAATGTCAGACCACACAAAAGTTGGACGGAACGGGCGGCGAACGGTTTGGTGTTTGGTTAATGGTCGCGATCCGGGGGACCTTCGATACCGCTCGTGCGTTCTTCGCGGTGACTGAGGACTTCTATCGCCGAGGCGCCAGATATAGAGAGACAACCCATCCCCCGGCTGCGAACAGCAGGAACCCGGCGCCCCTGTGATACTCCGCGAAGCCGAGCGCGAAGCCTGCCAGCACCTGCGCGACTCCGAAGGTAAGCCGGCCGCTGGTGAAGCGCCATCGCTCGAGGGGCAGGTGGAGACGCACGGAAGCGAAGTGGCCAATCGCCAAGGCGGCCAGTCCGAAGGTGAGGCCGGGCCCGATGGCCAGAGGCAGCACCAGCCCGAACAGCACGCCGAGGAAGGCGATGTCTTTGGCCAACAGGATCTGCCAGATGCGGAGCGGCAGCAGGCGATAGCGGGTCGCTCCGGATGCCGAGTCCAGACCGAACAGGGATTGTGCATACGTGCTCAAAGCCAGCGCCACCAGGAGCGCCAGAATCGGAAATGCATCCGGGTTGGGGTGGGGACTGAGGAAGCGGTATGCGCTTCCTCCGAGGCTCAACAGAAGGGCGATGTAAGTGTCGAGGACACTCAGCATCTCGCGCGTGTTGTTGCGGACCAAGCCGCCGAGCCGCCCCGGGACCTGCGGAATGTGACGCCACGGATTCCAGCGCGGCGCGCGCCTGGCAACCCGGCTGCCCAGAACGATGCAGCCTTGAATGGCGATGGCCGTGCCTAGAAAGAAGAGCGCCAGAGACGCCGACGTTTTGAGCATCAGGAAAAAGGTAAGCCACAGGATCGGGCTCAGCGCCAGGCTCGCCAGGCGTAGCGCGAATCGCTCGACGGCGTCGAGCGGCCAGGACGCCAGGCGGTCCGGAGGAATCTTGCCGAGCGGATCGGACGAGAGTGGAAACAGCAGGAGGAAGCCAAGCAGCAAAAGAAAAGGATAGGCACTGGCCGGCTTGACGCCGCTTTCCAGGGCGCCATACATGAGCAGGGCGACAAAGAGGAAAAAGTTGTTGACCTTGACGGATTGAAAACTGGCGAGGTCCCGCCGGACGGCGAGACTGAGCGCTCTTAGGATAGCAAGCACTGTGTGCTACACAGGGCGGGAATGCGCCTGCGCTACCTCAGTGCAGCTTTTCCTTGAATTCGCCGGTAGAGGCGTCCACCAGCACGGAGAAATTGGACGTTCCCACCGATTCGCCCCAAATGACGCGCCACACCGGATCGGGGTACTTGCTCTCCTTCTCCAGCAGCCACGTAATCGGCTTGCCGGGGTTCTTTTTTTCATAGTCCGCGGCCTGCTTGAGCGCGGTTTGGTAGGCCGCGTCCGTTTCAATCTTCATAGCAATGATAGGGAAAGGCGCGGTGTCGCCGCTGGGACCGGTCCATCCCTCTTCCATACCCGCGAAGACGCCTTTGTGGAGGTTGCCCTGGCTTTCCACGATGCAGTAGGTGTACGACCGTGCCTGGTTCCTCTCGGCCGACGTGAAGGTGGCCTCCCACCCTGCGGCCTTGTCTCGTGGAACGGTGGGCACTTCCGAGAGGACAATGCTGTTCATCTTCAGGACTTGGGCGTCGGGCGCCCACGACCGGGCAACCTGGTACATCTTGTAGAGTGCACTCTGGCCGGCGACGGGCTCGGGCGGTTTTTCCGGCTCCTTCTTGGCGGCCGGCGCCGTGGGCGATTCCGAGCAACTCGTCAGCAACAGGAGTGCACAACTCAACGGGAGGAAAAGGTTCTTCATAAGTACCTTCGCCATTCTATCAACGGAAGTGGGGCAACGTGGGGCTCCAGTTAACAACGCGGCGCCTTTCCATGTGCCATAATGACGGCAGCGAGGGGGTGACATGGCGCCTCGAACGTTGGTACGCGCGATCACATTGGTTGCGGCAGCCGGCGTGCTGCTGCAGCAAGGATTCGGTCAGGGCCGCGGTGCGGCTCCTCCCGCCGGGGGCGGCGGCACGAGCGGCACCATAGGCACAGGCACGCCGTCGATCGGGACGACGACCGCGCCTTCCACCAGCATCCCCACCAATCCCGGCAACAACCCGTCGTCGACCACCAATCTACCCGGTGTGCCGCAGCCGATTCCGATCAGTGGCCGCGTGATGCTGGAGGACGGCACGGCGCCGACGGAGTCGGTCGTGATCGAACGCGTATGCGGCGGATCGACACGCGCCGAGGGCTATACCGACAGCAAAGGCTACTTCTTTTTCCAGTTGGACCAGCGGAACAGCGGCGTGATGCAGGACGCCAGCGAGATGAACAGCGGTTCGGGCCAGATGAACCCGAACCGCGGGACCGGATCGGGTATGGGGCTCGGTGGCAGCAGCGGCGCCACCACACGCGGCATGGGCACCGACGACATGCGGTACATGAATTGCGATCTGCGCGCCAAACTGGCGGGCTATCGTTCGCAGACGGTGAGCCTTGCGAACCGCCGGGCGATGGACAATCCCGATATCGGCACCATTCTGCTCCACCGGCTGGCTCCCAGCGTTGGAACTACGGTCAGCGCGAATGACCTGGAAGTTCCCAAAGATGCCCGGAAGGCATTCGACAAGGCGCAGGAATCGGCAAAGAAGGGGAAACTGGACGACGCCCTGAAGAATTACTCGAAGGCGGTGGAGCTATATCGTCCGTATGCGGCTGCCTGGTACGAATTGGGAAAACTCCAGGCAACCGGAGGCGATCCGTACACCGCGCGTGGATCCTTCGGGGAAGCCATCAAAGCGGACCCCAAGTATGTGCCGCCCTACCTGGCGATCGCGGAACAGGGGCTGGAGGCGAAGAAATGGCGGGAAGTTGTCGAGGTTACCGATCGGGCCTCGAAACTGGACGTTTTCGATTATCCGCAGGTGTACTTCTTCAACGCGGTGGCCAATTACAATATGAAAAATGTGGACGCGGCGGAGAAGAGCGCGCTACAGGCGGAGCGGCTGGACACGCGGCATCGCTATCCGCAGAATTATTTTCTGTTGGGCAACATACTGGCGATTCACCACGACTACGACGGGGCCGCCGAGAAGCTCCGCACGTACCTGAAGCTGGCGCCCGACTCCGAGGATGCGGCAACCGCGCGGAAACAGTTGGCCCAGATGGAGAAGATCACGGCTTCGGCGCAGGCGCAGAAGCAGGATCAATAACCCGGCCGGAGTTGTTATTCCTGTCTCAAGACGGTATTGGGGTCAACCAGTGAGGCCCGCCGTGCCGGGATGTATGCGCCGACCGCGGCCGCGCCCAGGAGCCCCGCCGCAACCAGCGCGAGAAGGCCCCAACTGAAGGAGCGCGCCTCCACCATCGCCATCACCGGCTTCGAGGCCAGCAACCACAGCAGCACGCCGATAACGACGCCGGCGCCGGCCAAAACCATCCCCTGCTTCAGGATCATCTTCACCACGCCGGGCCGGTTGGCCCCGATCGCCATGCGGATCCCGATCTCGCGCTGCCGCAGGTTCACCGCATACGTCATCAAACCGTAGAGTCCCACGAGCGCCAGCGCCAGGCCCAGAAGCCCCATCCCGGCGATCGCCTGGATAAAGATGTCGAGGGTCTTCCTGGCCCGCTGGTCGAAGATTTCGTCCATGGTTCGCAGGCCGATCACCGGCTGCCCGGAATCGAGCGACCGGACCAGGTTGCGCAGCGGAGCGGCGAGCTCGCCCGGCGCACCGGCGGTGTGCAGCATGAGGGTCATTCCCGTCCGTGCGCGCTGCGCCACCGGGAAGTACACGTAGTCGACGGGAGGCTCGACCGGGAAGAAGTATTTACTCTGCCGGGCGACCCCCACAATCTGGATCAAAGCGCCGCTGGCGCTGTCGAGGCGGAAGCGCCTGCCGACAGGGCTCCCGTTCGGATAATACTTGCGGGCAAACAACTGGTTGACAATGGCCACGCGCGGGGAATCGGCGCGGTCCGTCACGGCAAACGGCCGGCCTTCCACGATCGGTATGTCCAGCACGGAAAAGTAATCTTCGCTCACCGCGTTGGTAATGACTCCCACCCCTTCGGTGCCGGGAGGCAACTGGACACCCTCGGGGACGACGCGATTGCTGCTGCCGCCCGGGATCATGGGCACGGCTTCGGTGAGAGCCGCGCCGTTCACGCCGGGCAAGGTCCGCGCGCCATCCAGAAGATGCTTGTAGAACTCTTCGGTGCGGGCTGGTGTGTAGCGCGCCAGCGAGGGGTCGAAGCCCGCGGTGAGCAGATGGTCGGTGCGGAAGCCGGCGGGCGACGAGACAAGGATCGAAACGCCGCGGTAAGCCTGCGAGGCAAAGACCAGCAGGAAAAGCGAACCGGCAACCTGCCCGATGACCAGCGTGCTCCTTCCGAAGAAGTGGCGCCGCCCGGCGGGCGACCCGGTTCCGGCCTTGAGCGCCGACGCGAGGTTCGGCCTGGTGGTCTGGAGCGCGGGCGCCAAGCCGAACAGGACTGCGCTCAGCACGGAAGCAACGAAGGTGAACAGAAGCGCGCGCGGATCGAGCCTGAAATCGAGCACCAGGGGAATGTCAGCCGGGATGCGGATTTGCGAAAACAGATCCGCGCCGGCCTGCGCCACCAGCAAACCCAATACGCCGCCGAGCAGGGCGATTACCAGGCTTTCGGTGAGCAGTTGGCGGATCAGCCGGCCGCGTCCGGCCCCGATGGCGAGGCGCACGGCGATCTCCCGCGAGCGCGCGCGGCCGCGGCTCAGCATGAGATTCATGACGTTGGCGCAGGCGATCAGCAGCACTACCCCGGCCAACGCCAGCAGGAAGGCGATCAATGTGAGGTCGAACGGATTTCGCTGCACCCGCGATTCGAGATCCGTACTCAGCACCAGGGAGCAGGTGCGATTGGTGTCGGGGTATGCCTGCGCGAGTTGCTGGCCGATCAGCCGGGCCTCGGCTGCGGCCTGTTCCTCGCTCACGCCGGGCTTCAAGCGGCCGTGGACGATCATTTGCCGGTCGCTGCGCCGGTCCAGCGGGCTGGGGTGCGGATCGCCTGCCAGCCGAGGCCACATTGCCACGGGGACATAGAGCGCGCCCAGGAGCATGGGGATCGGCCCGGTGAAGGATTCCGGCGCCACTCCGATCACGGTGAAGGCGATGCCATTGAGAAAGATGGTCTTGCCGATGGCGTCGGGACTGGCGGCAAACTCCGTCTTCCACAGTTGGTAGCCCAGCACGGCCACCGCGTCGCGGCCTGGCACCTGGTCCTCATCGGGCCGGAAAGCGCGGCCCAGTATCGGGGTCAGGTCCAGGACGCGAAAGAAATCGCCGCTTGCAAGAACGCCGTATTTCATCTGCGGCAGGGCGCTTTTATCGAGAGCAAAGCCGAGCGGAGTGTATTGGGAAGCGGTTAATCCTGCGAAGGAGTGGCTGCCGCTGCGAAGGTCCGCGAAGTCGGGATAGGAGACCGGCGAATACTGTAAGAGGCCGCCGAGCGACTCGCCGCGCAGTTGCGACTGGACCACCATCACCTGCGAAGCGTTTGGCACCGGCATGGGGCGCAGGATCAGGCCGTCCGCCAGAGTAAAGATCGCAGAAGTTGCGCCAATTCCAAACGCCAGCGATACAATCGCCACCGCGGCGAATCCCGGAGTCTTTCTGAGGGTGCGCAAAGCATACCCGAAGTCGCGGAACATGCCTGACTGTGCGCACGTCTCGGGCCAACCCGCTGCGTGCGGATGTGCTTGTAAATGCTGTCCCGGGAGAAGGGGCTTGCGCCGGAGGGTGTTCGGTATCGGGACGGAGATCAGCGGAAAGCGGACACTCGTTACGTGGTTCGCGGTCGCGGCCCGGAGCCGCATTCTGAGCCCCACGGGACGCTACCAGTTGCGCGTCATGATATCGGACATCGTCAGCGCCAGCAGGATGGCCAGCCAAAGCAGGCCGCCCACCGTCACCAGGCGGGTGAGCTTGGTGCTGTGGCGGACGTGCATGAAGAAAAGCGCCACCAGCAGCATCTTCGAGAACGCGATCACCAGCGCCACCACCACGCTGAAGGGACCGAGGTCCACATAGGCTACCGCCGTGGTGGCGGCGGTCAGCGCGAGCAGCACGAGCCAGACCACGGTGTACGTTTTGATGGAGTCAATGTGTTCGCTCATTTGGGTAAGTGCCGGTCAATCAGGTAGAGCAGCGGAAACAGGAAAATCCAGATGATGTCGACAAAGTGCCAGTAGAGGCCCGCGACATCCACCGGGGTCATGTACTCTGCCGAGAATCTGCCCTTCGAAGCCTGGAAGATCAAGAAGGAAAGGATGCCCACCCCGATCACCATGTGCAGGGCGTGCAATCCGGTCATGGCGAAATACAGCGAGAAGAACAACTGCGCGTGCCGCTGGAGATCCGGCGCCATACCCTCGAAGTGAAACGTTGCGCCGGGCACGTGGTGCTCCTCGAACTTCAGGTTCCACTCGTAGGCCTTCACGCCCAGGAACGCGAAGCCCAGAATGAGGGTCAGGATCAGGAATACAATGAGGGCCTTGCGCTGACCCAGTTGCGAGGCCCGCACCGCCAGCACCATGGTGAAACTGCTGCACAGGAGCACCGCGGTGTTCGCGGCGCCGACTACGGCGTCCAGACTGCTGCTGGCCACGGCGAACACCATCGGGTACAGATGGCGATAGACCGTGTAGGCCAGGAACATGCCGCCGAAGAACATGACCTCCGTAATGAGGAAGAGCCACATCCCCAGGGTCGAGGCGTCCTTCTGCTGCTCGGCGGTATCGAACTGCTCGCGCAGCGCGAGTGTCTCTACGTGAGCTTCAGCCAACTTCGATCACCTCCCCCATTACGGTGCTGTAGTCGTAGGCTTCGTGTGTCACCACCGGGATCTCTTCGAAGTTATGGGCAGGCGGCGGCGAGGCCGTCTTCCACTCCAGGCCTGTCGCTCCCCACGGATTGGCGGGGGCCAGCTTCCCGAAGCGCAGCGACCAGATGAAATAGACCATGGGCATGACGTAGCCCACCGCCAAAACGGATGCGCCGGCGGTGGAAAGCACGTGCAGGATCTGAAACTCGTCGGGGTACACGTGGTAGCGGCGCGGCATTCCCAGGTAACCCAGGATGAACTGCGGGAAGAAGGTCAGGTTGAATCCCAGAAAGATGATCATGGCCGAGAGCTTGGCCCAGGCTTCGGGATACATGCGGCCGGTCATCTTGGGCCACCAGTAGTGCAGGCCTCCCAGGTACGCCATGATGGTTCCGCCCACCATGATGTAGTGGAAATGCGCGACCACGAAGTAGGTATCGGTGACGTGCACGTCAAAGCCGAGGGCAGCCACCATGAGTCCGGTAAGGCCTCCGATGGTGAACAGCCCGATGAATCCGAAGGCATAGAGCATCGGGGTGTCGTAGGAGATGGAGCCCTTGTACAGGGTGGCCGTCCAGTTGAACACCTTAATGGCCGACGGGATGGCGACGAAGTAACTCAGGAACGAAAAGACCAGGCCGGCATAGACCGACTGCGTGCTGACGAACAGGTGATGGCCCCATACCAGGAACCCGAGGACCGCGATGGCTACGCTGGAAAAGGCGATGACGCGGTATCCGAAAGGCTGCTTGCGGGAATAGACCGATACCAGCTCGCTGATCACCCCCATGGCCGGCAGCACCATGATGTAGACCGCGGGATGCGAGTAGAACCAGAACATGTGCTGGAACAACACCGGGTCGCCGCCCAGCGCGGGGTCGAAGATCCCGATGTGAAAGACGCGCTCGCAGAAGACCAGCACGATGGTCACGGCCACCACTGGCGTGCCGAGCACCTGGATCACGGCGGTGGCGTAGTTGGACCACACGAACAGCGGCAGGCGGAACCATGTCATGCCCGGGGCGCGCATGGTGTGCACCGTCACGATGAAATTCAGCCCCGTGAGGATGGATGAGAAGCCCGAGATAAAGATGCCCAGCGCCGTGGCGATCACCCAGGTATTCGAATACGTGGTGCTGTAAGGGGTGTAGAAGGTCCAGCCCGTATCCACGCCGCCGGCCAGCATGGCGAAGAGGGTGAACAGGCCGCCGACCACCAGCAGGTACCAGCTCAAGAGGTTGATCCGGGGAAACGCCAGGTCGCGAGCGCCGATCATCATGGGCAGGAAAAAGTTGCCCAGGGTGGCGGGAATCGCCGGGATCATGAAGAAGAAGATCATCGCCACACCGTGCATGGTGAACAGCTTGTTGTAGGTCTCCGAGGAGACCAGGTTGCCTTGCGGCGTAAGCAGCTCGATGCGGATCAGGGTCGCAAAAGCGCCTCCCAGAAAGAAGAACAAGGTGACGGTGCCCAGGTAGAGCAGGCCGATGCGCTTGTGATCCTTGGTCAGGAGCCACGACTTGATGCCGTAGCTGGCGTTTAAGTAATGCTCTCGTTCTTGTACCGCTGTGGTGATCATATTTCTAACGATTTCCCGGTGGGGTGTTGGCCGCCGGCGCGACGGCGGGCTTGGGTCCGAGGGACTTTACATATTCCACCAATTGCAAGACGCCCTCTTCGGTCACGAGACCTTGAAACGTGGGCATGATGGGCCCATAGCCGGCCACGATTTTGGCCTGAGGCTGCAGAATCGATTCGCGGATGTAGGCTTCATCGGCCTTCACGGTTCCGCCGCCGGTAAGGTGCACGGTGTTGCCGAAAAGACCGGCCAGCGAAGGGCACCGCCCGGAGCCATCGGGCTTGTGACAGTTGCCGCAGGCCAGGTCCTCGAACAGCTTCTGGCCGTTTTCGGCGAGCGTGCCGGTGGACACGCCGCCGCTGAGCCACGCCTGGTAATCCTGCGGCTCCATGACGTAGATCCACCCGATCATACGGGAGTGATTCGTTCCGCAGTACTCGGCGCAGAACAGGTGGTACTTGCCCGCCTTGGTGGGCTTGAACCAGGTGGTGGAATAGCGGCCGGGCACCACGTCCTGCTTGGTGCGGAACGCCGGCACGAAGAAGCTGTGGATCACGTCTTCGGACGTCATGGTGAGCTTCACCGCGCGGCCCAGGGGGATGTGCAGCTCGTTGATCTCGCGCTGCCCCTCCATGTGCTGCAGCTTCCACATCCACTGTTTGCCGACGACGTAGATCGATAGTGCGTCGCCGGGCGGACGGCTCTCGCGGTAGAAGATGCTGGCGCCCCAGGTGAACATCACCATGGTGAGACCGAAGGGAATTACCGACCACACGATTTCGAGGGCCATGGCGCCGTGGATCACGTGCGGCAGTTCCCGCTCCGAGCGCCGGCGATAGCGGACCGCGAAGTAGAAGATCGCGCCGAAAATCACCACCGTGAAAAAGACCGCGACGATCAACAGAAAATACGTCAGGTGGTCCACTTCGGGGGCGAAGGTGGACGCCTGTTCCGGAAATAGAGAAAATGAACCCATTTTATGCAGCCCGCTTTATGCAGCCCGCCTCAAATCGCGACGGAATACGATTAACAGAAAAGTGCCGCTCACCAATACAAACGCCGCGGCGGTGACGCGCACGATGTTCATGACCATGGCGCCGTATTTGCCGGTAGCGGGATCGTAGTGATAGCAGAACAGCAGAATCTGGTCCACGGGATCGCCGATCCGGTTTTCGGACGCCTCCACCAGCCCCAGGCGCACATCGCGCGGCGCGTATTCGACGCCGTAGAAGTAGCGCGACAGGCGGCCCTCGGGCGTCACGATCATGATGCCGCTGGCGTGCGCGAACTGGTCGGTTTTTGCGTCGTATTTGAAGTGGAAGCCGGCCGCGTCGGTGAGCGCCTTGATATTAGCTTCGTCACCGGTCAGAAAGTGCCAGCCGTTGGCGCTATTCGGCCGGCCGTAGCGCCGCAAGTACAACTGCTTCTTGGAGGCGGCCAGCTCGGGCGTGTCTTTCGGATCGAAGCTGACGCTTAGAATTTCGAAATCCTGCCCGGGGTTGAACGAAACGGCCTTGAGACTGCTTTCCAGACCATTCAGAATCTGGGTGCAGAGCATGGGGCAGCGATAGTAGACCAGCGCCAGAATCACCGGTTTCTTGGATTGGAAGAATGTGCTGAGCGGCACGCTGCGGCCGGCTTCGTCGCGGAAGGTCAGGTCGAGCGGGAGCTGCTGGTCGAGCCTCTGATCGATTCCCACGCCTTGGAGCGCGCCGGGCAGCGCCGGCTTGAGGCTGGAGTCTTGCATGCTCAGCGACGGCTGCACGGGCGCCGGTTGGCCGGGTTGGGCAAAGGCGGGCAGCGCGCCGAGGGCGACGGCGAAAGCTATCGCGGCGTGTACTGTGGCGCAGGCACTCTTGCCTGCGGGGTCGAGACTCATCTCGACCCCATCTTCGTGCCCCCGAGCAAGCGTCGACACGAGTGTCGACGCGGCACGCTGAGAGCGTGCGCCACGGTTGCTTGGCACACACTTCATTTCAATTCTCCCGCCAGTGGGCCGCCGGGCGGCTGCATCTTCGGCCCGAGGCCGCTTTCCGTCGGTACGCTGACGTCGCGCGCCGCGGTCTGGACCTCGTTCTGCGGGCGCGATGGCAATCCGCGCTGCGCCAGCAAGTCGATGGCTCGGGCAATCGGAATCCGCACCACGCCCTTCTCGCGATCGACCCACCCGTAACTGGTCAACAACTGATCCTCGGCGGCCCGAATCGCCTTGAGATCCAGTGCCGGAGTAATTTCGAGCGTCGGCGCGGGCGGCAGCTTCACCGCGGTCACCAGGGGTTGCCCTCCATCCATCGACTGGAAGTAGCGGAAGAGCCCGAACAGCAGGCCCATCGCTACAATGCAGAGCAGGGCCAGCGCGATGCCGAACTTGCCGACCATCCACGCGTTGACGTCGGAGTGCTCGTGCCGGGCGGCGGGCTCCGTCAGGTCCGGCAGGTGTGGTTTATTCTCTGCCATGATGCAAAGCATCCTCCAGTTGCGGGTCGCTGAGGGGCATCAGCGGGCGCTTTTCCAACTGTGTGAGGAAGTACCACAGCCAGAAGCCGCCCAGGCCGATGGGCGCGGCAAAATCCGTCCAGGTCACGCGCAAGCCGCCCTTGGCATAGTCCGGCGCCACCAGCCAGTAGAGGTCGACGAAACGCATGAACAGGATGAACACCGCGATGCCCGCGAGCAGTTTGAAATTGCGCTTCAGATCGCGCGAGAGCAGCAGCGCGAAAGGCAGTGCAAAGTGCCCGATCACCAGGCCTAGCCCCACATATTGCCATCCGCCGTTCAGGCGCTCCATGTACCAAGGAATTTCTTCCGGCAGGTTGCCCGCCCAGATGATCAGGAACTGCGAGAACGAGAAGTATGCCCAGATCATGACCAGGGCGAGAAGGAATTTTCCCAGGTCGTGCAGGTGCCGGGGTGTGAGAATCTCGGACATCGGCCGCCAGTGCGAAAGCAGCACCATCAGGGTGATCAGGAACGCCATGGAGGTGAGTCCCTGTCCGGCCATGAACAGCAGGCCGAAAATCGTGGAGAACCAGTGCGGATTGAGCGAGAGGATCCAGTCCAC
>Ga0209517_10002796_pt1 | contig 24260 bp, 11 predicted proteins | sample PeaSoiMetSII2010_FD_187695 | JGI IMG/M metagenome (GOLD analysis project Ga0209517, IMG submission 187695) | Peat soil microbial communities from Weissenstadt, Germany - SII-2010 (SPAdes) (version 2) | ecosystem: Environmental > Terrestrial > Soil > Wetlands > Peat | place: Germany... | reverse complement strand
AACAACCATCTACCAGTACTTGGCGGCTTGGAACCAGACTCCCAAACCGTTTGTTTGGATAGCCACGGCGGACATCATTCTCGACAAGGTCAGACGCTGTAAAGAATTAAATGTTACAGAACACTAGCTGCGATGGCGTCTTTGAGTCCGGCGGAAGCTGGGGCTATATGCCATGGCTGCAGGCGCAAGTCTTTCCATTCCGGATATTCGATCCGGTTGGCGACGACCGCGACAGCCGCTACTTCCGTGAAGTCCTGGAGCATATTCGAAGGCTCGTGAAGAAATGACGGTGGAGTGTTTTGCCCGCGGGCGTCTCCGTAAAGTCAGCCTCCGTGAGCGCTATGCTTTTTCAAGCTCCAAAACGAGGCGGCCCGGCGTCGCCGACCATGATATTGCACGCAGAAGTCACGAACTAGCCGTATCCGGAGGATTGGAAAATGATCATACAGAGAGATGTCCGTCGGTTCGCATTGATGGTCTGCCTAGGACTGGCGCTCGCCGCTCATGTGCTGGCGGGTTCGGATGAGACCTCCGCGGGTGTACTCGGAAGATTCCCAAGTTCCCCGGACTGGAAGTTCGAGTGCTACCGGGGAAAGGGGAAAATGGAGGTCCATCCAAGCAACACAGGTGATGTCGTCGAAATGTGGGCCGAAGGAGTTCAGGGCATGGCCGCTGCCCTCCACAGTCAACGAATCCCTGTGGAACCTAGTCGCCAGTACACGATCCGCATCGAGGTCAAAACCGAGGGACTGGAAGCGATTGACGCTGACCTTACCGCGGCCCCTTACGTTCAGTTCTGGGACGCCCTCTCGATCCCCGGCGGATATCAGCCTGTCGGGAGCGTGGCCGACTCGGCCGAATCAGCCTTCCGGGCGGATATTGCCTCTGCTGCGGGCCGCCGTACTCCTCGCGATTCAGAATGGCACACTGTCTCCGCCACCGTCACCAGCCCGACCACGGCGCGCACTGCGGTGTTGTTTTTAGCTTACGCCGCAAACGGCCCCTATGCCGACAATTTGCGGCCGCAAGTCAGCGGGCGGGCGCGCGGTCGGGTATGGATCCGGAATCCCCGTTGGGACGCCGGAGCACGCATTTCCCCTCTGCCTCCAACCATCCGAGTCTCGGATCCCGTGATCCAAGAGGCCATCGATGCAGTGGCCAATGGTTTCCATAACGGTTCACTGAGCGGCACGTTCGTTGATAGCGATGGATATACCGACTCAAGTAATATTGTTCCAGATCTGAGCTTTGGCTTGTACGGCGTGCGCCGCCAGGGCCAACGGAAATACATGGAAACCTTCGCGAAGGAATGGGAAGCCCTCGGCCTGGCAGCTACTCCGGAAGGCAAACTGCCACAGCGCGTGATGTGCCAAGTCCTGTTTGCCCTCGGTGTAGATGAGATATTCTCCTTCACCGGCGATGAGGAATTCCTGGCGAGAATGCTCCCCATCGCCAACCGCACCCTGGATTACGTGAATCAGCGCGCCGACGATAACGGTCTGGTGCGCCTGGTGGACTATGGGAAGTGGCGCATTGGGCAGGGCGCAGATTGGGTGGATTGGTACCCCGCCCGAATGGAAGGCAAGACTTTCAATTTCCACCAGTGGTATGTCCGTGCACTACGGCACGCCGCCGCACTGAATGAGGAGTTCGCGAAAAAGAATCGTCCCTTTGCAAGCCTCGAGCGAGCCCGCCAATACCGGAGCCGCGCGGATCAGGTTCAGAAATCGCTGGCCCGCTTGTATTGGTCGGGCGATCATTTCGTCACCAACATCGATTACGGAGGCAAAACTGCCGATCAGAAATGGCTCGATGACCAAATGTGGGCAATCCACTTCGGGATAGCCAGCGGCGAGCAGGCTAGAATGATCTGGTCATGGATCGACAAAGACGCGGCACGGCTCGAGGGCGTGCCCACCGCCTGGTGTGCCTCCAGCGGGCCAGAGCTTGGCCCGTTAACCTGGTTCGGGCGTATCGGAGCCGCGGACATTCTGGCGCGCTATGACACCGGCAACGATGAACGAGGGCTCCAGTTACTGGAGCGCATCAGCCAGATTTTCGCAAGAGATCACAACGTCTATGAGGCCTATACCATGGCAGGCAAAATCGCGCCGGGCACCCTCGGATGGGGCAATTACACCGAGCATTGCGGAGGCTATATCTGGGCGCTCGTGGAGGGTCCGCTGGGGATCAGCCTTGAAAGCGATCCAGAGGCCCTGGCCACGGTGCGCACTGGGCGCTTTCCCCGACAGTGGTCCACCGCGCAGACCCAGTTCTGGCTTCGAGGAACACGCGTCCTCCTCGAATACAGTCGTAGCGGCGGCGGGCTAACCGTGCGCATTCAAGGAGAAGAGGGCGCGGCACGCCCGATTCGTGTGGTGTCACCGAAAGGCGAGGCTGAAATCTACTCGATCGGGGAGGGGACAACGAGGTCTCTGGAATTCTGACCGGGCTGCGCTACGAAAGGGTGCTTCTCCGCACTCTCAGGCGGTCAGGGGTGCCGCATTTCAAACTCCAGGAGTGTGCTATGCTACGTTCCCGGCCAACCGATCGGAGATTCTAAACGTGCCCCAAGTAAGGGACATTCCGAGGAAGTTAGTGAATTCATTCATGAGAAGACGAACTAAAAAGCGCTTTTCAGCTCTCGTTCCAGTTGCCCTTGGCATGATGCTCGCGGGCGGCTGCCTGCAAATTGTTTTCATGTTCCGCGAGACGCTGGCGGTTCCCGGCGGTTTCTCCCCTGCCGGCGTCGCACAAGCGAAGGAAGACGTTCTATACGTCTCGGTGCAGGGTAACGACAGCTGGTCAGGGCGGCTGCCTGAATCCAACGCCGCGAAGACGGACGGCCCCTTTGCCACGCTTGCTCGCGCCCGCGACGCTATGCGGTCGATACGTGCGGGCACACCGCTTCGCAATCCGCTGAGCGTCTACGTGCGCGGGGGTGTTTACCCCCTGAGCGCGCCCTTGGTTTTTCTGCCGGAGGATTCTGGAACTCCGGAGGCTCCCATCACCTACGCCTCCTATCCGGGCGAGGCGGTGATCCTGAGCGGCGGCCGGACGGTCACGGGATGGAAGAAAGCGCCTTCGTCTGGGGTCGACCAGAACGACCGCCCGGAACTCTGGACCGCGGAGGTTCCAGGCGTCAAAGAAGGCGAGTGGTACTTCCACCAGCTTTTTGTGAATGGAGAGCGCCGACAGCGGGCGCGCGCGCCCAACTCAGGCTTCTACCGCGCAGACGGACAGTTTCTCCCCGGCAACCCTTCCCGTTTCAAGTTTCACCCGGGCGATGTTCACGCCGCCTGGGCAGAGCAGGGCGACGTGGAAGTGGTGGGGCTGGAGAAATGGGCAGAGTTTCGCCTGCCGCTTACTGCCGTCGACGCGGCCACGAACACGGCCACGCTTGCCGCCGCGCGCCAGGAGTTCGGTGATGACAAGGATGCACGTTACTGGGTGGAGAACGCCGCCGATGCTCTGGACGCTCCGGGCGAGTGGAGGCTCGACCGGCGCACCGGCACGCTCTCCTATCTCGCCATGCCCGGTGAAGACATGCGCCGCGCCCAGTTCACCGCGTCTTGTCTTCCGCAGTTGGTTCGCTTTGAAGGTAATGAGGCAAGCACCGAGCCGATGCACGACATCGTTCTGCGCGGCTTCACCTTTGCGAACACCGATTGGCAACTCCCGCTGAAGGGGTATGCGGATATGCAAGCTGCGTATGACATCCCCGCGGCCATCGAACTCCGTTGCGCTCGTCACTGCCGCATCGAGCGTTGCACTTTTGTGCATCTCGGCCAATACGCGTTAGAGATTCACCACGGCTCGCAGGACGATAAGGTTCTCGAAAGTGAAATGACGGACCTCGGCGCCGGAGGCGTGAAGATTGGCGATCCTGAAATCCCCAAGGGCGCGGCGCAAACCACGAGCGGAATTGTAGTTTCCGAAAACTATATTCACAACATCGGCATCGTTTATCCTGCGGCGGTGGGCGTGTGGATCGGCCAAGCCAGCGGCAACACCGTGACGCATAACGAAATTGCCGACACTTACTACACGGCTATTTCGCTGGGTTGGACGTGGGGCTACGGGGCAACTGCCGCCCACCATAACCGGATCGAGTTCAACGACCTCCACAACCTCGGACGCGGCCTGCTGAGCGATATGGGTTGTATCTACTCGCTGGGCATTCAGCCCGGCACGGTGGAGCGGAATAACCTGTGTCACGACGTGGCTCGCTATGAGTACGGCGGTTGGGGACTCTATACCGACGAAGGCACCAGTCAAATCCTGCTGGAGAACAACATTGTTTACCGTACCCAGGACGGTGGCTTCCATCAACACTATGGGCGCGAGAATATCGTCCGCAACAACATCTTTGCTCTTGGCGAAGAGGCGCAGCTTAGGCGCACGCGGGAAGAAGCTCACCGCAGCTTCAGCTTCGAGCGCAACATTGTGTATTGGGAAAAAGGCAAACTCCTTGACGGCGCGTGGAGTAACGGCCAGTTTCTGTTCGATCACAACCTTTACTGGCAGGCGGCCGGGCAGCCGATTGAATTCGGCAAAGACTCGATGGCGGAATGGCAACAGCGCGGGCAGGACGTGCATTCGTTGGTGGCGGATCCGCTCTTCGCCGACCCCGCACATGGTGACTTCACTCTCAAACCCGGTTCACCGGCCGCGAAAATCGGTTTTCAGCCTATCGACACAAGCCGGATCGGGCGATTGGCTCGAAGGATGTGTGTCATCCCCTAGATCCTTGAGCAGGGGCTGGAATTGAACCAGCGACCTTAGGGTTATGAGAAGTTACGAAGAAAGGTATCTCGTTGACTGTGCGGCACGGTTGGTCACCCAAAATCATGCAAAAGCACGATCAGAACGCTTAAGCTGTACCGATCCTGTACTCGTCGGAGGCTACATTGTAGCTTATGAAAGCTCTACCGCAATAACACCGTTTTTCGGTCCATCGTCCGGGACGGACCCCTGCCGCCGAGGGGCCCTTGTCCTCAACCCGCATGGATAAATCCGGCAACAATGCCATTACGCTGCGGGCCACTGGACTGGACAGTCAGCTTAAATGTGCTTTGTCGTGATTCGTCCGCAATCTCGAAAAAGATTTCTGCCAATTGGGGATTTATCGCCGGGAATCCGCTGCACGTGCCATTTTCATTCTTTGAATCCTCTGGATGCCCCACCATCAAACTGGGGCACCAGCTACCCCATCCTTTGGATCCTTTGGAACTAAATATTGACAACTTTTTGTCGTTGTGCAAAAGTGTTTAGCTCTAGACTCCAGTGAAGGGCTTCTCTCAATTGCATAAGGTCCAGCGAGGTTGAAAAGCTTCTGCTGCCCGTACGGGGTGGTCGAAGGCCGCCTCGATTGCCTTAAGGGGCAACAGGCTAGTATATCGTTTCATTGATTTATATCCATGTTCTCGGCCTTGTGTTATGCTGAGCCATGACCAAAAAATCGAAACGGGCGAAACTGCTCTTGACCTCGGAGGAAGCCGGCTTGCTTGCTCGACTCCGCCAGTCGCGGACCGCACCGCGGAGAGAAGTAGAACGAGCGCAAGTGTTGTGGCGGTATCATCAGGGCGAAGCTATCGTCGCGATTATGAAGGCGGTCGGCATGACCCGCAAGAGCGTGGGAAAATGGATCGCCAGAGCGCTGACGATAGGAGTTGCCGCAGGTTTGAAGGACACCCCGCACGGTCGCTCGCCGGTGCTGACCGAGGAAGCCAAGGCCTGGGTGGCGCATCTGGCTTGCTCGAAGCCGAAGGAGTGGGGCTACGCGGCGGAAGTTTGGAGCCGGCAGATGTTGGCGCGACATGTCCGGCAGCAGGCGGTTTCGGCGGGGCACGCTTGTTTGGGAAGAGCCTCGAAGGCTACGGTGCAGCGAATTTTGGCTGCCCAGCCTCCGCAACCGCACAAGGTCGTCTATTATCTGGGGCGGCGCGATCCCGCCTTCGAAAGCAAAATGAGAGACGTTCTGTTGGTCTATCAGGAAGTGGCGCTGCAAAATCAACAGACGCTTCCCGGCGACTCCCCGCCCTCGGTAATCACGGTCTCGGTGGACGAAAAGCCGGGAGTCCAGGCCATTGCCAACACGGCTCCCGACCTGCCGCCGGTTCCGGGACAGCACCCCACGCCGGCGGGCGACCACGAATATCGCCGCCTGGGAACGTGTTCGATCTTGGCCGGCTTGGACCTGCACTCGGGGCATGTGACGGCCCGCGTCGAACGGCGTCACCTCAGCCGCGAGTTCATCGCTCTGTTGCAAGATTTGGATGCCCAGTATCCGCCTGAGGCGATGATCCGTTTGATCCTCGACAATCACTCCGCCCATATTTCCGAGGAAACTCGGGCGTTTCTGGCCACCCGGCCCAACCGCTTCAAGTATGTTCATACCCCAACGCACGGCTCCTGGCTCAATATTGTAGAAACCTTGTTCGGCAAGATGGCACGAACGTTCCTGCGACACATTCGGGTCCATTCCTGGGAGGAACTGCATGATCGCATCATCCAAGGCGTTGCCGAGCTTAACGCGACACCAGTCGTCCATCGCTGGAAAAAGTTCGATACAGTACAAATCATATAGTTCTCTTTCAATGAAACGATGTACTCGTATGCCGTTGGTGGTAGCGCCGCTCGGGGCGACGCTGTAGCCGCCCGCCCGGGGAGTTCTCACCGAACTCAATCGCCAAGTTGGCGCTGATGGGGACAGCGACCGGCGGTGCGGCGGATGCGGATCATTCTGGGCAAGCTCGCAAGCCGCTTTAGCGGAACCGGAGGCAGGTAATAATGTGGGACATCCTAATGCTTCAACTCGACCTCTGCATACTTGCCTACCAATTGCACAGCCAATCGCTGATCTGGCCCGCGGACCCTTACTACGAGCAGCTCCTCAAACACAAAGAAGGCACAGGAAGGCGCCGCCAGGAATTCATCGCTGAGGTCGCAACGACTTTTAAGAGCCCCAGAACTGGCACGGTACAGCTGCCGAATCCGAACGCTGTCTACCACGGTCCTGGCGCCTGCATGGGCTGGGCGGAAACGAATCCGACCTTGGACCCAATTATCAGCGACTACGATCGCATCAACCCTTGGAGGCCCTGCTTCGTCAGGCCCATGCGGCACCGGGAGCCCTGGCTTGTGTACAATGCTCCCACCCAAATCACTTCTCGAATCGGCAGGGTTCTCGTCGCCAGATGGACGGGGAGCCCGTATGATGCCAACTCTCAGGTCCTCATGGACGAGCTTACTGCGGCTCAGCAAGGCCAGCCGGCAAGACTACAACCGCCGGCGAATGCGCAGGACTGGCTTTATTGCTTTGAAGGAGCGACGGGGGCCGACACAACACACTGGTCTGACAAGAAATGGCCGGCATGGAGCCTCATGGGATTCGTGCTCGTAAGGCAAGGGGCGGCCCCCCAGAACTACGACGTCCATATCGTATTCCGCGGCAGCCGGAGCGGTAAGCTACGGCCGACGGAGGCGGGGGCGAGAAAAGGGAACCCCGACTGGGTGACGGACCTCCAGCTCCTTGCTGAACCTGTTACGAACCTCTTTATCTCCCAGCAGGGCAAGGTGGCTCGCGGCTTTGCCGAAAGTCTAAAGATGACGTTGTTCACAGTTATGGGGTGCCTCGATCATATCCATGCCCAGAAAAATGGCCCGCCCGGCAATATCTACGTCACAGGCCACAGCCTGGGGGGAGCGCTCGCCTGTCACTTTGCTTCCGCAGTAACCTTAGGCAGGCAATACGCGTACACAAACGCCCTCGGAGCGATGCCTGCCAATGTGCGCGCCTGGCCATGGGCCAACATGACGGTCGCGACGTTCGGCTCGCCGGCGGTAGGTGATGCGGCTTTCAGCAGGGCGCTCGGTCCGGTGCACTGCACACGCGTCTGGATTCTGGCTGATCCCATTACTACGGTTAATCCGGTTGGTCATGTTGGCACCAGCGTCTGCCTCACTCCGCCTCCAACAGACACACTTTCACCCGGCCAAAGGCACGATCCTGAAACCATAAGAAAGTACGTAGCCCAAGAGTATCAGCAATATGTAACTCAGCAACAGCAAGGCAATGCTGGTTTTGTTCCGGTTTACAGCCCGCCGGCATTCGCATCCGTAACGGACCAGCCGTGGAAATATTTCCACGACTGTCTTGCCATGGTGGGGCACCTGCGTTTTCTGCAGAACTACACACCCGCCGACGTGTTCAAGGACTACATTCCGAACCTGACGACATATCTCCAGATCCTTGTGAGAGTTCTTGGTCAGAGGTCCCTGGACGCGCAACAAGCGGCGGGGGAACTGCCTGGAATTATCGCGGCCTTAAGCCCGAACCCGCAGCCCGCTACCGCTACTGCGTACTATACCTCTTTGGAGACTGCATGGAACGGAGCTACTCATCTGCGCAACTATGACGACCGGTTACATGCATATATCGGTCTTTGCCTTTACCTGGCAACTTGCACGAAAGGACAGGTCGGACAACTCTTTCTGTTGCCGCCGCCGGACGGACCGCTGAAGATTGCGCTATACGGGTTCTAAAATGCCACCAGACTCATTGTTGGACATTCAGAGGCGGCTTAGCAAAACGAGAGGTCTTCTCGTTGACGAAAGCGTGGTGGGCGCAGGCTGTTTCGCCGATCTCAAGAACTTGTTTCGCGAGCAAAGTGCCTTTACTCTTCTGGACTGCAAGCTACCGCTCACGGATGGCGCCGGGACTTATCTTACTGTTAAGGGACGTTGCGACACCCTCTTCCCTTGGGCGGGTAAGATCGCCGGCTCTCGAAATATTTCCCTCACGCTGCTCGACTGCCCGACGAAGACCGGAGGCACGGAAAGACACGCGGCTCTTGCCATAAGCCTTGCGAACCCGGACCTGTATCCCCTGCTCGGCCGGTATAGTGAGCAACCGAGTGAGGACCTGGATTATCTCCTGGCAGGGATTGCGGCGAGGCCTGGGGCGGGCGAGCCGCAAGTGGTCTTTTCTTCGACGGACACGGCGAGCATCAAAGGTGAGTTGGCGGAACCTCTTAAGAACCTGGCGAACTTATTTCCGGGGAAGACACTTCAAAGGGGCATCAATTTCGCCGCCGATGTCACGCTGGGCGACGACTGGCTGGAATACGCCGGGCAGATCCTGAGGCAAAGCGGCTCCGGATCCGGCGGCTATGGAGTGATTTACCTGAAGGGCGAAGAGAAGCAACCGTACCTTCGATTCACTTACCAGCTCAGCGGCGAGCTCGAACTTACATCCGGGAGCAGCCGCATCCTCGCGATGAAAGCTGCCGAAGCCAGTTTCGATGTGCCTTTGCTGCCGGTGTGGGATGACGACGAAGCTGGTGCGGAAATTTTTCTCGGCGGACGAGTGGCCTTAGGCAAGGACGCCATCGGGTTCGACGTGACGGCCAACGTCGGGGCTCGCTACGGAGAAGTAGCTCTTGCGATCAAAAACTTCCCATCGCTGTCAAAGCTCGTTGAGCTCGCCGGCGAAGCGGAGCTCAAAGCGTGTTTCCCCGATTTGCTGGCTCAGCTCTTCGACATCCAGCTATCTGAACTTGCCCTGGTGCTCAATATAAGCGGCAGCAATCCGTATGTTTCCCAGATTCGATGCGCTCTTACAACGGGCGAGTTGAATCTCGTTCCCGGAGTTCTTTCACTTCGGCCCAGCGGAGTGATAAGAATAAACGCCCCGTTCGATGCAGCGAATCGCGTCATCGACGGGGAATTAAAAGTTGACGGCAAAATCGGCAACACGGAAGTTGAAGGATCTATAGCATTCCCGAGTTATGCATTTCACGCCGGGATGAAGAGCGGGCAGAGCGTGAGCCTGCTCGACATAGGAAAGGCGATCGCCCCTGACCTCGACCTCTCCCAGATCGATTTCGCCAAAATCAGCCTGACGGAACTCAACCTCTCCGGCGACTTGTTCGGCGGCAGTTTTGGAGCTCAGATCGGAGTCGATACCGAGAAAGCAGCGACCTTCAAGTTGGGCGAGAAAGTATACGGCATTAAAGGCATGCGCCTCGCTCTGCAGTTGGACAAGCGCGACCAACTTGAAGCGGGGGCAACGGACGACGATCTGCCGGCCGGAAACGCCGGAGCGGACCGGAACTGGGTGGCCGGCTATCAGCTTGAAGGCCATTTCCTGCTTCACAGCACTCCGATCTTCATCTCGGCCCAATATGACGATGCCGGCTGGAGTTTACTGGGTGGCACGGAAGGCGATCAAAGCCTGGAGGTGGGAAGCCTCATTGCGGATTTGTTCCCGGGCCTCTCCGTCCCGCCGACTCTCAAGCAACTCAAATTCGCCAATATTTCCTTTGCCGCCTACCTTTCCGCAGGCGAGTATTCATTCAGCGGACGGCTGGAAAAGTGGCAACCGGTACAGGAAATCCCATTGCAGTTCGAGGTTGATGACTTCAGCGCCACCTATGACAACGCCGGGATCTCCGGCAAGTTGAGCGTTGTGCTGACGATACCTCTCCGGGAAGGGGACCTGAAGGATATCGTCATTGGTCTCCGCGCCGAGAAGAAACCTGGTGAGAAAGGAGGATGGCAGCTCAACGGCAGCGCCCGCCAGGAAATCAAGATTGGCGCGATGGTGGACTGGGTGGCGGCGAAATTTGGCGCTGTCTCCCTGCCGGATTCAATTAAAGATTGCACGATCAAGCAACTTGACATCGCCTTTAATACCGAAAGCCAAAACTTCAAATTTACCTGCGAAGCCGCAGTCCGGTTGCCGGACACAAAAACCGAGATCAATGGAACGGTGGTTATCGCGATCGAGCGGCAAGAAGACCGTTCATACAAGAAAATATTCGGTGGTACCCTCGTCATTCGTCTCCAAGAGCATCAGGCTTTAAATTTCAACTTGCTATTCTCAACGCAGTCGAACGTCCAGACGTTCCTGGCCAGCTATCACGGAGATCAGAAGGTTAGCATCGACGAACTTCTGAACCAGGTCTTCACTGAACCCATCACTACGGGTGTAGAGCTCACCCTCAAAGATGCTCTGTTCGCCTACCGCGGTGATAAAGTTGGGGCGAAATACCTCTTCGGGCTCAACATCGGCATCAATATTGGACTCGCGGACCTGCCGTTGGTTGGCCCTGCATTGCCAGCATTGCCTAAAGAATTGCAGGTCGGCATTGACGACCTGCGGATAATTGCCGCGACTCGCGAATTCCGCCTGCAGGAAGTTGAGGACCTGAATAAACTGCTGCCGGAGAAGGTCGCGAAGCTGCCTGGCGGCGAGGTCGATGGCAGCGAGACAGCGCTTCGGAAAGGCTTTAATGTCTCGGCTAAGTTGAAGCTCGCCGGTGCGGACAAGCTCCTGATGCTGCCGGCGCCAGAGGCCGGCGCGTCAACGGAAACCAGCGCACCAACCGAGAGCGGCACTTCGCCCGCGTCCGATCAGCCAACAACCTCCGAGGCTGTGGCCAAGGCCCAGCCCTCCCCCGGCATTTCGAAGTGGTTCGACATCAAGAAGAGCCTCGGCCCCCTCCGCCTTCAGCGGCTTGGAGTGCAATACAAGGACCGGCGCGTGGGGTTCCTTTTCGACGCGGGTATGGATTTACTGGGCGTACGGCTGGATTTGCTTGGGCTGAGCATCAGTCTACCGCTGAAGAGCCCTCTCCAGGATCCGGAGTTCGGATTGGAAGGTCTCGAACTGGCGATCAAACAGAAACCTCTCGAAATTGCCGGCGCCTTGCTGAAGGTGACCCAGCTTCCCAAGGGCGTCACCTTCCAATACGACGGGCGCGTCCTGGTGCGGGCGCAGGTCTTCTCGCTTGCGGCCCTGGGCTCATACGCCGAGGTCAACGGCAAGCCCTCGCTTTTCCTCTTTGCGGTGCTGCACAAAGAATTGGGCGGCCCGTCCTTTTTCTTCGTCACCGGTCTGGCCTTCGGGTTCGGGGTGAACCGTCAGTTGCGGCTGCCGGCGATTGCGGATGTACACAACTTCCCGCTGATCAAAGGCGCCACGGATCCCGAGTATTTCGGCAGCGACTCGACTCCGCGAGCCGCCCTCGAAAAGCTCCAGGAGTACATTCCTCCGTCCGTCGGCGATTATTGGCTGGCTGCGGGGGTGAAGTTCAACTCCTTTGGGATGATCGATTCGTTTGCGGTGCTGACGGTTTCCTTTGGCACCCAGTTTCAAATTGCCATTCTGGGCCTCTCCAGAATCACCGTGCCCAGACAATTGCCGGGCGCTCCCAAGGTTGATCCGGTGGCTTGTGCCGAACTGGCCATTAAAGTCAGCTTTACGCTGGCCAGCGGGCTCCTGGCGGCAGAGGCCCGGCTGACGGAAAACTCGTTTGTATTCTCGAAGGATTGCAGACTGACGGGCGGTTTTGCGCTCTACTGCTGGTTGGGCCCGGAGAACGCCGGCGATTTTGTCGTGACGTTGGGCGGGTATCACCCCAGATTCCTCAAGCCGGCCCACTATCCGGTGGTGCCCCGCCTGGGAATGAACTGGTCGGTCAGCGACAACCTTGCAATCACCGGCGAACTCTATTTTGCCCTCACCCCATCCTGCCTGATGGCCGGAGGAAAACTCAGCGCGGCGTACCAGGCGGGCAACCTGCGTGCCTGGTTTTACGCCTTCGCCGATTTTCTCATTGGTTGGAAGCCGTTCTTCTACGACATCGAAATGGGGATAAGGATCGGCGTCTCCTACCGGATGAGCGCTCTGGGAATCACGAGATTGTTGACGTTTGAACTCGGCGCGCAGGTGAAGATGTGGGGACCGCCTTTCAGCGGAACGGCGCATATCACGTTTTACATCCTGTCATTCGACATTGCGTTTGGTGCAGCTCAACAGCCTGAACTTAAGAAAGTGGAGTGGGATGAATTCGAGCAGTCCTTCCTGCCGCAAGCCGAAAAGACTGACGCCGACCCTCTCGTGGGCGCCATCCGCATCACCAGCGGCCTGATCAAGGAGCAAGAGGTAACACGGGATGGCAACAAACGCACCCTAAGGGTGGTGAACGCCCACGAATTGTCCTTCACCACGGAGTCGGTACTCCCGGCCACGAGCGTCCGCTTCAATAACCAACCCATCGGCGTTGCCGCTGAGCCGCTAGGCATTCGCCCCATGGACATTACAGCGCTGACGTCGGTACACGCGGTCACCTTAGAGGCCAAGGGGTCTCGCCCGAGCGACTGGGCTTCGCATGTTACCTCGACCTTGGTCACCAGGAATGTGCCGGACGCCCTGTGGAGTAACAAAGGGCTCTCGCGCCTTGACAAGCCGACGGCCGACATGATCAAGAACGTCCCCAACGGCGTCCGCGTGACGCTGCAACACCGCGCTCCCAGCCATGGCCTGGCGCCGATGGAAGTGGCAAAGTTCAAGTACGACCGCAAACCCAAGGACGTTGCGTGGCAGGATCGGCAACCGCCGTCGATGATTACCGCGCAGCCTGGCGCGACCCTTGCGAATACGATCTGGGGTAATGAGAACGTCAACGCGACCCGGGAAGCGATATTGATCGCACTAGGCAAGTCGAAGACGGCCGTCGGGCTGGAGCACCTGGCGGAAAACGCGTCGGAAATCTTTCAGTCGCCACCCGAAGTGGCCCGGTTGGGCGAGCCGTTCACGAAAAAAATGTACTGGGGTTAATATCCTGTTCGATGGATTCAAGAACTATCGGTGCTGCGAACGAGCTCGGCTGCTGCGAACGTTCGGCTACGCACTTATTCTGGCGTCAGGTTGGCCTTCTCATGCTCGATCGTTCTTTCGAGCCCCGCCAGGGGCGCCATAAAGTAGCCAGGGCGTAAGAAGGTGTGAAAAAATCGTCCCCGTCGGGTAGCGGCGGGTCCGGAGAGCCCGGCAACGGAAGGACAAAACGAACCATGGCAGATCTCAGCGGCACGATTGAGTTCTTCGAGGCATGTCTTCCCCCGTTGCCGCTCGGGGACTACACAATCAAGATCGATCAAAAGCTCGAGGAGATTCGCCCGGATGAGTCTTTCAAGACCAGTCTCGATTTCTCCGTGGCGGGGCCCCGGTTCGCACTGAATCCGGCGGACGTTTACGCCGTCTACCCGCCGGCGAATCACTCAGGCGCCTTTGGCAATACCCTGCCGCACATCGTGTTTAATCGCCGCACGCTGCCCTGGGAAAGGACGCTGGACGGCTCTCCGCCGGATGACAAGAAGCCGTGCCCCTGGCTGGCCCTGCTCGTCTCGAGCGATGCAGACTTCCTGAAGTTAGGATATCCGCCGGCGGAAGTTGTGGCACGCAAAGTCGGGGCGTTGCTCTCGCCGGCCGAGACTGGAGTCATCGGACCGGAGATCCGCCCGGCGGACCTCAAGGAATATGAATCCGCCGATGATCTGTGTAACACGATTGACCTCCCCGCACGCCTTTTTTCAGATATCGTCCCTGCCCGAGCGGACTTGCCCTTTCTGGCGCACGTCCGCAAGGTCAATACGAGCAACAAGGAAACCCAATCCCTGCGGACCGAGGGATGCTTTGCAGTGGTGCTTGGCAATCGTTTCCCAGAGACCGGCACCAGCGGCACAATGGGGAAAAACACTGCCTGTGTCGTGTCGCTCGAGGGCTTCGAGCGTCACCTCTACGGCGAGCCGGCCGCCCGGCAAGCAGAAAAGGTGCGTCTGGCGGTCCTGGCAACCTGGGACTTTTTCTGTCAAGGGGACGCTACGTTCAAAACCGTGATGAAGGACCTCGATACCGGACTGCTAACCCTACCCGCAAGCCGGGTGGTGCAGGCGGACCCTGGCGCTGCACGCCAAGTGGAAGAAGCGTTTGAGTTGGGATACACCGCTCTCGATCACCGCATCCGCAACGGCGAAAAGACGGTGTCCTGGTACCGTGGCCCTCTGGTGCCCCTGAAGTACCAGAAACTGGAGACCTACACACACCTGCCCTCCGCGGATGCCGCCCTCCGCTACGACTATCAGACGGGCCTGCTGGATGCATCGTACGCCGCGGCCTGGCAACTCGGACGCCTTCTGGCGTTGCAGAACACGCATTTTGCCAAGTCGCTATTTCGCTACAGAAACAAAGAACGGCAGAAGACAAAAACCTCCCTGCGGGAAGCAGGGGTCGAGCGCAAATATGCCCTCTCCGCGAAGCCGGTTGAGGAGCAGCTTCTGGAGATCATCCGGAAACGTCCTTCGAACGCGTGATGGAAACGAAGAGGAATCGGACTAATGGGAGCAACTCCATCGTCGGAAGACAGCTTTGGCAAAGTACTCACCCTGCGGCTGACCAGGGAAACTCCGCAGATCCCCGCAGATGTCGAGGACTGGCTGGGCCGCCTGCTGCTGCTGTACGGCGTGCCCTTCCACTACCTCGCGCCGGAAGAAGACATGCTGCCGCCGGAGTCGATCCGCTTTTTCTATCTTGATCCGGGCTGGATGAAGTGCCTGCTCGAAGGCGCCTGCAGCGTGGGTCGGACCAGTACGGTGGATGACCTGGTGGACCAGGAACTGCGCAATCACTTCCTCAACTATGCCGGGAAAAAGGCGAAGGAGTTGCGAGCCGGCAAAAAAGAAGGACAGCTGAACTGGCCCCTGACCGGCTTTTTGTTGCGCTCGCGGCTGGTGGAAGGATGGCAGGGGCTGGAGATGAAAGCGGCCGGAGTTGACGGAGCCGGCAACCGCCTCGAATCGCTTGAACCGTTGCGCATCGACCGGCTGAACCCCGAAATCATGCTTTGCATTTTTAACGGCAAGGTCACCGAAATCGAAGTTGCCCAGCCCCCTGAAGACTTGCATTTCGGAGCCACGGCTAGCGGCGCGAACACTTATCAGAAGCTGCAGCTGAGGAAGCTTTTCCCCTCTTCGGAGGCAGCTAACGATATCGACGAAAAGTTGGTGCCTGCCACTGCGGTCCCGATGCGCTCAGGCGACCGGCGTGTGGTCGATATCAGGGAACTTGCCAACCGGATGGACACCGCGCTTAACCGAGTGAAGGCTATTGACGGCAGCGCGCGAGGCCCCTTCACGTCGGCGGAGTTTGCGGTGCAAATGGTGGAGAGCCCGGCGAAAGCGATCTTCACCGTCACCGGGGAATAGATATGAGCGACACTAGCGCAGCCAACAGCTATTTGTTGGTACCGATCAACGTCGAGGCCCTGGTCGTGGGGACAGCCGCAGGTCTGTGGTCGGACTTACAGGTTGATTTTTCCCTGATGTTTCAGGCAAAGATTCTGGGATCGCAAATCTCGCCTGCACTCTTCGACGCTCGTCCGCAGGTAGTTGGTAACCCCGATCCTGAACAAGCCATCGAACCGCAGGGCCCGCAGCCGGGAGTTCATCTCCACTGGGCTCTGCCGGACGCACTGACGCGAGGCCGGCAGAAGCGGCACGCCAATCCGCAGGAACCCCTTGGGACGCCGGAGTTCCCTCCCATTCCCAACCGCTGGATGGTGCAACGGATATCGCGAAAGCCGCAGGCCAACTTGGCACCGTCAACTTCGTCTGGGCCGCCCGTCGAGGTTTCCATCAGAGCCTGGGTCGTGGAAAGCGATTACCTCTATGGCACAGAAGGGAAGGCGAAAGAGGACGCGGTTACTTTCCCCAGGCCGGATGAGTTTGCCTTGTTCGATTACGTCGGCAAGTCATTTGACTACGCCTCCTGGTCGGAACGGCAGCCTGTCTACCGAATCCCCCTCACCGCGCTGGGCTACGGCGATCCGGCTTTCGCGGCCTACTATCCTGCCTGTAAGAGTGTTTTGGGATTCTACGACCCCCTGACGGATATCAACCAGGAAACGACATTCACCTACCTGGTGGCCGGCTGGTACTCTGATCCCGCAAAGGACATCCTGCGCCACTTTAAAATGGAGGAGTTGAAGTGGGCTGCCGCCCCGACAACCGGCCCTCCTCCAACCCAAGTCCTGTGCCACGGTACGATTTACAACGTTCAGTGGAAGGATCGGACTTTTTCGTATCCCACGTCAGTACCGAACATGGATAAGGACAACCGCAGCACCACGGCGGGGCAGACCGACGCGGACAAGCAGTACCGATTCGCACTCGGCCACACCACGACGGAAGCACTGGCCGCACTGCTGGCGCAGCTGCTCGATAGTCCCAAGATTGAGCCTTTGCTGGCGGCTTTCCAGGAGCAGCTTTCCCAAAAGGCCGAATTGCCGGAACTCGAATTCTCACTGCACCAACAGCGCTTTGGTTCGCTGGCTGGGGGACGGGAGTTTGCCGTCCAGAAGAAACAAGCCGGTGCGGACCAGGCCCCGACGGCCACTGACGCGACCCTGCCGGAAAGCCTGGAACTACCATTGGCTGAGTTGAGTGAGCTGGAACGGGACTTCGAGCGCCGCCGGCGAGAATTGGATGGATATCGCTGGGAACTCTACGCCACGTGGTACAAATGGGCGATTAAGTATACCGACTCTCGCGAGGAGCCTAAGGAAATCACCTTGAAGATCAGCGCCCTCAAGGACGTGGTGGCGGACCGGAAGCTGCAGCTTAAAACGCTGAAAAGCCGACGGGACGCCGCCGAGCGAGCTGTCCGGGAGATGGTCGAGCAGCAGTTCGCGGAGCTGGAGTTCGTTTCTTCGCCCGCGCCTCCATTCTGGCTCGCCAATGACCCCGTACTCCTGATTTCCGGACCCGGCCTCATGCTTTCAGAGCGGCATGGACAGGACGGGCGCTATTCCAAGAAGGACACGTTACACTGCCGCGTAACCGGCCAGGAGCTCACGAGCCTTTTCGTGGATATTCCGAATGGGAAGAAAGGGCTCGAAGTCGAAGCAACCAAAGTGTTTCAGGTTGGCGGGAACCCGTTTGCGGGCGGCGGGCCGGTGCCGAAAGGCATCACGGACGCGCTGCTGTTCGAAGCGCTCTTGCTCGATCCCGCGCACGCCGACGCGATCGCCGAACAGGCCTACGTCAAGGAGCAACTGACCACACGCCCTGGAAAGGACGCGTTGATCGGCCGCGTCAAACTGCTGCAAAGGCTCTCGACCTGGACGCTCGAACTCGCCGCCGGGGGCACTTCCGCGGGTTACGGCGGCTCGTATCCATCTCCTATTGCTCTGCGCGACTGGAAATGCAATCCCTGGTTGCCGTTATTCGTGGAGTGGCGAATCGAATGGTTTCCATCGTACTCGAGCCTGGAAAATCCCCTGGAACACTGGCATCTCGGCGCCGCGGACGTGGATTTCCGTTGGACGGGTAATTCGCCAGACCTCACCCGCTCCCACATCTACCTGGGTTACAGCATACTGGGCCCCCACTCGGTCCTGCAGTTTAAAGAGCGCTTGCAAAAATACAACCAGGACAATCCCGGCCAGGACCTGTCGCCCGCCCTTACCTACCTCGATCACCTGTCAGTGCTCGGCCAATCCCTCGGAGGGCTTACGGACGCCTTCATCATGCGGGATCAGTGCCTGCAAATTGTCCCCATCAATCCGGCGATCTTCGACACGGAAAAGGAAATCCAAAGCCAGCGGGACTCGATCATCGATTCGGTGGAGGGCGCGAATTATGTATCCCCGGACCCGGACAAATCGTTTCTCCCTGTTCGGGCCGGCCACTTGAAGGTGCTGGGGGTCGCGATCGTCGATGCGTTCGGCCAAACGCTGGAGTTACGCAACTTCGACCAGCCGGTCAGGGCATCCAGCCTGGGGACCGGTCGGGCCGAATCTCTCCTGCGCTTCGCGCCGCGCCTGGCTCAGCCGCTGCGCCTGCGGTTTGATTGGATACCTGGGCAGAACCCACCGGGGACTTATCCCACCAATAGCCCGGTGTGCGGCTGGGTGATCCCGAATCACCTCGACAAGAACGTGACCTTTTACGACGCGCGCGGGACTGCCCTGGGGGCCTTGCAGAAGATTCTTCGCGCCTCGGCCGCGGGCGGAACCGGCGGAAAAGCACCCGTGGACGACAAGGCGTTTTTTTGGGTGCCAATGCCAGGGACCTCGCACCGGCCTAAGGATATCCTCAATCCTCACCTGAGGCAATTTGTTCAGTTCCTCGAATCAATGAAGGTGGGCACTGGCAATGCCTTCTGGAATTTGCTGGACGACGCCCTCGGCAAGACGGATTCCGGAGAACCAGATGACGACCCGTTGCTATCACTTCTGCTGGGGCGGCCATTGGCGCTGGTGCGAGCTGAACTGGGATTCGAATTGGCAGGACTCCCGGTGTTCGACCAGGGACTCGAAGCTCTGGGCAAGTTTGACTCCAAGAATTTCACCAAAGTCAAGTTTCCCGTGCAACTGGGCGAGGCCCAGAATGATGCGGACGGGCTGATTGGGTACTTCACGGACGATCCAGAAACGCATATTTCCGGGGCCTTTTATCCTGCCTCGGGCGCCACGGGGACAACCTATCAACGAGCCATTGAATACGGGCACGCATTGGCGCTCGACCTCGAAACGCCGCTGGCTGTTACCCTGCTGATGGATCCCAGGGCTAAGGTCCACGCCGTCACAGGTCTGCTGCCCAAAAAGGCGGTCACCTTGCCGACGCGTGCAAGTTCGGCGGCGAAGTCGGCCAAGGAAGCGTTTTTCCAGGTTGCCCCTCTGGTCAGCTCTGGCGGCATAGTCAGTATGCCCAAACCCTCCGATGATTACGGGAAATGGTCCTGGGCTTACCGCCCGCAGGTCACGGGTTGGCAGGAAGTCGAGAACGTCAGCGCGACTGCGGACCAGGCAGGCTTTGCGCCGCAACCGCAGCAGCTTTCCGAGGGCTGGCTGAAACTGCACATGAACCCCCTGGCTATCCTGAACTTCTGGGTGAAGGAAGGCACGCTGGCGGTGCAGCCGAAAACTAATATCACTTTGGGGTGGACGCTGTCGGGCGGAAATCGGGTTAGTCTTTCGACCATTGAGGAAGGCCAGAAACCGACGCGGCTCGAGGAGTGGACTTCGTCACCGCTCCCGGAGCAGTGCCGTGTGCACGTGGCGGCGCAAACGACTTACGTCCTGGTCTTGGAAGACAAAGACGGAAACAGGAGCGAAAAACGGCTCACGATCGCAATCAAGGGGACAAACGGCTATGCCTAAAAAGCAGCTCCAACTTGAAGCCAGTATCTCCTCATCTGACGTCACGCTGGGACAAGGCAAAAAGAGCCAGAACAAAATCGTCGTGAAACTGGTCAACACCGGTGACCAGCATCTGGAACTCCCGGGCCGAGGAGATCAAGGCACGCTCTTCCTGACGGCTTCCGTCGGCACTCGGGCCGAAGACTTCGTTGACGGTCTGGACGACGCCAGCGGTGTCGAAATCGTGCCGGCGGCCAACTGGAAACAGGCCCCCTATAAGACCAAGACTTCGCCCGACAAAACTCCGCCTGACAAGCCTTCGCCTGACAAGCCTTCACCTGACAAGATTGAGCTTACCTGGAGTTTCGTGCTCCCTGCCAATATCCTGAAGGCGAAGGCTGATACGTCCCTCACCCTGACTGACTTCGAATGCGAAACCGATCCTGGGAAAGCGAAATTAGCGTTGCGGGTTGCAATATCCGGCTATGACGACTATGAGAAGACATTGGAAGTTGAGAAGAAGGACCCTAACGTCCTTCAGATTCTCTACTTCAAGGCTGACCCAGCTTTCATCATCACGCAAAAAGATCGCAAGAGCTTTGTTGCGCTGGAGTGGAACACCATAAAGGCTCATACCGTAACCCTTTCTAGAGCGAACGTTCCCATTTTGACTCTACAAGAGGGCGACGCCTTCCAGAATAAAAAGAAATACTCATATTTGGCGGACCCTCCCTCTGAAACCGACACGGCGGTGTATAAACTCGTGGTGACGGATCGGACCGATCCCAAGATAGAGCAAGAAAAAGAAGTCACGGTCCGCGTGCTTAAACGCGGATGGCGAAGTTTAACGGAGTTCGGTCCGAGGTTCGGGTATCCGTCAGTTCTCTGCAACATGGATGGCGTGAAACTCTACGGAATATGGATGAAAAACGGGAAAGCCAGCCTATTCTCTTCAACTCACCCCTGGGTGACTTGGAATCCTGAAAACGGGAACGTTCCGGAGAAGATGTCAACCAGCCCGGCGGTCTGCTTCCTCAATCGGCTGTGGCTGGTGGGCGGAGGCGCTATCGACACGAGGAAATGTTCAAACCAGGTGTGGTCCTACAAGCCCGGCGGATGGGTTCGACACAAAGACGCGGAGTGGAGACCACGGATGGGCCACGCCTGCCTGGTGATGAATGATCAAATCTGGATCCTCGGAGGCATGCTTGAAGATGGAAACTCGCTTAACGAAGTCTGGAGTTGGGACGGGGAAGGCGAGTGGAAACGCCATAAAAACGCGGCTTGGTCGAAGCGTTGCCTGCAAGCGGCCACGAATTTTCCAGCAATGATAGAAGTCAACGAGGAAGGCGAAGAAGGTTTTCAGAAGCGAAAAATAGTTCCTGTGGATCGAATCTGGATCTACGGCGGCGTTACGGAACCCTATGGGGATCTCCTCGACGACATGTGGACGTCCAGCGACGGTGAGAACTGGGAACCCTATCCGAGTGAAACCACTGTCGCCTATAAGCCACCGGGTGGGAAGCCAATGGGATGCGCGTTGCAGGTGGTCAATGGAAAATTACACCTGCTCGGGACATTCCGAAGCGGGGCCGAGACTCCGTCCACTCACTTTGTTCTGGACGAGGCCCACTACGAGTGGCGGCCCAGTCCAGTTCTGTTCGACGGATCGTGGCACCGGCAAGTGGGAAGCACCTTCAGTTTGTCTTCTGTCGAGTACAAAGGGCTGGTTTTCGCGCGGTCACTCTACTACGAGACCCCCGAAGATGACGAGCTGCCCGCCCTGAACTTGTTTGTTCCTTGATGGCCTACGGGCGGCGCTGGGTCGACACGAAAGGCGGGGGGGCACGGCAAGTCCGAGCCCGACGTTACCGGGCGGCCAAAGAAGGAGTGAAGAGATGACACTAAGACGGCTGGTTTTGCTTGTTCTGACGCTTTATATCAGTGCCTCCTTCTTTGCGAACACGGCCCTTGCTCAAAAGAAATACGTTACGACCGTAGTGGCCTTCAAAGCCGAGAGCGTTCCTGCGCGCACCGACAACATGTTGAAAATCTCGGCGAACGGGAGCGCCCCGATCCAATCCACCAGCCACGCTGTCCTCTCCTTTGCTGTCGACAATGCGATTCCTAGAGACGCCAGAGTCGCGCGGGCGACGCTCCGGTTGGTGGGAAAACCCGCCACGCAGAACACTGCGGAAAGGAAACCCCAACTGGTCAAACTAGTTGCCATCCACCACCGCGAGAGTTCCGTTGGACAATGGGATGCCCGACCCAATGAGTCCGTTTTCACCGCCAGTGGCGAGAGCCTGCGCCAGGTGGTCGCGGGTGCACTGCTCAGCGGGACGCTCAGCGTAGAACTCACTTCCCGGAGCAGGCTTAGCGATTGGAACTACTACGGCCTTTCTGACAAGAACTTCCCATCTTCTTTCAAGCCACGACTCATTGTCGAGTACGAAATGCCCCAAAATTTGGAAAATGACATCCCGAGCACAACGCGAACTTCCCGAATCTTTTTGGTCGGGTTGGAAGGGAAGGTAAAGGTTGTGGAGGAGCCGTTTCACAAGGAGATAAAGTTCCTTTCCAACCCGGCTTTTCGTAAGAGCGACGATCTGTTCGTGATGGGGGACCCGGGCGCAGACAAGGCGTATCTTTACGATTTCTCTACCTTTGGAGCCGCAAACTGGAGCGTCCCCGTTGCTACGGCTCCCGGATCGCATTTGCTGATGGCTCCGTGGGGATTCACTCGTACCTCCATGAATTTGCCGATGCTGGTGCATGGCCTCTACTCGATCGGGCATAATCATGTCGTTCTCTATGATCTTGTAAGGCGGGGATCGGTGGCGAAAACAGTCGCTGTAGAGGATTTGATACTCGAAATCCCGCCCACTATGGGCGCAGATGGCAGCCTCTATTTTGTGCGGGCCGGCTATGTCTACGGCTTGAACCCCAACCTGCAGGAATTATGGCGTTACCCTGACAAGGAGGGGGCCGGCGCGGACGCCGCGAGCCGCATCACGCTCAGTCCCGAACTGGACCGTTACGCCTACGTCCTTACTCGACGGGGTAAGGTGGATTCATTAGTCCAAATTGACACCACGGACGGAAGCGCCAAGCCCGTCGCACTGAGCGGGCATTTCGAGGGTTTTCAGCGCCCGCTGGCCGTCAAGGGGCCCGAGCATGATTACCTTGTCGTCGCCTCATACAGCCACGACGACGGTACCCTCAGCGTCTACTCCGGCGGAGAATTGCTGTGGCATCATCCAGGGACGGTGTCGCAACCCGTCCTGGACGGAGCCGGGGAGCGCGTCTTCGCAATCCAGAAGGGGAGCCTCCACGCGTATAACCTCATGAATGGCGCGGCTGTGTGCACTTCCGCGGAGAGCGATCTGGAGGCGGATTCGAACCCGGTGCTGGATGGGATGAATAACCTCTACGTTTGGACCAATGGGACACTTGTGGGGTATCGGAGCAACTGTAACCGTTTCTTCGCGCAGCACCTGGAATTACCCAAGAAACTCGAACTGCTGTTCACACAGGTTGGTACGCTCTTCGCCAGGACGGGCTCTGATGCGCTTTTTTCTATCAGGCAGTCCCCAGACTGACCCCCGCCCAAAACCCGCACAGACCGACGCGGCTGAGACTAGAGAATTAGGCTAATGTCCCAGCTGGCTAGCCCGCATTTCTCACAAGCTCTCTGCCGCCGACTTTGCGGCGCGGTGAACGGTCATTTCGAGCTTACTTTGCTCTCACAAGGTCGGAAATACGCCTGTGGATAACTGACCGAGACAATGGTGCCCTTTTCGACCGTCCGCCCTGTTACAGACAAGCCACTTAGAGACGAGAGTCGGCCCGCCGGCGTCCGCCAGAATCTTTGCTGGACGAGGTCCGTCACCTCTCGGTTCAGCCCTGCACGGGAAGCTGCTGGAGCTGGCTCCAAATCCTCGCCCAGAGTTCCACGTAAGGGTAGCCTCCTGCCAGCGCAATCCACACCTTCCGTACCGTTACCCGGATCAGCGCCCCGATCTTCAGCACCCTTAGCCGAATCGTGGTCGCCTGCGCCTGGGCGAGCTCCGTCCCCTTCAAGCCCAGCCGTCGCAGCGCCTCCAGCAACAGGTACGCGATGGAGGAAAAGTACAGCCGGATCTGATTGCCGCGCAGGAACGCCGTGCTCGTCCGGTCTGCAAACAGCATCAACTGCTCTTTGATGCGGTTCTCCATCTCTCCCCGCGCGCAGTACAACTCTTCGTACAAACGGCGCGCTTCCCAGACCTCCCG
>Ga0209517_10002795_pt1 | contig 24263 bp, 13 predicted proteins | sample PeaSoiMetSII2010_FD_187695 | JGI IMG/M metagenome (GOLD analysis project Ga0209517, IMG submission 187695) | Peat soil microbial communities from Weissenstadt, Germany - SII-2010 (SPAdes) (version 2) | ecosystem: Environmental > Terrestrial > Soil > Wetlands > Peat | place: Germany... | reverse complement strand
ACCAGGAAACCCTCAACTTGATAACTCGGGCTGGAGCCCGGGTGCTTTTCCTGCCGGCTTACTCGCCCGACCTCAATCCGATTGAAAAGATGTGGAGCAAAGTCAAAACCTTCCTGCGCGGCGTCCAAGCCAGAACCCAGGCGGCCTTGATTGAGGCCATCGGGCTGGCCCTCCAAACCGTCACCCCTCAGGACGCCAGGAACTGGTTTGCCTCGTGTGGCTATAGTTTTATTTAAAATGCTCTAGCTCCTGGCCAAAAGGAAAAACCTGAAAGCGGGAGACCTCCCTGTTCATCATCAGATTCAATCTTACTTCATGCGTAAACCATTTCCGGTGTCGTCGGCGGAAGGCTGATGTGGAATGAGCAGCCTATAACAAGAATAACCAATGACCTGGTTCCAGTTACGTCGAGTCAGGGCAATTTGAAACGCGTAGAGTTCTCCAGCGTTCAGCGTGATCGCATCTGCACCCGAAAAAGTTAATTCAGCAACATTTTGTGCCCCTGAAGCCCCGGCATTGCAGGTAAACTGAGCGCCAGCGGGAAGCAAGTCGGTTAAGCTGCCTGGCGCATAACTCGATGATGTAGCCGGATAGCCAGAAGCCGGATATGCCCCCAAGTCATACAGTTCGACATCGTAGGTCTGCACGCCCCCCGCTAAAACCATTTGAATATTACTCAGTGTGCCTCCGGTACCGAGTTCAAAGCTTTGGGCCAAAGCGCCAAAAATAATACGTAAGCAACTGAATGTAAAATCTGACGCCAGGCTAAAAAGCCGCAGTTCTAAGGCCCGATTTGGATGCTGTAGAAGCGACAGGGATCAGTTGGAATGATAGGCACCACCAATGTCACCGGCGTTACCGGCGAATTGGTCGTCATCAGCACCTGCCAAGTGGACAGGGGATCGGTCAGATTCGTTGTAGTCAAAACCGTGTAATCCGGCCCTTGCGGCCCGGCCACCATTAAAGTGACCTGCCCTCCGGAGGCATTAATCGAATTGACCGACGGCAATGAACTCAACGGATTGACAATGATATTAAAACTGTTGGTGGCGCTCAACAACGTTCCTGTGTCCGTCACGGCCACCATTACCGGATTGGTTGTGCCAGCCGAGTTTACTGGCGCCCGCCAACTGAATTGCGCATCGGTTGTATCGAGCGATGTCACCGCTGCACCTGCCGGGCCATTCAACAGATTAAAGGTCAGGCTTTGCGGCGGCACATTCGGATCGCTCGCCGTGTTGGTTACCAGCAGCGTCTGACCGGCGTTCATCGTCTGGTCGGCTATGGCTGTCAGGGTCGGGGGAATGCTTGAGCTGGCCACTGCCCTTCCCACGAACGTCACCACGCTCATGGCCGGCAGGGTGTAGGTAAACGATGAACCGCTCACTCCGACGGGTGCTTGATTGGAGAGCGACATCGTGGCCGAGGTGATCCAGGGTGTCACCGAGCCAATGGTGCCGGGAAAATTGTTGAGATTAATAGTCTGGCCGATGGCGCTGGAGGTGTTGTTGACAGCCACAATGGCAAAGTTGCCCGAGTTGGTTTCCTGGTAGGCGCTGATCAGGGCGTTGCCGGTGTTGCTGGCATCAACCCGATAATAATTGGGACGCACAAAGCGGCTATATTGACCCATCGTGTACATTCGCTTGTCCGGGACGTAATTGTTATCGGTCAGGCCCTCGTTGTCCGTGCCGAGGTTGATCAGCCACCAATAGTGATAGGCATTGACCTGGGCCTGGGTCATGAACAGATAAATTCGTTTGGCCCAATACAGTCCATTGCTGATGCTCCCGTCATTGGCATCGAAGGTGGAAACTTCCGTTTCCCACAACGGTTTCCCGTAACTATTCTTCGTCAAATTCGCCGGCCCGTTGGCGCCATCATAATTGTGGTCGGCAACAATACCCACCATATTGGAGGTGCTGTCGCTCATGGCGGTAGCAACGAGATTGGAAGGGTCCGTCCAGTTTTCACTTTCAGGGAGCATAATCCTGGTCGAGCTCACATTGCTCGCCACCAGCGCGTTGTAAAGATAGGGAACAAAATCGTGAAATTGCTGGGCATTCCAATAACACGACACATAGGTCACGGTCGCATCCGGCTCGTTTTGAATGGAGAGAGCGTAAAAATTTGTAATGCCGTAAGTGTTCTTGAGTGTAACCACGTAGCCGGCCAGTTGATTGGCATAGGCCTGATAGCTGCCGGAGAGAATCGTGCCGCCCACGGTGCTGCCATTGCTCTTGAAAGAAGCTTGCGGACTCCACGGCGTGCTCCACGACATGGCGCCGCGGGCCTGGGCATACTGCATGAGGGTTATTTCGTTTCCATTGGCAAAGCCCCCGGGCTGGATCTGGCTGCGCAACAGGGAAAGGCCAATGCCAGTGAACATAAAATTCGTACCATTTTTTGAACGCGCGACACCATTATTCGTGGAAAAGAACATGTCAGCCAGATTGGTGGTCCAGGTAAATCCGGTAAAGGCCGACGAAGCACCGAAACCGTCGATCCGCTGATGCACATTGGTCCAGTCCACCGTGCAGGTTTGGGCCTGGCCCAAAACCGAAGTCATGATCAGGACAATCGGCAAAACCAGCAACCGGCTGATCCAAATCTTAACAGGGGTATTCATGGCGAAATGTGAATGCTCAACCACTTATCGAAGGGATTTGTTCACGCTGCAAATTATATCCGATGCCACAGCTTTGTCCAGAAATATGTCCATCCTATGCAATTTTTCCAGGCCGAAGCATTGATTGCCTTGCCGGATTCAGGATGACACAAGATAAGAGGCTTTATCACAGGTTTGGTTCCAGGCAATAATCGAATTTATTCCACCATTGATGGCGATCTCTTCTCCTGCCTTCGTGAATGTAAAAAAGCGTCCCCGGCAAACACCGGGGACGCTTGTATCCAATATCCAGTCAGGCATCAAATCACGGACTGCTGACTTTATAGAAGTTGATCCCGGCCGTAGCCGCCGTGTCCGTGTAGGTACTGGCACTAATGCCGCTCTGCAACGATGTCCAGGATGCAGGACTCAGGCTGCTGCTCCGCCATACCGTAAAGGTGGGGCTGCTCCCGCCGCTCGACGTCCAGTTGAGCACCGCGCTGCCACCGCTGTGAGTCACACTCGTGATGTGAATGCTCGACGCCGGGCTGGTATTCGGCGCGGCATAAATCGCCATCTGCATCGCGCGCTCGGTGCCGGTGCCCACCCCAACTATACCTCCCGCGAATAACTCCGGATCCGGAGTGGGCCGACCGAGGTACATGGGCGTAATTTCAATATAACTTCCACCGGATGCCGCATTGGTGGCGAATCCATCCTGACCACTGGGATTGCCTGTAACGCTGGCGGGGAAGAGTGCGCTTTGCCATTGGCTGTCCACGTTATTGCGTACCAGCAGGAAGACACCATAGTTGCCGACATTCTCGCCCAGGTCGCCACAGGAGATTTCGAGCACATAAGTTTGGTACGGCATGGTCATGCTTCCGTTAATCACTGCCTGATACTGCGGCGGCAGGGTCAGGACGAGAAGTTGATTGGTGGTTCCGCCGCCGTTGTTGTTGGTCGTGTAATAAAAGTCCACGTTGGTCCCAAAGATGGGAATTCCCAGGGGAGCGGAATCAACGTTGGGTTGGAAATTTCTCGGCCATTTTTCAATACTGCCCGAGGCCGGTTGGGTAAAGAAGTTGTTCGTAATCTGATAGACATTGAGCGTAAACAGGACGTTGGAACTTCCGATGCCCCGCATTTCCAACGCCACCGCGCCCAACTTGAAGGTGTTGGTATTATAGAAGCTCATACTATTGCATCGCACGCCACTGCCCAGGTTCACCCCCTGGAGCGCAGGCGGATTGGCGTTGCCCGGTCCGGTGAAATCCAAATAGGACGGATCGGCCCCTTGCGATGGGTCATAGTTCGGGGTGTCCGGCGCCGCCGTAATCACCGGGAGCCCGCCGTTCGCCATTCCGGCGAGGGTCGGCCAACTGTGGGTGCTGGCCGTCAACGGATAATTGCTGACGCTGATGACGGGGTTGGGATTTTGCACATCAAACGCCATGATCAAATTCTGGTGCGCATTGGTCATCTTCCAGAGTGTGGGACCCAAAGGCACTCCCGCGAAGGCAACGCCATTGGTGTAGGTCGATGCCCCACTGGTGGTCTCCTCCAGGGTCAAATCGTTGCTGCCGGTGCCGGGGATGAATTGCAAGCCCAGGAAATAACTGTGACCATTCGTCAAATACACCTCATCAGCGGCGGAGGGTAATTTAAACTTGATGATGGTGCTGTTGGTGATGGCGTTGGTGCCGCCACGAGAAAAAGTCCAATACGCCCCCGGCGGCGCACTGGGATGGGAGAGCATGTTGATGTAAGGGTTACCCGCCGGCTGGTTATAAATCGCAAACGCGTTGACGCTCGCCATGTTGGTGAACCCAAGATCGTAGAGCACCAGCGTATAAAGACCGGTGTTGGTGGTTGTCTGGCCGACCAGATAGAAGTTCCTCAACATGAAGTCTTGGGTGGGTATGAAGGTTTGTCCGATGATCGAGTTGGTGTTCACCAGAAGCGTTTTTGCCGCGAAACTGGTGTCGCTGATGTTAAGCGTGGAGAAATAAGGCCAGACTGCCGGCGGACCATAGGAAGCCGGAACCGGATTCAACAGGGTGGTGATCACATTCGTGCTGGGAGTGTGAACCAGGTTGGTGGCAAATCCGATCGAAAAGCCGTTAAACGGCACAAATTGAGTCCCACTATAGGAAGTATCATCTTCATATCCGTAAGCGGTGGCGGAGCCACTGCCGTCGGTGGTGATAAAGAAACTGCCGGAATTTCCGTAAAATGTGGTTGGCGCAGGCCCGCCGGCGATAACGTCCACCAGCACTTGATTCGTGTTACCACCCGGCTGAAACTCGTTGTTGCCGTTTGGATCGGGATTCACGACCCCCCAAGCCACCCGGTTTATAGTGCCCCCGCTGCCACTGTTGGCTGGATCGTAACACCAGGCGGTAACCTCGTAATTGGTATTGGGAGTCAAACCACTGAAGGTCACAACCAGCTGGTCGCCCCCGAATCCCACCGGTGTCCAATGCTGAACGAGCACGAAATCATTCAGCATATTGAAATTGGTTCCGCTGGTCAGGGTGCCGCGATTGACCACATCCGGCGATTGCTGACTGAACTGCCAATTGGGAAAGTTGGTAAACCAGCCGGAGGCATTGGTCGCGAAGGCGTTGGCGGCGCCACCTTCGACATGCCTCCCCACGAGGGTCACTGATACCGGGCCTTGCGGCGTGTTCGCGTTGGTATTGATAAAGGTTGATACCGGAAAATTTGTTGTCCAGGTCAACGAGAGCGCAGAGGGAGAGGGGGCGGGTAACGGCCAGCTCACAAATCCCGCCTGGGGGGTGTCGCCGGTGAGGTTAATGTCCACTTGCAAAAAGGGAGTATTAACGGCGTCCGCGAAGGCCGTTGCCCCGCACAGGGTAAGGAACGCGGACACGCAGGCAATTGCCTTGACAATGATATTTGGGGAAGTCTGTTTCATAGGAAACAAGGATGATTTGTTTTTGGTTCGAACTTTTAGGTGTATTGGTTGAATTTTCTCACAACGAATAAACGGCGTCAATGGATTTTGAATGTACTATTATCTGATTCGGCGGGAATCGTCCTTTCGAAAATGACTTTCACGGAGGACCTTTCCCTTTCCGTTAATAATGAATGATCAATAATAATTTGCGTATTGGCTGTTGCCGCCGAACCACGTCCAAATGAATTGATTGGCGTTATGAAGAACGACGTGGCCATCAGCATAGAGCAGATTGATATTTACAATTTTTCCGCCATAAGGATGACCACCGGCTGGTTGTTTTATTTGATTCCAGGCCAAGCCTACGGAGTCATTTTTATCGAGATCAAAACACGTGTCGGTCATGATCGGATTTTGTCCTGCCCACCTGTCCGTAGCATGCAGCGGCCATGGCATTCCGGTGGAATAACCGGGAATGGACTGATTGGCTACTTCACCCCGCCACGCCGGAAGCATGCCCGGAGGGAGCTTGCTGGCCACGACCGGCCACCAGCCCGCGTTGCCGAATCCCAACTGTCGCGGAATATAGACCGAATACTTGATGGTGAGATAAACGTGGTTGTATTCAATACCGGACCCATCAGAAGGATTCAATTGGGGAAACTGCATTGGGCTGGTAATCTGGACGCCGGGATTTTTGTTTTTGATGTATTGGAATTCTGACGATCGGACCGGACAAAACCACATGGGAACCGTCAACCCATAAGACACCAGATTGGTGGCCATGGCGGCGTCCACGTCCCACAGATTGCCTCCGGCATATCCCACTGACATCGGAAACGAAGGCAGCGTGCCCCGGGTATTGTCGCCGCTGTAGCCATTGGCCACCACGCCCCATTGCCGCATGTTGGAAGTGTCCTGGGTCACCAGCGCCCGGAATTTGGCGCTGGCCAGGGCCGGCAGGAGCATCGCCGCCAAAATGGCGATGATGGCAATCACCACCAGCAATTCGATCAGCGTAAAGGCTTTCCCGGGCGGGCGGCTTCTTTCTGTGCGCATTTGATTCATTGAAGTATTCTTATTCATTGTGACACAGCTTCGTGGCCATGCAATGGAAGATACGGTGGTTTTCATGATAATTCCAGATAACATATATTTTTTCAGTTTTTCCCCTCCAGTGGTTTTAAAACTGGAAGCGGCGGCCGATCCACCGCCCGCCCGACTTTGAGGAGTCCGCACCCATTTGCCCGTTGGCCATTCTCTCCCTGGATGGTCCGATGATCTTCGGGGTCTGCAGAAACACCGGACGGGACTGCGCACTTGATTGAGTTCTTCAGTTTTTCGGGCATCGCCCGATATTCGCTGGGCGCAACCTGATTGACCGCTTTGAACGTTCGGGAGAAATAAAAAGGATCATCATAACCCAGCGCCGCCGCCACCTCCTTGACATTCAAGGAGGTGCTGTCGAACAGCCGACAGGCCTGTTGCATGCGCAAATGAATGAAGTAGTCAATGGGCGGACATCCCATCCAACGCTTGAATAAAGCAGAATAGTGAGACGGGGAAACATTCACCGCCGCGGCCAGGGTGGCTACATGCAGCGGCTGGTTCAGGTGTTGCAACATGTAAGAGATGCTTTGCTCAACTTTCTGCGCAACGTGTGATTCGCCGTTAATGACGCGCCGCCCGCCAGGTCTGACAAAAACGTCGAAGGACTTTCGGCCGTTCATCGGCAATCGTTCAGTGCCATTGCTCTTCATCGGTCTTCTATATTACCTAACGTTTGATTAGTTCGGACGGCGAACAAATTTGTTAATTGATTAATCTTTTTTTTTGTTTTTTGCTCAAGCGATGGAAGGCGCGCTAAAATGTTTCTGAAGAACCATGGCGACCGTGCCGCGCAGCCGGGATTGCGCCTCGGAACCGGCCGGCACAATCCGCGTGACCGCATGGGTGAAGGAGCGGCGTTTCACGGCCTCCGCCACAATCGGCCCGACTTTGTCCCAGACCCGGGTGACTTCCCCGACAACGATTAAAATGTCCGGAGCCAGGCCCGTCACCAACATCGCGATACCCGTTCCCAGGTAATGCGCCATTTGATTCAGCGCCTTGCAGGCCCGGGGATCGCCCTGTTCCACCAAACGCAAAATGTCGCCAAAGGGCACCGTCGCCATGTCGCTTTTGGAACCGATCGCTCCCTTGGGCACCGAAGCGGATTCGGCATAATACCGCACGGCCGCGGCGTTGGAGGCCAGCATTTCCCAGCAACCGCTGTTTCCGCAGCGGCACCTGGGTCCATCCAGCACCTGGGACACGTGGCCAAATTCTCCCGCCACACCCGTCGAACCCCGCACCAACTGGCCATTCATAATCATGCCCACGCTGATGTCATCCGAAACGGTCACCGCCACCAGATTGTTCACTCCATCGATATGCTGTCCCGACCATAATTCCGCCAGCGCACAGGCGTTGGCGGCATTTTCCAGCTTCACCGGCAGGCCCGTCTCACGCTCAATCGGCGTCTTGAGGTCAAGCTCATTCCAACCCAAAGTCGGCGCAAAAATCAGCCGTTCCGAGCCAACTTCTATTCTCCCCGGCAAACTGATGCCGACGCCTTCATACGATTTCTTGGGATGCGCCCGGATTAAATCCGTGATCCGGTGACTCAAACGGACAATGAACTCGGACGGGTCTTTGGCGGTGGGCATGGATTCGAGCGCCGAAAATTGGCTGTCCATGTTGGACACGGCCAGAGTGGTCCGCGCCGGCTGCACATCCACGCCAATAACTCCGCACCGCTCGGGATTCAAATGAAGAAAAGTCGGCCGGCGACCGCGCGGCAAATTGCCGACCGCTCCCTCCTTTAACCATCGGTCGGCAATCAGCCGCCCGGCAATCACAGACACGGTGCTGCGCTGCAAACCTGAAAAGCGCATTAAATCGGCGCGCGAAACCGGCTGATGACGCCGCACCAAATTCAGCATGATGCGACTGTTGATATCGCGAACCGTTCCGTTGGTCGCCACCTGAAATTTGCTCAAATTAATTTTATGCATGCTTTTTATGCACACGAATGTCATCAAAACACGGTCTCCGGGGTCTTTCTTCGCGTACTTTTACCCTATATTGGCGTGCTGTCAAGCATAAAGTTCGGAGCTCGAACAAACCGGGCCCGATTTGACATCCGCACCGTAATGCAGCCTTCCCGGCGGCGTGTTCAAGCACCGTCCCGGTGCACGAACCCGAAACACGCGGCGGGACGCCGCTTTTACCCGCCGGCGAGGACGCCGGCGCTACGATGCCACCACTGGCCAATGAACTTTTGGTGCAGGTGTCAAATTGCCCCCGAACAAACCGGGATGGCTGTGGTGGTTGGGCTTCATGCGGAAGCCAAACCCTGCCAGGCGGCACGCAGATAACCCAGTGCGTAGGCCATGCCCGCGTGCCACGGCGCCACGCAGCTCATTTGCGGCGTGTGATCGGGGATGATGACGCCGTTGAAATTGTTCCGTTTCAAGATCCGTAGAACCCGTGGAACATCCACCTCACCCTCGTCAATAAACGTCTCCCGGTAGAACGGTGCTTTGCCCCGGACGTTGCGCAAGTGCACGTAAGCCAGCCGCCCCTGCCGGCTGTAGGTGTCCACCGCCTCATAAACCCCGCCTTCGCTCATCTCGGCCAGTGTGCCCACGCAAAATTCAAAGGCATTCGCCGGACTGGAATTCAGGTCAATCACTTTTTGATAGAGCTGCGGCTGATAAACCAGCCGGGGCTGGCCACGCATCGTCGGCATCGGCGGATCATCGGGGTGCAACGCGAGTTTGACATGGGCTTCCTCGGCCACGGGCAGGACCTCCGACAGAAAATGCTCCAGCCGGCGCCAGAGTTCGCCAGGCGTAATCGGCGGCACAAAACCTTTGGGCGCGTTGGGATCGTAAACCATGTTCCAGACCATGCCGTTGGGCATCGGTTCATCCAGCGGGCCTTCCATACCCACGGACATGGCCCCGCCGCGCGCATAAGGCCCGGTGGTACGTCCGCAAACTCCGGCAATGCTGAAGTTGTAACCCATAATCGGAATACCGGCCTCGCCCAGATTACGGACAATCGTCTTCACGTTTTCGAGCTGCTGATTTCGTTTGGGACCATCGAGCAACACATCATGCCAGTGGGCGGGATCGAAATTTTCAATGGCTTCGAGCTTCAACCCTTCGGCTTCAACGGCCTTGCGCAGGTCGCGCAATTCCCCGGCGCTCCATAATTTTGCCGGGTCGCCGGCCAGACCCCAGCCTCCCCGCCCTTGCGGGGTGCCGGTCGGCTGGTTGTGATTGGGATTGTGTGCGCCGCCTTTAAAATAATCCACCAGATGGGCCACGATGTGCGTGGCGCCGGCCTGGCGCGCGAATTGGAAATTTTCGCGCGTGAGCAGGTGACGATACAGTCCCAATCCCAGTTTCATACAAGTTCAGATTGAACAAGAGTTGTCCGACCCGATGAAAACAGCAACGAGAAATGGATGACTTGCCCTGAAATTCATAGTTTCGTCCATTCCCCGGCACGGTATGCTCCCGACCACACCATGAATGGATTGAGAGAAATTAAAATTGCCCTGCTGCTATGCTTTTGCCTCCTGGCCTTTCTCCACCAGAGTTTCGCCCTCGTCGAACCGCAATACGTGGAGAACATCGCCGGCCCGGGCGATTTCTGCATCGCTCAGGATGGCGCCGTGGCGCCCATTTACGTGGATACCAATGATTACGCCGGGGTGCTCATCGCCGCCAATAATCTGTGCGCGGACGTGAACCGGGTCACCGGCCACACGCCGGCCATGGTCAACACGGAAGAAAACCCGGGGACGAATGTGATCATCGTTGGCACCCTCGGCAAAAGTCAGATTATTGACCAATTGATCCTGGCCGGGAAAATTGACGTCTCCTCCATCACCAACAAGTGGGAATCGTATTTTACGCAAGTCGTGCCGAATCCGTTGCCCGGTGTCGCCCACAGTCTGGTGATTGTGGGCAGCGACAAACGCGGAACCATCTACGGCATTTATGATTTGTCCGCCGGGATGGGCGTGTCGCCGTGGTATTGGTGGGCGGACGTGCCGGTGCCGCACCAGAACGCCGTGTTTGTCAAGGCCGGTAAGTACGAGCAAGGACCGCCCGCCGTCAAATATCGCGGGATTTTCCTGAACGACGAAGCACCCGACCTGACCGAATGGGTCAATGAAAAATTCGGCAATTATAACCATGCGTTTTACACCAATGTCTTCGAGCTGCTCTTGCGGTTGAAGGCCAACTACCTCTGGCCGGCGATGTGGAACAATTGTTTCAACGAAGACGACCCGTTGAATCCCCGGCTCGCCGACGAATACGGCATCGTCATGGGCACGTCCCACGTCGAGCCGATGATGCGGGCGGACAAGGAATGGAACCGGCTGGGTTACAATGCCCGGGATTGGAATTATCTGACCCACTCGAACCTGCTCGACTCGTTCTGGAAAGACGGCCTGGAACGGAACAAAAATTACGAGAGCATCATTACCATCGCCATGCGCGGCAAGATTGACACGCCGATGTCCGAAACCGCCAACATCTCCCTGCTGGAGGAAATCGTAGCCGCCCAGCGTAACCTCATCGCCGACGTTTACCAGACCAATGCGGCCGCCGTGCCGCAGGATTGGGCGCTCTACAAGGAAGTGCAGGAATACTACGAAAAAGGCATGCGCGTGCCTGACGATGTCACGCTGCTGTGGTGTGATGATAACTGGGGCGACATCCGCCGATTGCCTTCGGCGGGAAGCCGGACACGCAGCGGCGGCGCGGGAGTTTATTATCACTTCGATTACGTCGGCGGGCCGCGCAATTACAAATGGCTCAACACCAATCCGACCACCAAAATCTGGGAGCAGATGAATCTGGCGTATCATTACGACGCCAACCGGATTTGGATTGTGAACGTCGGCCATCTCAAGGGCTACGAATTGCCGATCGAGTTTTTCCTTGGCCTCGCGTGGAATCCGGAGCCGTGGCCGAAGGAAAAGATCTCCGAATTCACGCGGTTATGGGCCGAACGCCAGTTTGGTCCTGAGTACGCAACACCCATAGCCGATATTTTATCCAAATACACGAAGTATAACGGCCGGCGCAAACCGGAGCTGCTGGATCCCACCATCTTCAGTCTGGTGAACTATCAGGAAGCGGACAAGGTGCTCGCCGATTGGAAATTGCTCACCACCGAGGCCGAAGAAATTTATCAAAAACTGCCGGCAAACGAGCGCGATGCTTTCTTTGAACTCGTGCTTTATCCGACCAAGGCCTGCGAACAAGTCAACGAGCTTTATATCATGACGGCAAAAAATCGTTTGTACACCGGCCAGGGCCGCGCCAGCGCAAATGATTATGCGGCGCAGGCGCGGGCGCTGTTCCAGGCCGACGCAGATTTGTCGGCCTATTACAACCACGCGTTGGCCAAGGGCCGGTGGAACCACATGATGGACCAGACGCACATCGGCTACACCTATTGGCAACAGCCGCCCGCGAACGTCATGCCCGCCGTAGTGGAAATTGCCATTCAGACGAATGCGGAGATGGGAATTGCCCTTGAAGGTTCGACCAACGTCTGGCCGGGCGCTTCGGACGAACCCGTCTTGCCGCAGTTCGACAAATTCACCCGGCCAACGCGATACCTGGACATCTTCAACCAGGGACAGACGCCCTTTGAATTTTCCGCCATACCCGGCGCACGGTGGATTGAGTTGAGCGCCACCCGCGGCACGATTGAAAAGGAGCAGCGCCTTTGGGTGAGCGTGGATTGGGCCAAAGCGCCGAAAGGTTCATATCACGGCTCCGTGAAAATTACAGGTTTCCTTTTAGCCGGTTCAAACGACGCAGGAGCGCAGAACCGAGTGCTAAAAGGCCGCCTCGGCAAACCGGTCACCGTGAAAGTGGACGTTTTTAATCCACGGAAACCGGCGAAAGAATCACTGGAAGGTTATGTGGAAGGTGACGGCTGTGTTTCCATCGAGGCGGTGCATTACACAAAAAAAATAGACACCGGCACCGGCCGGTGGGAGGAAATTCCCGATTTGGGACGGACGCTCTCGGCCATGAGCATTTTCCCTGTCACCGCGCCGAGCGTGACGCCACCCAAAAATTCGCCATCCCTCGAATATCAAATGTATCTGTTCCATCCGGGACAGGTGGAAGTGGAGGCGATAATTGACCCGACGTTGAATTTTGTTCAAGGCCGTGGTCTCCGCTATGCGCTGTCATTTGACGATCAGCCCCCAAAAATCGTCACCGCCGTGCCCGCCGATTACACAGCCATGGATGGAAATCACGACTGGGAAACCACGGTGAAGGACAGCGTCCGCAAGGTTAAAACCGACTTCAAGTTGTCGAAGACCGGTTATCACACGCTGAAATTCTGGATGGTGGACCCGGGCGTTGTGTTGCAGAAACTCGTGGTCAACCTCGGCGGTGTGCAACCAAGCTATCTGGGCCCGCCGGAAAGTTATCACGCCGTCGTTTCGTCCGCCCCATAACCATGAAAAAGAACCAGCCGGCCGCGTTCGCCGCGGCGCTTGCACTGCCGTTTGTCCTTACGGCTTGTCGGAGCTTTGATACAACGGCGGGCGTCGATGGCTCCGGCGCTTTTGCTACCGGTCATTATCGCAACCTGTTTGCCGAAGACGGTCATCCGTCGCAGGAAATCCAAAACAAAATTGATTCGGCGTTTCAGCAGTTATTCCACGGCGACCCGGCCACCCAGGCGGTTTTTTATGAAGCCGGCACCAATGCCAACGGTCCGCTCGCCTGCGTCACCGACGTCAAACACCACGACGTGCGCACGGAAGGTTTGTCTTACGGCATGATGATCGCCGTGCAGATGAGTAAAAAGGCGGAGTTCGACGCGATTTGGAACTGGTCAAAAACGTACCTGTACCACGACTCACCGACCGACCCGTCCTATGGTTTCTTTTCGTGGCAGGCAAAGACGAACGGCGAGACGATGAGCGGATTCGTGGCCCCGGACGGCGAATCGTATTATGTCATGGCCCTTTACTTCGCGGCGGACCGCTGGGGCAATGGCACGGGGATTTACAATTACAAAGCTGAGGCTGACCGGTTGTTAACCAACCTGCGGCATCGGCAGCCAATCACCGGACAACTTTTCATGCTCAAAAGAAATTCAGACACGCGCAACAATTTTACCGTGACCGCCGGTCCGCTGTTTGACGCCAGACACAAAATGGTCCTTTTCTCGCCCAGTACCGAGCGCGGGGCTTTTACCGATCCTTCCTATCATCTACCCGCGTTCTATGAGTTATGGGCGCGTTGGGGACCGCCGCCGGACAGCAATTTTTGGATGGCAGCGGCGGCGGCCAGCCGCGATTTCTTCCCGCGCGCGGCCAATTCAGCCACCGGCCTGACGCCCGACTACGCGAATTTCGACGGGACGGTCATCAGCAATCGTTGGAACCAGGGCGCGGTCAATTTCCGATTCGATGCGTTCCGCACCGCGGGGAACTGGTCGGTGGATTGGTCATGGTGGGGGAAAGATGTCCGCGAGCGTGAATTAAGCGACCGGTTGCAGGCATTTTTTGAATCGAAGGGAATGGATTCCTACGGCTGCCAATTCACGCTGGACGGCAAACAACTCGACGACCGGCACGCGCAAGGGCTGGTGGCCGTGAACGCCGATGCCAGCCTCGCCGCAACGAATCCGCGTTCGAAAAAATTTATCGAAGCCCTGTGGAACACGCCGACGCCGGACGGCCTGGAACGTTACTATGAAGGATTGCTGTATATGATGGCGCTGCTGCATTGCAGCGGTGAATTCCGCATCTGGGCACCGCAATAATGGCAAAACCCTTGCCAAACAGCGTAGCGGCTTTCGGCAGAAAGCCGCGTTTGCTGGAATTATGCATTTGCGGCGCGCTGTCGAGTGCCGTTAAATCATTTCTTATGAAAACGACATCGTCTTTTTCATGCTTGTTTCTAATTTTCCTGCTGGCAGGCATTGGCAACTCACTGGGCGCGGGCGAATTTGCCAGTGGCCAGTACCGCAATCTGTTTGTCGAAGACGGCCACTCGCAAAGAGACGTCAATGCAAAGATTAACGCCGCGTTCCAACAATTGTTTCATGGTGATCCCCATACGGAGGCAGTTTATTTCCCGGCCGGAACAAACGCCAATGGACCGCTAGCTTACGTCAGCGACATTGGCAGCAAGGATGTGCGAACCGAAGGCATGTCTTACGGCATGATGATTGCCGTGCAACTGGATAAGAAAGCTGAGTTCGACGCAATTTGGAACTGGGCCAAAACGTTCATGTATCATGATTCTTCCAACAGCCCGGCCTATGGCTATTTCTCGTGGTCCATGAAGACCAACGGCACGCCGAATGACGAAACGCCCGCGCCTGACGGAGAGCAGTATTTCGCCATGTCGCTCTACTTCGCGGCGGGACGTTGGGGGAATGGTTCCGGCATTTACAATTATCGGGCTGAGGCCGACCGGTTGCTCACCGATCTGCGGCACCGCTCATCAATAACTGGCCCGACAATCAAAGGCACGATGACCGTCGGGGCCATTTTCAATTCAGAAAATAAATTGGTCCGTTTCACGCCGGACACCGCGAATTGGAACCACACGGATCCTTCCTACCAGTTGCCGGCGTTTTATGAATTGTGGGCACGCTGGGGACCGGCAAAGGACCGCTCATTCTGGAAAGCATCGGCATCGGTGAGCCGCGATTTTTTTCAACACGCAGCCAATCCCGTGACGGGTCTTGCCCCGGACTATGCGAATTTCGATGGCACGCCGTGGGCCGCGCCGTGGAGCACCAACAGCGCCGATTTCCAATACGATTCATGGCGCACCGCGATGAACTGGTCCGTGGACTGGGCGTGGTGGGGCAAGGACATCCGGGCAAAACAGCGGAGCGACCGTATCCAGGCGTTTTTCGAATCCAAAGGAATGAACACCTACGGCAACCGGTTCACACTGGACGGCCGGCAATTTGGCAACGACCATGTGACGGGTTTGGTGGCCATGAACGCCGTGGCCAGCCTGGCCGCCACGAATCCGCGCGCGAAACAATTTGTCGAGGCTTTGTGGCAGACGCCGGTCCCGACCGGTCAATGGCGTTATTACGACGGCATGTTGTACCTGTTGGGAATGCTTCATTGCAGCGGTGAGTTTCGCATCCGGGCGCCCAGGTAACGCAGCCTGGCACTTCTTTATCTCCCAGGAAGCGAGTGGCCAACATTGCCCGGGAGATTTCGCCACGGAGAATTTTGCGCAAATCATAGCATTATCCATTGCCGCCCGAAATAACGGCTGAAATACTGTTGAACATATTTGACCTCCATCCATACCATTGGCCGGCCTTTGTAAGACCGCAACATGAACAAACCATCCGCCGCCAGTCCGCCGATTTATAAAAACCGCGCCCTGCCCCCCGCCAAACGGGTCAAAGACCTGCTGTCGCGCATGACCCTCGAGGAAAAGGCCGCGCAAATGATGTGCGTCTGGCAGAAAAAATCCGAGACGCTGGTGGATGCCGAGGGGAATTTCAATCTCCGGAAAGCCAAGGCGGCGTTTAAACACGGCCACGGCCTCGGCCAGGTGGGCCGCCCCAGTGACGCCGGCAAGGGCAAAAACGCGCGCGAAATGGCGGAGTTGACCAATGCCATTCAGAAATTCTTCATCGAAAACAGCCGGCTGGGCATCCCCGTATTGTTTCATGAGGAATGCCTCCACGGCCACGCCGGAGTCGGTTCCACCAGCTTTTCCCAGCCAATCGGCCTGGGCGCCACGTTCAATCCCGATCTGATCGAATGGCTTTACACGATGACCGCCGGGGAAACGCGCGCCCGCGGCGCGCACCAGGCGCTCACGCCGGTGGTGGATGTGGCGCGGGACCCGCGCTGGGGCCGGGTCGAGGAAACCTTCGGCGAGGACCCGTACCTGGTGGCGCAATTGGGCATGGCCGCCGTGCGCGGATTTCAGGGTGATGCGTCGTTCCGCGACAAAAAACGCGTCATCGCCACGCTCAAACATTTCGCCGCGCATGGCCAGCCGGAATCCGGCATCAATTGCGCGCCGGTAAACGTCTCCGCCCGCCTGTTGCGCGAAACCTTCTTGTATCCGTTCAAGGAAGCCGTCCAGAAGTCGGGCGCCATCAGTGTGATGGCGTCGTACAATGAAATTGACGGCGTGCCGTCGCATGCCAGCGAATGGCTGTTGCGCGATGTGCTCCGCCGGGAATGGGGTTTCCAAGGCTTCGTTGTCTCCGATTACTATGCGATTTGGGAATTGGGTTATCGTCCCGACACGCACGGTCATTTTGTCGCCCGGGACAAAAAAGAGTCGTGTGTCCTGGCGGTGCGCGCGGGTGTCAACATCGATTTTCCGGAACCGGATTGCTACCTGCACCTGACGGAACTGGTCCGCAAAGGAGCACTCAAGGAATCGCAGTTGGACGACCTGGTCGCCCCCATGTTGTTCTGGAAATTCAAGATGGGATTGTTCGACGATCCTTACGTGGATCCCGACGAAGCCGACCGGATTGTGGGCTGCGAAGATAACCGCCGGCTGGCGCTGCAGGCCGCGCGCGAAACCATCACCTTGCTCAAAAACTCGGACAACCTCGTGCCGCTTAACCCCAGTAAAATCAAAACGCTCGCGGTCATCGGACCCAATGCCGATCGCGAATTGCTCGGGGGTTACAGTGGCAAACCCAAATTTTACACCTCGCTGCTGGAAGGCATCCGCGCCAAGGTGGGCGACCGGGTGCAGGTGCCCTACTCGGAAGGCTGCAAAATCACCGTGGGCGGTTCCTGGAACCAGGATTTGGTGACGCCCAGCCAGCCGGAGGACGACCGCCGGCAAATTCATGAAGCGGTCAAGGTCGCCCAGAACGCGGATGTCATCCTGCTGGCCATCGGCGGCAACGAACAGACTTCGCGCGAAGCGTGGTCGCTGAAACACATGGGCGACCGCACGCGGCTGAGGATGGTTGGCCAGCAACAGGAATTGGTTACCACGATGCTTTCGACCGGCAAACCGGTCATTGTGTTTCTTTTCAATGGCAGCCCGCTGTCCATTCATTATCTGCAGGAAAATGTGCAGGCGATTTTTGAATGCTGGTATCTGGGCCAGGAAACCGGTCATGCGGTCGCGGACGTTTTGTTCGGCGATTACAATCCCGGCGGGAAATTGCCCATTACCATCCCGCGTTCGGCGGGCCATCTTCCCGCGTTTTACAATTATAAACCGTCCGCCCGGCGCGGCTATCTCTTCGATAGCGCGTCGCCGCTTTATCCCTTCGGTTTTGGCCTGAGCTACACCACGTTCGCCTTCAAGAATGTCCGCCTCACGAAGAAAAACATCCGCCTCGGCCAATCCACGAGCGTCCTGGTGGACGTCAAGAACACTGGCAAACGCGCCGGAACCGAAGTCGTGCAGATGTACATTCGCGACTGCGTCAGCTCCGTCACGAGGCCCGTCAAGGAATTGAAAGGGTTCCAAAAAATTTCCCTCCGTCCCAACGAAAGCCAGACCGTTGCGCTCGACATTACCTCCGAATCGCTCGCGTTTTACGACATTCACATGAAATACGTCGTCGAACCCGGCGATTTCGAAATCATGGTGGGCAATTCCTCCAGCGATGCCGATTTGCAGAAGGTGATGCTGACGGTATCGAAATAAACCCTCCAACCTCGATCCCTTATGGCCGAACCACAACACTTCCACCAAAAACTGTCGGTCTTTGAAAAGGCCGGTTACAGCGCCGCCGATTCCGGGGCGAACTTCGTCTTCATGACGATGGTTCTCTTCCAGTTGAACTTCTACACGGACGTGTTTGGCCTCACCGCGACTGCCGCCGCCGCCATTCTGCTCTGGCCCAGACTCTGGGACGCCGTGGCCGATCCGATTGTGGGCATTCTCGCCGACCGCACCAACACGCGCTGGGGCAAATTCCGGCCCTGGATTCTGTTCACGGCTGTGCCGTGGTGCGTGATCATGATTCTGGCTTACACCACGCCCCGGGGCTGGAATATGGCCGCCCTGATCGCTTACGCCGCCATCACCAACACCCTCTTGATGTCGATTTACTCGATGAACAACATGCCGTACGCGGCACTGGGCGGTGTGATGACCGGCGATGTGCAGGAGCGCGCGATCCTCAGCTCATATCGATTCGTCGCCGTGAACGCGGCGCAATTCATCGTCGGCGGATTCACGCTCCCTCTCGTTGCGAAATTCGCCGCGAAACACGCGGCGGGCGGAACGGCGGGTCTCGCGGATAAACAATATGGCTGGCAGATGACGATGACCCTTTGGGCGGTTCTCTGCCTGGCACTGTTCTTAATCACGTTCCTTACCACCCGAGAGCGCATCAAACCGCCGCCGCAGCAAAAATCATCACCCAAGCAGGATTTCCTCGACCTCCTCAAAAATAATCCCTGGAAAATCATGTGGTGCTGGACGCTCGTTCACTTTGCCATCCTGACGTTCCGCGGCGGCGCGTTATACAATTATTATTTCCATTACGCCGACAAGGCGACCATGTTTGATTGGCTGAACCATTCCGGACTCGTCGCACCCGCCGGCGCTGCGGCATCGGGCGGCATTCTGGAATTCCTCGGATACATTGTCCATGTCAACGGAAGCGATCTGGCCGGTTCCAACGTCGCCAGCGTCTTCTACAGCATTGTGAACATGCTCAATACGGCCACGATCATCCTCGTGATTCTCATTTCGGCACCGCTGGCAAAAAAATTCGGCAAGAAATCTGTATGCGCAGTCGGATTCGCTCTGGCGACTATCGGTTGGTTGGGATTTTATTTTCTCTCGCCGACGAACATCTGGGGCATGATTGGACTGACCGAGTTCACGGCAATAGTTTATGCGCCGTCGATTCCACTGACCTGGGCCATCTTCGCGGACACGGCGGATTATTCAGAGTGGAAAACGGGCCGCCGTTTCACCGGCATGGTATTCGCCACGATTATGTTTGCGCTGAAGTCGGGGTTGGCACTCGGCTCGGCCGCCTTTCTGATGATTATGAAATGGTTTTTTCAGTACGACACCAAAATGCCGGATACGCCGGAAACAGTGCATGGTTTCCGATTTTGCGTCAGTATCCTCACTGCCCTCTTGTTTGCCATCTGCACCGTGTTCCTTTTCAGCCTGCCGCTTAACCAACGCACCACCATCCAGATGGCCGACGAACTGGCCGAACGTCGCAAAAAATTTGCCGCCCAAACTGCCTGACCGGAATCCAACATGAAAAAAAATCTTATCGCGATATCCTGGGTTGCACTCGGTATTCTTATGGTGACCACGAACCTTCACGCCCAAACCACGCTGAAGGAAGCCTTCAAAGATGATTTCCTGATCGGCGTCGCCATCAACCAAAAACAGTTTGATAACGCGGACCAGCGCGGGGACCCGATCATCAAGTCCCAGTTCAATGCCATCAGCCCGGAAAACATCCTGAAATGGGAATCGGTCCATCCCGAACCCGGCAAGTATGATTTCTCCGAGGCCGACCGCTACGTGGAGTTCGGTGAACAGAACCACATGACCATCGTCGGCCATACGCTGGTGTGGCATAGTCAGACCCCGCGCTGGGTATTTCAGGACACCAACGGCCTTCCGGTGACCCGCGAGGTGTTGCTGGAACGGATGCGCGACCATATCCAGACGGTGGTCGACCGTTATAAAGGCCGGATCAAGATTTGGGACGTGGTCAATGAAGCATTGCAGGACAACGGGACCTTCCGCAAATCGCCGTGGGAAAAAATCATCGGCGACGATTACATTGAAAAAGCTTTTCAATACGCGCACGAAGCCGACCCGGACGCCATTTTGCGTTACAATGATTATTCCCTGGAGAACATGCCCAAACGAAACGGCGCGATTGCCTTGATCAAAAAACTTCAGGCCGAGGGCATTCCCGTCACGGCGATTGGGTTGCAGGACCATGTTAAAATGGATTGGCCGACGGTAGAACAGGAAGACGCGACCATTTCCGATTTCGCCCAACTCGGTTTGAAAGTGATGATTACCGAATTGGACGTGGATGTATTGGGCGGCAAGCGGACGGCGGAAATCACGGAAATGGCGCATCAAGGAGGATCGAATGCTTACACCAACGGTCTGCCGCTATCAGTCCAACAGGCGTTGGCCAAACGTTACGCCGATCTGTTTGGCGTATTTGTCAAACACCACGATAACATTTCCCTGGTGACTTTTTGGGGTGTCACCGACGGGGATTCGTGGCTCAACATGCGGGGCCGGGTGAATCATCCGCTGCTGTTCGACCGCGCCGGCCAGCCCAAGCCGGCAGTTGACGCAATCATCAAGGTCGCCCGGCAGGCGAAGCCCGAATAATAATTTGCCGCGCTTTCCCTGGTATGTGTCATCATGCAGCCATGCACCGGACCCTGCTCTACGCGCTGGTGATGCTCACCAGTTGTCTCTCAACCTTCACCGCCTGGAGCGGCGAGGAAGCCTGTGTCGCCTGCGACCGGAGCGTTTGGGTTGGCGGCCAGTTCCATCACGGCTGGGTTCACGGAATTGTCACCATTGAAGGCGCGCCACCCGGCATGGCGGAGGCGTTTCGCGAAGCCATCTCCGGCCCGCATTTTACGGTCACGGTTTCCAACCTGCCTCCGGGCAAATATGTCGCCCGGCTGGGCATGGTGGAAACGGTTTACACCAACGCCGGCCAGCGCGTGTTCGACATCACTTGCGGTCAACAGACGCTGGCCAGCAACCTTGACCTCCTGGTTGCCGCCGGCGGTTCTGGAAAAGTTTACTTCGTCACCGGCCAGGTGGAACAGACCGGCATTACTGTCGGGTCGCTCACCTTCGATTTTCTCGGGCAGACCAATGACGCGGAGTTGAACACGTTCGAACTGGAGGATGCGACCGGCACTTCCCTGGTCTCCATGCGCGCGGCGGATTTGCTGGAAGTCGATGGCGCCGCCGCTTTGCGGGCGCCCGTCATTCAAGGGCCGCTCTATTGGAAGGATCCCGCATTGCCCATGAGCACCCGGGTCAACGATCTCATCCGTCGGATGTCGCTGGCGGAAAAAGTGCAGCAGTTGCGCAATGGCGCCCCGGCCATTCCGCGACTCGGCGTTCCGGCCTATAATTATTGGAATGAATGCCTGCACGGCGTCGCGCGCGCCGGGGTGGCCACGGTCTTCCCGCAAGCCATCGGCATGGCGGCCACCTGGGACATGCCGTTGATTCACCAGGAAGCAAATGTCATCGCCGTTGAAGCGCGAGCCAAACACAATGAATACGTTCTGACTCACGGCGGCAACTGTGCACAGTATTTCGGCCTTACCTTTTGGACGCCGAACATCAATATCTTCCGCGACCCGCGCTGGGGCCGGGGCCAGGAAACTTATGGCGAGGATCCCTTTCTGACGGCGCGCCTGGGCGTCGCGTTTATTCGCGGATTGCAGGGGGACGACCCCAAATATCTGGAGGCCGTGGCCTGCGCCAAACACTATGCCGTGCACAGCGGTCCGGAACCGGATCGCCATCGCTTTGACGCCGTTCCCCCGGAGCGCGATCTTCACGAAACTTACCTGCCGCAGTTCGAGGCCGCCGTACGCGAAGGCCACGTCGGCGGCGTGATGGGCGCTTACAACAGCGTGGACGGCGAGCCGGCCTGCGCCAGTCCGTATTTGCTGACGGACCTGCTGCGCAAAGAATGGGGCTTTGACGGTTACGTCACGTCGGATTGCGGCGCGATTTTTGACATTTGGGCCAATCATAAATTCGTCGAAACACCGGCAGAAGCCGCCGCCGTCGCGGTGAAAGCCGGGGACAATCTTTGTTGCGGCACCGATTACAATGCGCTGGTGCTCGCGGTCCAGCAGGGGTTGATTTCCGGGCCGGAAATTGACCAGGCGCTCGGTTACTTGCTGCAAATCCGGTTCCGCCTCGGCTTGTTCGATCCGCCCGCCAGCGTGCCTTACTCGCAGATTCCTCTTTCGGAAAACAACAGTCCCGAGCATCAGGCGCTCGCGTTGCGGGTCGCCCGCGAATCCATGGTGCTTTTGAAAAACGACGGCTTGCTGCCACTCGACCGCGCCAGGATCAAGCGCATCGCCGTTATCGGCGAGAACGCGAATTCCGTGCCGATGTTGCTCGGCAATTACAACGGCACGCCGTCCCATCCGGTAACCATCCTGAACGGCATCCGGAACGCGGCGGGCGCGGACATCGCCGTGGATTATCAACCCGGCTGCCCGCTGGCGCAGTTCAAGGACGACCCGACTCCGCCTGACGCCGCCATGACAGCCGCCGCGGTGAACGCCGCAAAGTCAGCGGACGTGGTCGTTTATGTCGGCGGCATCAGCGCGCAACTCGAAGGCGAGGAAATGACGCGGGCCAACGGCTTCGTCGGTTTCAGCGGCGGCGACCGGACGCAGATCGAGCTGCCGTCTGTGCAAACCGATTTGCTCAAGGCGCTTTACGACACCGGCAAGCCCGTCGTGTTTGTGGATTGCAGCGGCAGCGCCATCGCCATGCCGTGGGCGGCGAAAAAACTACCGGCCATTTTGCAGGCATGGTATCCGGGTCAGGCCGGCGGACAGGCTGTGGCTGAAGTGCTATTCGGCGACGTGAATCCCGCCGGGCGGTTGCCGGTCACTTTTTACCGTTCCACGCGCGACCTGCCGCCGTTTGACGATTACTCCATGTCCAATCGCACGTACCGTTATTTCAATGGCCAGCCGCTGTTCGCTTTTGGTCACGGCCTGAGTTACACGCGATTCCAATACAGCGCCGCCCGGCTCGATGCCACCAAAGTCGCCGCGAACGACACATTGAAGCTGGCGTTTAATTTGAAAAACACCGGCACACGCGACGGTGACGAGGTGGCGCAGGTGTATTTCCGGCACAAGGACTCTGCGGTGTCCCAGCCGAAACTCGCCCTCTGCGGTTTTGTCAGGATTCACCTGCCGCCAGACGGCATCGCCCGGATCGCCCTGGACATTCCGGTGGAACGATTCCGTTATTGGGATACAACTCATCATCAATACACCGTCGAACCGGGCGACTATGAATTACTGGTAGGGGCTGCCTCGGACGACATCCGTTTGCGAGTGCCATTTGAAGTTTCTTCGTCTGCACTGGCTGCTAATCGGTGACAACCAGTTTTCGTACTCACAGTTTAGTTTAGAAGCGAGGGCCGGAATCGAACGATGAAGCTTCGCCGCACCGACTGCAACTCATTCTGTTACAAGGGAAAGAAGGGGCTGATTTTGCAAGCGTTCAAGCTCTTTCTCTCCACGCTCGCTCATTGCTCATCTAATGCCCTTTCACTGCTCGTCAGGCGAAGATTTAGGTGAAACGTTTGGCCCTCAATGGCCGAGTACCGCGCGATAGAAGCACTGCGGCAACGTTGAGCCTAGCGAATTAGTCAAAGTAAAGGGAGGGGTGTTTGTGTAAATGTTGACCCAGTCCGTCAAGTTCGTCGAAGTTTGAATAATGGTGCTGAAATATGGAGACGGCATTGAAACGGTGAGTTGAAATGTATTGTTGGCAATGAACCCCGACAACTTATTGAGATTCGCATAATATAGTGACAAGTGCAATTCCTCGTGTTAGTCTTCGGGCATGGGCAATCCAAAAGGTGTCGAACGCGATTTTGATCAACTCGAACGGCGACGGCTCAAAGCCGCCCGGC
>Ga0209517_10002793_pt1 | contig 24277 bp, 21 predicted proteins | sample PeaSoiMetSII2010_FD_187695 | JGI IMG/M metagenome (GOLD analysis project Ga0209517, IMG submission 187695) | Peat soil microbial communities from Weissenstadt, Germany - SII-2010 (SPAdes) (version 2) | ecosystem: Environmental > Terrestrial > Soil > Wetlands > Peat | place: Germany... | reverse complement strand
CTACAAAGGCAACGGTTCGCTTTGGGTCAAGCTTGTCTCCAGCGGTGACGTCCTTGGCAGCGGCCCTAACAGCGGCCCTAGTGGCGGAGCCAGCCTCAGTGTCAGCAGGGATGCTGCCGCTGTTACTGCTGCTGCTCGATAGGCAAGTTGCCCCAGCTGTGTAAGGAAGAGCCCCCGGCGCAGGCCGGGGGCTTTTTGTTTCATACCGCAATGCTGCGCAATCGGTTCCCGGAACAATGCGCATTGAAGGATCCAACCGTCACTTGTCCCTGCACTGGACGTCACTTGCTGAAGGAAATGCGAACTTCTCGATCGTCATTGTCTTCCGGTGGGCTGACGATCTGATGGTAGGCTTTGAACACCGAGAGGCAGCCGAGCGACTCCAAGGAATTAACTAGCACGCTTCCGCGCCCTCAAAGTACGCAAGCAGAAGGGGGGTAGCCTTCTACGCCATGAATCCCGAGACTCGCCCTAGTTTCCTACGATGTACGGCGGACGGGAAGCGCTTCCTGATGACCACAAATTCCGACGCCAGCGAGGGAGAGTCCGCGCCCGTTACCGTCGTCCTCAACTGGGCCGCGGGACTGAAAAAATAGGCGAGCCGTCACAGCGAAAGACCAACCTACAACTCGCCTCCGGGGTATTTTCTTGTAAAGTTGCGCCGTTCACGCCGGGCAGGTGAGCGCACGAAGAAAGCTCCATCGCGCGGTGGACGCACAGGTAGCAACGGCCAACAGCATCCCGTGGTCATCGACTGCGAAGTTCTCCCGAAACGGCGTTCTCGTTGCACCACTCCGGTGAGTTACGCGCCACTCGTACAAAGCTTGGATTAAGTGAGCAAGCAAGAAGTCGGCTTCTGGGAAGGCAACCGTTATGGGACATTATCGGAAGGCTCTCACGGGAGCCAGGTGGAGATAGGTGCCGGAGCGCCGTCACGCCGCGCGACAGACAGAGTCGGACAGCCGTAACGCGGGGCAGCTCGCTGACGTCGCTTATGAGCGTGATCACAAGACGCCAGGCAATTCTGACGGGGTTGGGATTCCCCAGTCTGCTGGAAGTTGTCCCGGCAACGGCATTTGCCTCGAAAGAGTTTTGGAACCAGAAAATGCCGCCCGATTGGACCGACGCCGAGATTCATCAACTACTGAACCAGTCGCCTTGGGCCAAGGAGGGCTCGATCTCCGACACCACGCGGAGAGGCTCGTTAGGTTCCCCTGCGGCTGGGGGTGGTGGAGGCGAGGGACGCAGCGGAAGAAGAGTCGCGACCAGCACACGCGGCGCGATACCGAGCACCGGGCCCCAGGTAACGTGGAAGGCCACAGTTCGCTGGGAATCAGCCCTGCCAGTCCGGGAAGCGCTTCACCGGGGAGCGCCCGGGGATTTGCCGGAGGAGTATATCGTCAACGTGTTCGGCGAGGTTCCTGGCGCCGACCCGGATTCCGGCTTCGCGATTCTGAAAGATAATACGACGCTCGAGCACAAAGGCGATCAAATTAAACTGAACCGCGTCGAGCTAGCTCCAAAGAATAGCGTGTCGGAGGCCGGAACCTTATTCTACTTTTCGCGCCTTCTCGCTTTGAAACTGGAAGATAAGGAAGCGATCTTCACCACCAAGCTGGGACCGCTCAAAGTGAAGTGCAAGTTCACCCTTAAGGACATGCTGTACCGAGGCGATCTGGAGCTGTAGTCATCATTCGTCACCGCGCACTTGCCGTGTCTGCGGATCCATGAAGATACGAATATCGACACGCTGGCGCGCCGGTTTGTCCTTCGGACCTCGCTCATCGATCTCGCCGAGTCCGACCATGCGAGTTCCCGTCAGAAATGCCTTGACTGCTCCGATTCCGTCAAAGTTCCTTTTATGTACGGACCTGCCCCGGAAGCTAACTTTTTGCCGGATCCTCAACTCCACGCCAAACCCAAATCTGAAAAGTAGTGTACGGATACGCCGTAATACATTCCCTAACTACTCCTTGATCGAGTAAGCTTAGTTAAATCAAGCGTATGCCCCTTTCCGTAGGCGACAAACTCGGTCTCTAGGAAGTGCTCTCCCTACTTGGCGCAGGCGGCATGGGCGAGGTCTACCGCGCACGCGATACGACGCTCCAACGTGACGTGGCTCTTAAGTCCTGCCCGCGACGTTCCTCCGCGATCGCGAGCGCATGGCCCGTTTCCAGCGCGAGGGGGCAGGCTCAATTGCGATGTGGTCTTCTTACTTCACCTGGACTTTGACTTGAGCATTGGTCCAGCAGCACACGAAGCCGCGACCTCCTTCGCCCGACCAATCGTTAGCTATGACGTGGAGGACGTAATCACCAGGTTCGCTGAAGGTTGCGGTCGTGACGGACTTGCCGTGGAAAACCGTATTCGGGGGCGCGGAGAATTGCGCTTCCTCAATCGCGGGGCGTTGGCTCGAGAAGGTCACCTGGCCGGGTCCGCGAAACTTATTCCACAGAAGCGTTACGGGTGGCGTCCGAGGCTTAGTTGCACCGGGCGCGACGCTGGCATCATCAGCCACCCACAGCGGGAGTTCCAGGGGCTTCCCGACAGTGGCGGAAAGGGATGAGCTCTGGCCCTGCGGTCCCTGGACGAACGTTCCTGTATTGGAAAACGCGAGATAGGGGGGCGTGTTGTTGGTCGAGTCCTTCAAAGGCTCGATCACCCACAGGGGATCGAGGCTTGCCGGGATGGAGATGGTTTCGCCGTTGGCTGTGAGGGTCCAGGTGAGCTTATTGGGGCCGAAATCCTTGGGTACCGTGACAGTGAAAACACCCCACGCGCGGCGGGGCTGAAAGTGGGTGGGCTGGCCCCGATCCGCCGGGCCGGGCTCAAACTTATTTTCGGGCCCGATGGGGATGTCAACCTGTTCCACGTAGTTCCGGTTAAAATAGCCGAACAGCAGGCTATACGTTCCGTCGGGATTCTGGAACCAACCTTCCCAGGAAGGGGTTACGCTCTGTCCGGAATCGTGTTTCGGACCGGCCGGAACAACCTTTTGGGCATATGCTACAGCCCCTACACCCGCCAGTGCGGCCAGGACGAAACGTATAACGGTATTTGTCTTCATTGGAATCAACCAGCTGACGGAATATCAGATGTTCCGCCAGCCCCCATGCAGGTGATAAAACTAGCGAGCCGCGCGTTTGGTTGGCGGCTTATTCTTAGCGGCCCAGGCTGAGTACTCTTCGTCGCTCATGTAGGTGAGGTTGACCCACATGTGCGCCATCTCTTCGACAGTGCGATCGCCCCAGCCGACCCACTGATTGGGATCCGGATTGCTCTTGTTGTTAACGGTGTTGTCAAACCACGCGGTGATGTGGATAACCGTACCTTTTGGCAACACGGGAGCGGAATCGTCGGCAAAGATGTAGTTGGTCATCCAGTTGAAGTTGAAATGATCCACTGAGCCGATCATCTGCCGGGAGCCATCGGGGAGGATCGCTTCCATGCTCATGGACTTGCCGCGCAGGTGCATGTGAGGCTGGAAATTCTCGATGCGGGCCGCCTGCCGCAGCACGGTGAAGCCTTCGGTCTGGGCGAGCGAGTTTGGTGGAATATCCAAAGAGCTCTGGCCGAATGAGCCCTCGACGCCCTCGAAGGCCGTGAGAGTCGTGCGGTGCTCGGGCTCCTGGCCTTTGGGATAGAAATAGACGGCCAACTCGACGTGGTCGGTGATCTGCTCACCCACCGAATGGAGGTGCAATTCCCACCAGATGCGAGATCCAGGCAGCATTAGCTTGCCGCTATTGGGGCGGTAGATATCGTAGTTCTTGTTGACGGCCCATTCCATCAGAATGCCCCCGGTGGCGGCGCTAGGATTATCGGCTTCTTCCTGTTGGAGGTGGGCGATCGCGTGGTGCGTGACCCTGCGGCCGGCGGCGGTCGTCGGGCGAATCTCGACAGCACGGACCCAGCGCGGCTCGGTGAGATTGGTCGCGGTAAGCGGTTTCAACCACTGGTCCTGGCCTTTCGCGGCCACGGTGAAGGTATCGGACTTCAGGACCAGATCGGGCTGCCCGAATTGCTTTGCGAGTTGCCAGCCTTCCTGGTCCGGCCACTGCTTTGCGAGCGGCAGGTCCTTTGGATCGCCCAGCGGGGCGCCGGCATCCACCCAGCGCGTAATCGTCGAGATCTGGGAGGAAGAAAGGGAAATATCATTGGCGAACTTCTGGACACCAACAGTCGGATCCAGGTGCCAGGGCGGCATCTGGCGCGTGGCCACGCGCTGCCGGATCGACTTGGCCCACGGGCGCACCTCCTCGTAGGTGACCAGCGACATGGGCGCCATCGCACCCTGCCGGTGGCAATTCTGGCATTTCTCCTGGAAAATCGGAGCCACGTCCTTTGCGTACGTGGGCGGCGTGGTCGTTAGCTCCGCAGCGGCTCCAACGCAGGGGAGCACTGCGACAAAAGCCAACAGTGGCAGCCACCGAGATGTAATCTCAGCTATTTTGGGGGTTAAGGCACCGGTTCGTGCGGGCATGTTGTAGCCTCCTCCGGGAGTAATCGCTATTTGCTTATTATCACTCTTTGCGCCGCGGCGGGGGCCGTGTGAGTCTGGAATTGGCACCCCGTCGTCGGGTCGGCCAATTCTCAAGAAGCTCCAGGCAGCGGCCTAATAGTGGCTGTGGATCGTGTGGAAAAACGAATTATGGCCTCCCGGTCACCGTACAACCCAGTTGAGCCGCTCAGCTCCTGTATCGTCGGCTACTCTTCCATTAGTTTTCTTTATCGTCGACGCGGGCTTACCTTATGGCATCGACGGGACGACTCATTGGACGGCAGCCTTCCAAAAAGCCTCGCGGGCGAAGAGGCCCAAGACTGCGAATCTACGGGTCTGGCCGGGACTCTTTTCGTCCTTCCAAAACCATCAGTTTTTGGAGGGGTTGCCGTCAATACGCCTAGAGAAAATCAGCTCAGGCATCTAACCATACGGTGGTGTTCGTCCAGCCGCTAGCTCCATCCGGTTGAGGGCCGCCGACCTGCCATTTCATGCATGGCCAGTGATGCCGAGGCCCAGGTGAGTCGCTCCACGCGGCGACCGCTAAACGGCTAAAGCGAATGGTAACTTCTGTATAGGAAGTATCGCCCTCCTAACTTGGGGCTGCCGTGTCGAAAACCTTCTGTGCCTGCACGGTCCGCAGGGGATAAGCCAGCAATCGCTCTCCGAATCGGCGTGTTCCGCTGCCAGAGCTGTCGTTTTCCTGCCCCTGCGACGATTGTTGTTTGTGATACAACGATAGGGGTTGCTTCCGATGAACATCCTGCAAGTGGTTGATCGAGCAACAGGTTGCAAACTATGAAGCGTTTTTTCTACACCAGTGCCTTTTTGGTTCTGATCGCCGGCCTGGTGCTCCTACAGACTCGGGTGGTTGGACAAACCCCTGCCCCCAATGCGCTTGCGGCAGATCCGCATGGTGCGATGCTAAACACCTACTGTGTGGGGTGCCACAACGCGCGTCTGAAAACCGGCGGTGTGATGTTTGACACCCTGGACATCAAACACCCCGCGGCCGATGCGCAAGTTTGGGAAAAGGCTCTGCGCAAACTGCGCGGCCGTCTGATGCCTCCCCCAGGCAGTCCCCAGCCGCCGCAGGCGGACATAGACGCCTTCACCACCTGGATGGAAGGTACTTTGGATGCCAATCCCGGGCCTGTCACCGCGGGCCACGTTCCGGTCGAGCGTCTGAATCGCACCGAGTACACGGCGTCGGTGAAAGCGCTTCTAGGTGTCGAGGTGGACGAGAAGGACATCCTGCCGCAGGATGTTCAAGTGGAAGGTTTCGACAACATCGCCTCCGTCCTGACCACGTCGCCCGCGTTCCTGGACCAATACCTGGATGCCGCACGCCGTGTCGCGAAGAAAGCCGTCGGCGACATGGCGCCGCCGATCTCGGACTGGCCCATCAAGTCAGAGGGGAATCAGGATCCGGAATTGCCGTTCCCCCCGGGCTTCCGCCAACGCGACGCGATGGCGATCACCCAGAGCTTCCCGGCCGACGGTGAGTACCGCTTTAGCACCGCCTTCGATGAGCAGTCGATCGGTTTGTACAACCGCGGACTGCAGAACCGGACGACGCTGATGATCATGATCGACGGCAAGGTGAAGTTCAAGGGCGACATCGGCGGCGCCGAGGATCTGAGACTCGCGAATTTAGAGGGCAACGTGGGCTGGCAGAAGATCCTGGACCGGTTTTCGAAGATTCCCATAAAGCTGGAGGCGGGCCCGCACACGATTATTGTTGGCTTCATCGACCGTTCGCATGTGGAATCGGACGACAACGTCGGGGGCGGCGGTTTCGGCTTCGGCGGCGGAGGCGGCGCGCCGATGGCGCGCCTGGCGGACCCCAAGAACGTCTCTCTGGAGATCAAGGGCCCCTACAACCCGACCGGCATCTCGTACAGCACCAGCCGGCCGCTGATTTTCATTTGCGACCCGAAGAAGATTGGCGAGGAGGCGTGCGCCAAGCAAATCGCGGAGAACCTGGCGCATCGCGCCTATCGCCGTCCCGTGACGCAGGACGATGTCGCTCAGTTGATGCGCTTCTACGCCGAAGGCCGTCTGGATAAAGGCACTTTCGACCAGGGAATCACCGAAGTCGTAGCGGCGGTTCTGGCCAGCCCGGATTTCCTGTTCCGGTCGATTCAGACTCCCAAGGGCGTTTCGAAGAACAGCGAGTTCCCTCTGTCCGATCTGGAATTGGCGTCGCGCCTCTCCTTCTTTATCTGGAATACGGGCCCCGACGCAGAATTGCTGAAGCTGGCCGAGACGCATCAATTGAGCAAGCCCGGCGCTGTGGACGCACAGGTGAAACGCATGATGGCCGATCCGAAGGCCGAGAGCCTGGTGAGCAGTTTCGCCATGAAGTGGCTGAACCTCACCAGCCTGGACCTGGTGCAGCCTGACCCCAAGATCTTCAATGGCTTCAACGCTACTCTCCGCAAGGATTTCATGATGGAGGCCGAGAAGTTTTTGGATAGCATTCTGCTAGGGAACAAGAATGTCGTGGATTTGCTGACCTCCGATCAGACGTTCGTCAATAACACACTGGCCCGTTACTACGGAATTGAGGGACCGAACACCTCCGCGTTTAAAGAAGTCACCCTAACGGACCCGAATCGCTTCGGCCTGCTGGGCAAGTCTGCGATATTGATGAGGACCTCTTATGGCGACCGCACTTCTCCGGTGCTGCGCGGCGCGTGGGTGCTCGATAAGATCATTGGCTCGCCTCCTACGCCGCCTCCGCCAAATGTCGGAAGCAATCTCGCTGAACAGTCTGCCGAAGCTCCGAAAACGGTTCGAGAACGGCTGGAGCAGCACCGCGACAAGCCGGCCTGCAAGCAGTGCCACGGCGTGATGGATCCGACCGGTCTCGCGCTGGAGAACTTCGATGCGATCGGCCAGTACCGGACGGTGGATCGCCAGGCCAAGAACGCCCCCATTGACGCGAGCACGGTTCTGCCGAATGGCGTCGCGATCAACGGCCCGGTCGAACTGCGCAAACAACTCTCCAGCCGGCCCGATGTTTTCACCGAAGCGCTTACCGAGAGGCTCATGATGTACGCCGTCAACCGCCCACTGGAGTATTTCGATTTGCCCCAGGTTCGCAAGGTGGTGCGCGAGGCCAAGAAAGACAACTCCACAATGACGTCCCTGGTGTTGGGGATCGTCAATACGGACGCGTTCCGCAAGCAAGGTCCGGAGGTCGTCTCCAAGGCGGCCCCCAAGCAAAACGCCGTCGCAAAGGCTGAAGTTAAAAAGTAATGGTGAAGAAGCGATCGTGAGGATCGGATCGTTAAGGAGACCAACATGTTCATTACGAAGAAGCACATTTCCCGCAGAACCGTCCTGAAGGGAGCGGGTGTCAGCCTCGGGCTTCCGTTCTTGAGCGCGATGGTGCCGGCATCCACGGCGCTGGCACAGACGGCCGCGAATCCCAAGATCCGCGCAGGCTTCTTTTACATTCCTCACGGCGCCATCATGTTCAACACCAAGTATGGCCCCGAGTGGGATCGCTGGACTCCCTCCGGCTCGGGCGCGGACTACAAGCTGAACGAGATCACCTCGCCGATGGAGCCCTTCAAGAAGCAGTTGACCACCTTCAGCAACCTGGATAACGCGGCGGCGGCGGGTTCGGTGCACGTGCGCAATCCGGCGACGTGGCTGAGCGCCACGCTGCCGCAGGGCAATAGCATGTCGACCACGCTCGACCAGGTGATGGTGAAGTTCATCAGCCAGGATGTGCCGTTTCCGTCGCTAGAGCTGGCCTCCGAGACCACGGTCCAGGTGGCGGCGGGCAATGGCGGCGCCTTTACGACGCTCTCCTTCCGCGACAAAGATACGCCGCTGCCGATGGAGTACAACCCCCGCAAGGTCTTCCTGGCGCTGTTCGGGGAAGGCGACTCGATGACGGAGCGCGCCGCGATGGCCCGCCAGAAGAACAGCATTCTGGACATGATCCTAGGCCGGACCAACCAGTTGAAGAGCACCTTGGGAAGCGAGGACAAAGCGATTCTGGACGGGTATCTCGAAAACGTGCGCGAGGTCGAGCGCCGGGCGAAGATGGGCCCCGCGAACCCGCATCTGGCAGGCCTTCAATTACCCGACGCGCCGGTCGGCGAGTTGGAGGATTTCGCTGCGCAGGAAAAGGTGATGTACGACCTGCTGGCTTTGGCCTACCAGGCGGACCTGACTCGCGTCGCGACTTACATCACAGTGGCCGAAGGCACCAACCGGAACTATCCGTTCCTCAACATCTCCGGCGGCTTTCACCCGATCTCGCACCACGCCGATGATTTGGACCGCATCAAGATGCTGGTGCAGATCCAGAAGTGGCACCTGCAGCAGTTTGCCGACTTCATCAAGAAGATGGCGGACACGCCGGACGGGCAAGGTTCGTTGCTGGACCACTCGATCTTCATGTACGGATCGAACATGAGCAATAGCAACCAGCACAGCAGCTACCCGATCCCGAACCTGATCGTCGGCGGCGCCAACGGCAAGCTGAAGCAGGGCGGGCAGCACCTGGTGCTACCGGAGCGCACGCCCATCGCGAACCTGCATCTGGCCCTGCTGCAGAAGGTGGGCCATGAGCAGGATCACTTCGGCGACAGCACGGGCACCATCACAGAAATCTAGGAGTTCGCACGTGAATCGCAGAGAATTATTGAAGGGCGCGGCAGCGGGTGCGCTCACAGTGTGGGCGCCGCGGTTATTAAAGGCGCAGCAGCCGGTCAACAAGCTGACCGGCACGGTCGCCGTGATCGATGCAGGCGGATCGAATGTCACGGCATTCTCCGCCGGAGATGGCTTTGTGCTGGTGGATAGCGGAGCGCCCAAATCCGGCGATGCCCTGATCGCCGCGCTGAAGAGCCTGGCGCCGAACGCCAAGGTCCACACCTTGTTCAACACCCACTATCACCTGGACCAGACCGCCAACAACGAGCAGTTCGCGGCACAGGGCGCCAAGATCATCGCCCAAAAGCGCACCCGGGAATGGATGGCGGCCGATTACTGGGTTCCGGCCGAGGAGCGCTATGAGAAGGCCCGCCCCCAGGCCGCACTCCCCACGGAGACCTTTCGCACCCAGGCGGCGATGAAGGCTGGTAACGAGGAGATCGCTTACGGCTACCTGCTGATGGCGCATACCTGTGGCGACCTTTACGTCCACTTCAAGGGCGCGAACGTGATCGCCGTGGGAGACGTTGCTTCGCCGCTGCGCGATCCCGAACTCGACTGGTTCACCGGGGCTTGGGTTGGCGGCCGCGTGGATTCGATGGACCTGCTGCTCAAGATCAGTAACGATCAAACCCGGTTCGTTCCGGCGTACGGACCCGTCATGACCAAGGCGCAATTCAAGGTCGAGCGCGACATGATGGAGGAAGTCCGGCAACGTATTTTCGACCGGGTCCGGGCCGGCGAAGGCCCTCAGGACATGATGGAACGCGGCGCTCTCGACGGCCTTCCACGCAAGTGGAAAGATCCGTTGAAGTTTTTATATGCCGCCGCGAAGGGTGGCTGGGGATACTACGACAAGTTGGGTCCGGAAGTTGTTTAAAGGCATGGTTTGGGAGATAAGAATGAAGCGCTTTAACCTCGCCGTTGTGGGTGCTGCCGCCGTGTTAGCGCTAGCTTGGGCGCATGTGCTTCTGGGGCAGGCGCAGCAGGCGCAAAAAGCCCCGAAGGATCTCGCGACGCTGGTTCAGTCCGGCGACACCAAGCTCGCACTCCAACAAATTCAATCCGGCGCGGACGTCAATCGTGCTCAGCCCGACGGAACCACTCCGCTGATCTGGGCGGTCAATCGCACGGATTATGACGTCGCGCAGGCGTTGATCGCCAAGAAGGCGGACGTGAACGCCACCAATGATTTTGGCGTGACGCCCCTGACGGAGGCCGCCCGGCTATCCAACGCCCGCCTGGTCAAGATGCTGCTGGATGCCGGGGCGAAGGTCGATTCCGCGAATCCGGATGGCGAGACCGCGCTGATGACGGCGATCACCGGAGGCGATGTGTCCATCGTCCAGATGCTGATCAACGCCGGCGCGAACGTAAACGTGATCGAGAAGTTTCACAACCAGACGCCGCTGATGTACGCCGCTACCGCCAACCGCAACGCGGCGCCGATGGTGAAGCTTCTGCTCGCCAAAGGCGCCGACGTCAAGCCGCGGGCTCTGTACACCGACTGGCCCAGCCAGGTTACCAGCGAACCCCGTGCGCAGTATCGTTCTGTGGGCGGATTGAACGCGCTGTTGTACGCCGCGCGCAGCGGCTGCTATGAGTGTGTCGAAGATCTGCTCGCCGCCGGAGCCGACGTGAATCTGCCGACGCCGGAAGGCATTACGCCCCTGATGATCGCCTTGGACAACCAGCATAACGACGTGGCCAAGCTCCTGATGGATAAGGGAGCCAATCTCAATGTTTGGGATTGGTGGGGACGCACGGCCCTGTGGATCGCTGTCGATCGCAAAGGCGGTGCAGCCGCAGGTGGCGGCGGTTTCGGCGGGGGCGGAGGCCGTGGCGCGGGAGCAGGTGGACGCGGCGGTCGTGGCGGAGCACCTGGCGGCGGACCAGCATTCGCCGGTAGTGAGGCTCGCGATCCCGGGCGTCCCGCCGTTTCCAGCATGGATATCATCAACGCGCAACTGGCTGCGGGCGTCAATCCGAATCCGGAAATGAACTTTCATCGCCCTAACGCCCCGGGCAGAGGACGTTTTCAGGACAACCAGATCAGCACGGGCACCACGCCGTTGTTCCGCGCAGTGCAGAACAACGATATGGAAGTCATTCAGGCTCTGCTGGCAAAGGGCGCCGATCCCAACATCAACACCATGGGATACACCCCCTTCCTGCTGGCCGCTGGAGCCGGTCCCGGTGGGCGCGGCGCCGCAGTGGGCGGAGCGCCGAATATGCAGATTCTGGACGTTCTGCTCCAGCATTCCGCCGACGTGAACGCCAAGGTCGCTGGCCCATGCTGCGGTCCTGACAAGCTCTACTCTTTTGATGTTTCCCGCGAAAACCTGGGTCCTTGCAGGGAACCTGCCGGTAAAGGCGGCACCACGGCACTCCATGAGGCGGCACGTGCGGTCCGGACGGATATGGTGAAGTATCTGCTCGAGCACGGAGCTAATCCCAACCTCGTCGATGTCGATGGCAAGAAGCCGATCGACGTCATCAACGTACAGCGCCCAGTCGGTAGCGCCACAGTCCCCTGTACGCCTCCCGGCCAAGCCCCAGCGCAGGGCCAAGCCAAAGGTAATCCTGCCGCTCCTGCGGCTGCAGCGGGCACAGCTCCGGCGGCGGGCGCGCGTGGAGCCGGCCCGGGTCGCGGCGCTCCTGGACGCGGAGGCGCCAACCCGGCGGCTGCAGCCGAGATTCGCGCCATGCTCGAAGCGGCCGCTACCAAAAAGTAATCTTAGTTCGGAACAGCGTAAACCAGCAGTTTCGGATTGTTGTTCGCCACAGGCGCGGCCGGCGCCGGAGGAAAATTGTTTCCAGCTTGAGCTGCGGCAGCTGTCGCCTCGCCTGCTGGTGGCGGCGCTCCTCGTCCCGGGCCTCCCGCAGCGCCTCCACGTCCACCGCCAGGACCCACACGCCCTTGAGCGCCGGTGCCTCCCATGACGGCGATGTATTGCTTGCTGTCCAGCATGTAGGTCATCGGTGGGCCGACGCCGGAGCTCACCGGCAATGCAATGTCTAGAAGCGGTTCACCTTTGTCCGCGGTAAACGCCTTCATTCGTCCGTTGCCGAGCGTTTGAATCACGAGGTTCGAAGCCAGGGACAGCGTGCCACCACCCGACTGTCCTCCGCCGAGTGCGAACCAACGTTCCTTTTGAGTGGCGGGATCCCACGCGGTGAGAATACCTCCCCGCACTTTGCTTCCATCAGGATTCTTCCGGTCGGGTCCATGAGGAGGCGGGGATGCCATTGGTACGCCGCCCCGTGCTCCGGCTAGATTCAGTCCGAAGTTTTGGCTCCCTGGAGTGGGAGCGTAGGCCTCCGCCGCCACGAAACTGAATGTGTTTTCGGCGGCAATGGGAACATAGATCAGGCCCGTGTTCGGATTGAACGACATCTGCGACGTATTGTGCATTTGCACCGGATATACCGTCACGCCCTTCTTGGAAGAATAGAGCGCGTCGGGGTGAACGTTGGGCCGGCCGGTTTTTGGATCGAGCCCCGTGGCCCAGCTCACTTGCGACATCTCGCCCGCGGAGATGAATTCGCCGTTGGTGCGATCGATCACGTAGAAGTACCCGTTCTTGTTCGCCTGCATGACGACTTTGCGATTGCGATTATTGATTCGGATATCCGCAAGCAGAAGGTGCTGAATCGCGTCGTAGTCCCATTCATCGCCAGGAGTGCACTGGTAGTGCCACTTCAACTGGCCGGTATCTGCGTTAATGGCGAGGATAGAGGCGATGTACAGATTGTCAGGATTCGTTATTTGCCTGCCGCCGTTACGAACGTCGGCTGACCATGTCGTCCCATTGCCGGTTCCGACATACAGGAGGTTCTCATCGGGATCGTAGGACATTCCGTCCCACATGGATCCGCCGCCGCCTTGCTTCCACCATTCGCCCACCCATGTCTTTGCAGCGGCTTCCATGGCCTTGTTCTCAAAGCCCTTCGAAGGATCGCCAGGCGTAGTGTAGAACTTCCAGAGTTCCTTGCCGGTGTTCACATCGAAGGCGGAGACGTATCCGCGAAACGGTGGAAACTCAGCGCCGGCATTGCCGATAAACACCTTGCCCTTGGCGACGCGTGCGGCCATCGTGAGGGAGTATGGGGAGATCTCGCCCTCTTTCGGCTGCGGGATCGCCCAGGAAGACCACAGGAGCTTTCCGGTCGCTTGGTCAAGAGCCTGCATGCGCCCGTCGACGACGGGGACAAGCACCTTACCCTCGTACAGGGCAATACCCCGGCTGTTCACACCACAACAGAGCCGAGATTTTCCCGGCTGCGTCATCGTTCGATCCGCGTCCGGGTCATAGCGCCAAAGCTCTTTTCCGGTTTTCGCGTCGACAGCGGCGACAATGCTCCAGTTCGTAACGGTATAAAGAATCCCATTCGAGAAGAGAGGAGTCGCCTGCTGGTTGCCCCCACCGGGACCGAGTTCATACGACCACGCGGGTGCGAGTTTGCTCACATTCTCGGGATTGATCTGAGTCATTGTGCTGTAGCGCTGCTCACCCCAATCCATCCCGTTCATGGTCCATTCGGTGCCTTTTCCCGCAGCCTTCAGCACCTTGTCGTCAATCTTCTTTACCTGTCCAACCGCCAATGTCGTCCAGGCAAGAAGACCGATCCCAAGGAATCCGGCCAGAAACAGCTTCATTCGCCGTGTTGTCATGTTCTCCACAGCATACACCCCTCTCGGATCGAAATCAGACGCCTTGGGCGCGCGAAGTATCGAGTGTTGCCGGGGCATCCCTGCCGACTTGGCTGGAAAAGCTGCGGCTAGCCCTCGGACTTGAAATCGGCGGACGTGTTCCACGTTCCGGTGCGCTACGTAATAGAGGCCCAAAACTGCGAATCTGCGGGTCTGGCCGGGACTCTTTTCGTCCTTCCAAAACCATCAGGTTTTGGTAGCAGGGCTTTAGTTCACGGTGCCGAGTTGCCGCACGATCACTGCAAGATCGTCCAGGACCGACTCTGGCAACTTCGCCAAATCGCCTTCCAGCTGCCCAGCATCTAGGCCGGAGAACAGACCGAAGATGACGTTAAACGCCGCCTGCCGTTGATCCAGCGAAAATCTGCGCCCACCCCCGAGAGCCATGTAACACCCGGAGATGCGCTCCCACCACAAGAGCTCGCGCTCGGGATTCGCATCGCGTTGGAATGCGTCCCGCCATTCTGCCTCGGTCAAGGCGCATACTTCCGCCAGTGCTGCCCGAACTGCTTCGATCCGCAGCATGAGTTCAGCTGAAAGTTGCGGGTGGCGGATGGGACCGGGTTTGATGTCCCTGGGGTTCATGGCCGCAATTCGTGGGTCGGGCATTCGTCAAGCGAAATCCTTTCCTCGGTGTAGAAACTTTAGCGTACCAAGGAGAGCATCGCGGATTCGAAAGGGGAACTCAGGACAACAGTCTATTTGACGCACCAGGCATGATAGACTTCCGACATGACCATCCCCGAGCAGGTGGATTCTTGCAAAAGAACAAGGGTAAATGGTTCTGCAAGACTTGTATCTCAGAGGAGATCCTTACGCCCAGTGAACCTATGGTTAGTACGATCATGGCGACGCTTGCCGTCTGCTCAGGCTACTCCGCTAAGTCCGACAACTGCCCGAACCACGTAGCTACCATTCGTTCCCTCGTAAAAGCTGACTGAGCCACTCACTGGCAGTGTCCTAATAGCTGAGTTGAGACGCTAACGCCATTTAGACTGACAGAACGTTTTTATGCCGATTGGAGTTCTCTTGGAAGCCAGTAGCCCATTCTTGACCTTATCCATGAGTGCATAAGTGCAGGCGTAGCTTCTTTCGCAAACGATTCTAGTAGAGGCTCCATCGACAAGCGCACACACCTGTTTCATTGGCATCCACCGAGCATCTTCATAGTGAACTACTGATTCATGTTTGATAAATCCGTGCTCTCCTGGCTGGAGGATGACGGTGGAATCGGAATCCTCGCGCTTGGTAGTGATGTTCACGCACAGAATTTCTCCACCATCGTTCTCGCCTTCGAGAGCGATCCACAGATGTTCGACTTGCCCACCGGGTTTCGGAAGGAGAAAAGTATCTCCGACGTTGAAGGGCATCCTGTATCAGCGAACCAAGAATGCCTTGTAGTCTTGCCCTAGGGATGTCAGTTCGCTTTCAACAGCCTCAATCTCTTCCTTGGAACGACCATCGGCTCTCAGGATGGCCTCATATGGGAGTTCTACCCTTCCTTCTGTGACCTCGGTCCATTCCGGAAGGCTCTTATGCAGAAGCTCCACAAGATCAAAAGGCTTCGAGTCATAGCGTCCGTACTGTCCAAAAACGTCGCGAATGATTTCATCTTCGGCTTCGGAGAGTGCGTCCAACCCGGGGTCTTTGAGAAGATCCACGCTGTAGTTGTTTGGCCCTGAGATGTACGAAGACCAGTAACCCTGACCCACCGGCATTTCGGTAATCAATTCTTTGGTCTCACTCAAAACGGGGCCAAGCTTCATGGAGTAGTATGCGTCGCAGGTAACAGGACGTCCCCACTTCAGGAGAGTTGTGCGATCAAGCATGTACAACAACTTGATGAGCACCATGTAGTTGAGTCTTCCACCAGCAAGCTTTAGGAATCGACTGGCAGCTTGCGTTGTTTTGACTTCGTTGAACGGTAGCTGCTGCATACCTTAAGCATACTGATTGTCAAGTGTAAAGTGGCAAGCCGTATCTCCTCAATACCTTAGGAGTTCCGATTTGGTCCAAACATGATCGGTGATCTTTGTTTCCATCGCGGGAGTAACCCGCAACGTCCGGTTGATGCGGCAGCAATTGTAGTTCGCGAACTGAAACGCTATGCAAAACACGGGTTTTCCCACTTCTCGGAAAAACTCATAACCCTTGACGAGCAATAGAGCGCGCGCGCGGCCTTTCCTTCCTGGAATCCGCATAGCGGCAAGATGACGACCGAACGGTTGGCATTCGACCTTGCAGAGCAAGCGGTTGCTGTTTGTCAAGACTCCGAATGATAGAGGGGATTAAGCCTTCTCTGTCACTTCGGGGCCTGAACCACAGCCGTTGGAGTTTCGGTCTTAGCGGACGCGGGCTTTGGGGGTTGATTGAAATGCATCACCGGCAACGTGTAGGGAGGGTACCCCATTCGCGAAGTAAGACCGAATAAGACCTCGCGCACGAACGGCCAAGAATGAAGCGCCCCATTGGCCTTAGCAAACTCCGCCAAATCACTCGGATTGGGGGATTCAGAACCGCTGATCTCGTAGAGCAAAAGATACTTGATCTTCGATTCGATCGCCTGTACCTGATCAGACTGCGCTACAAACGTGTAATCGCAGACTACCTCAATCGAATTCGCGGCGTGCTCTCCAAGCTTGCACTCAAGCTTGACGTTTGGCACAAGGGGTCCCTGAACCTTCGGATTGCACATTGCCGAAATCTCGGCAAGGCGCACGCCCTTCAATTCAACCCTTTTCGCCACGCGACCAACGGCCGCGAGGTCAACAGTCGTTTCCAATTCGCCTATTCTCCTAGTCTTACTAACGCGAGCACTACTACGCGGCCAACTCGGTAGCCAGCATAGTACTGCCCGCGTTAGCGGGCTGTTCACTTTCCTGTGGCTCGGGAACATCGATCCAACTCCAGTCGAGACGGATCGGTTCAAAGCGCACCTCAAAGCCGCAAGCGGCCATAGATCGCGCCATCGTCTTGATTGTTAGGTTGTGGCTTCCGCTCAACATTCGTGAAACGAAGGAACGATTGCGGTCCATCCTTCTGGCCAATTCCGCCCTAGAGATGCCACTCTCGTTGATCGCATTCTGAATTGTGGACTGCGCCATTGCCAGGGCCGACTCTTCCAAGACCTCAATATCCACCACGTCGGGCCTGGTGCTACTGGTCTCCCAATAATTCATACCTTTCCTTCCGGGAACTCTCGCAAGAACTCCTTGTGCAGATCAAGAGCCTTCTCGATCTCGCGTTGTTCCCTGTCCGTCTTTCCGTCCTTATCCTTTACCCATCCGTTAAACAAAACAATCGTCACTGTGCCGTCATCCTCAACCCTGCGAAAGCAATACAGTCGATGATCGTGCTCTTTGAACTCCCACAATGGCTTTCCATTGCCATGAAGAGGCCAAAACCGCTGCTGATTGCAATACTTGGCTCCTTGATCCACAACCAGGGCGCGAAATTGCCCAACAAACTTCTTTCGCATCGGTTGTTGGAGGTGACGATCATCTAGGAAATCTCCGGCTGGACACCGGCCGTTCGGACGCTCGTACCGGAGCATACGTCCCAATCTTCCTGATACGTGCTCCCGTACCGGCAGCGATCAGCCCTCCTGAGATCACTTTGCAATGGATCGCCTCCAGTTTAATTAATGTTGACTTATATGTCAACATCCATCGACCTACTGATTGGATACCTTTAGCCTCCGCAGGGTTACATATTTCAACTGATTTATTATCAACAGCTTAATCGGATTTCGGATGACCCCCCAGAACCGCCTTTGGCGTTCCAGTTATGCGTTTGAAGTAGTCGGGGATCTTTGGCCCTCATCAGTTTATCGGCTTCCTCGATCATGTTTCGGAGCGCCTTCAGGTCGGGCTCGTTTTGCGATGCCTCATCGTAACAGCGTGCGGTTAGTGAGTAGTGCCCATGTGGCGCTAAAATGCCGGAATGCGGGAAATCACCACAGCTCTTTTTCCGCTTCGGGCACCACGGGCGTACTGGTTGTATCAACAATCGGCCCAGACTGGCCGGCCTCTATCGCTGCCCTCTGCCTCGCCGCGGCGATCTTTTGCTGGTCACCGTTGAACGCGATCCGCTCGAGATGCGCACCCAAAACTTCAAGCTGTTCCTCTGTAAGTGTCGACGGATCCCCATTCCAACCAAAACTCTCCGCGGCGCGATCGAAGAGCCGATAGTGCTTGCCGAGTAACTCGTAGCCCCACATTGCATCCGCGAACTTCTTTTCTTCACGGGCCTCTTTGATCGTCTCGGTGATTCCTTGGAGCACGCCGAGCTTCGAGAGAATTACTTCCTTGGCAATAGCTTGGTCAAACTTTGCACTCAATTCCGCAATGCGCGCTTTCACACTCGGTCGTCGCTCCAACTTGCAACCTGTTGAAGCGGCGTGAGTTGAGGAATATCCCGCGCGGATGGCGGCCTGGGCCTGGGTCAGACCTTGTGCTCTGTACCGGCAATACTGATCTTGTTTGCCAACTCTCAGCAAGTGAAATCCACGTCCCTTGTGCTCATTTTAGAACCCATCTCGGCGGGCACGGCTGGGAAATTCAAGGTCGTCTAACTTAGACGAATCAAATCCAGCCGGCATAGACCTCCACTCCGACTGGACAATCCAACTTGGACAGGCCGGGGTCCAATCTCTCGCAGGAAAGCACCCACCGGATGAATCGGACTCTCCTTCGTCCAGTTCCCCCTCAGGCCCCGATACCTTTGGGGCGGATCCTGCCGTCAAACCGTCGTTTGTATTCGTGGATTTCGGCCACCACTGCGGGATCACCCACCGCGACGATGGTCCGCAGTTCTGACGCCGTATAGATTTCACCGCGGGGCGGGCAATAACGCTCCATAGTCAGGTGCGCGTCTTCCTCATCTGCGACCAGGAACAGTCGGCCGGCCGTGTTGGACCATAATTCGACAACCTGACCTTTCAAGGCCCATTCCGTTCGAGGCTCAGACTTCGGGAAAGGCTTTAGAGGGTGGTTCGCTGGTTCGTCGACTCTGTGAGATTCGGAGGCACCATCAAAACCTACAGAACGAGGTTCTGGTGGTTTTGTAGGTCCGCTCTCTGCTGATTCTGCTGAGATGGCTACGGTCGGTTCCCAGGTCAGCCATTTGCTGCGCATCGTTTGATCGGTTGAGCTAGTCTTCATTCCCAGATCCTCGGATTCACTTCGTACCGATTAAGCGGGCGCCCACCAGACGGCCCCGACACCCCCGGTACTTCACGGATCCATGCGGCATCCTGGAGGATATCTGCGACCTGCTTCACCGCTTCCGGCGTGTCCAGTCCACTCCACCCCTTCAGGTACACTTGCCGGCATGAAAAAAAGCCATCTGCTCCCACCTTCCGCTGCTTGATTTTGTCTGCTAACTCCCGTGCTGCTTGTACTTGGGGTTTCACGATACAGGAGTAGATTCTGTGTGCATGAGATTCCAAGTATTCGCAATATGCTGCCGCCTGTTGTGCATGTTTCAGGCTTACAAAGTTTTCAGATTTGGCCAGGGACGCACCATCAAAACCTTCAGAACTGGTCCGGTCGGCGAGCTCGAACAGTAATGCCAAAGTTGGCATGAGACTTCGGAATTTACTCAGGTGCGAAATCAATGCAGGGTGGAGCTCGCCTCCCCGTACCTTGAACTCCAAGTCTGCCAACCACACCACGAAAAGTTCCTGTGCGTCGGGTGCGAAACGGAACCGCGCCGGGTTTTCCGGGTCTAGCGCCACGAGCCTACGGAATACTCGGGTCGCGATTTCTTCACACTTCGGATCCGGTGGCCGATCCACGTAGGTCCAATCCGCCGTTGCATCCGGCCACGCAAGGTTTTGAAACCGCTGGATCATTCCGTCGTTGCTTGGACCATCTTTGAGGGCATCCGCAAGATAGGAGCGCAGGCGGCCCGGCTGAATCGCCCCTAGCATCGACATGCAACAGTGTGGGACGTGAATCGTTCCACGTCCAATCCGGTCGACGGTGAACGATGAATCGCCGTTCCATGCTTCCAAACAGAACGCACGTTCACCCTCCCGGCCCGCACGATCCAAGACGCTCCACCAACCAGTCAATTCATCGCGCACAACCAGGATTCCCGCCGGATTCTCGCTCATTGTCTGGTGCATCGCTTCGAACGTAGCGTCATTCACGATGAGGCGCCGCAGCTTCGGTTCGCAAAGCTCAGCTCCAGGCCTCTCTGGGGCAGCTTTTCCACTCTTAGCATGCGAATTAAATTGTTCTTTCCAAGCCGCTTGTCGCAGTTCATGCTCCTCTTTCACCCGTTCAAATTCCGTTAGGGCCTCCTGATGCTCTTGCCAAAATTCGGTCTGTATTCGTATGAGTGGACGGGTAACAGCCTGTATGATCGGGGACTTCAGGTACCCCGGCGGGGCGATGATCCCTCCCCAGAGGTTGGGGACGACCACCCATCCCGTGTCGTTTGCCTTCGGCTGGATGACGCCACGTCGGTTCACCGCTCCGGCGAGGCAGGACACCATGACGACTGCCGGGTAATCAAGGGGAACTTGCATGCGCTCCGCCAGGTCACCTATTAAGGGACGGAAAGGAACCGGGAGAAGACCTTCGGAGAACGCGAGGACAGGCGGAAGTTCACTCTGTATCGATTCGGGTTTCGGCCACTCCGGTGCAACTTCCACGTATGGTGTCTGTTGCGGCGTTTGGCCCTCAGCTTCCTCCATGAGCGCTTCAACGAGCGCGGCTCGTTCTCGTTCACTGCCCATCGCTGACGGCCTCCATGGCGAGCGTCGCGACAACCAACGCCGCGAACCGCTTGGAGTCGGCCATTTCCTCCTGCGACTCGGCAATCAGTTGCTCGACGGCCGCGGGGTTTCGCTCCAAAGCAGTCCGATACACGCGGGCGAGCGTCGCGCCACTTAGTTGCCCGACAAAATAGGAGTGTTTCGCTGCATCACTCCAGGCCATCTCGGTTTGCGGATTGGGATACTCGATGTACTGCTCGTAGGCTGCGGTCTTCGCTTGCTCGCACTGACGCAGGAGCGCGGTACGCCATAACAGTGCGCGCTCCGCCAAACCCTCAGCGCAGGCGCGGCGCCGGCCATAATCGCGTCGCTGTTCGCGTGTCCAGTCCGTGTCAGGCCATCCGAAAGTCAGGCGAAGCCAATCGAGAGCCTCAAGCCGCGAACAAGCGCGCGCCGTTTCCACCAGCCGGACAACGCCGCCGCCGAAGCCAGACACGTGATCGTGCCAAATGCCGCGCTCGGGGTCTAGCGTCACGCTTAGGTGCTCACCCCCGCGCCACCACGCGCGGCCGCGTCGGCCACGCGGTTCTGGGCCACCGAGGGCCTGCCACACGAGGAGGAGACTAGGCATTACATAGTTCTTTCGACGTGCTCTCCAGCCAGTTCCTGCAGAGTCCGAACTGCCAATGACATAGCCAGCGGACATCTCGCCTTTGGTTGGGGTTCTTCATCGCACCGCACCTATGGCCCTGGGGACCGAAGATCCGCGGGTGTTTGCCTGGATCCACTCGAGCAGGGCTTGCCGAGGAACGCGGATGGTCTTACCACCGGGGATCCGGACTGTTGGAATCGTTCCTCGTTGCATCAAGCGATAGGCGAGGGCGCGCGAGCAACCTATGAGCTCGGCGACTTCGCGGCCGCGCAGGAGTAACGGCTCAGGCTGGAGGATTGTGGGTTTCATCATTTCGTCTACCCACAGCGATTCTAGTCGCTTGCATCTGTGTTGACAATATGTGAGAGTATTCGTTGAGATGACTGTCAGCTATGACCTTGCGAACTTTTCAGATGAAAACGGTGATCTGGGCCGTCCGGTTCCGGCAGGGCAAATTCTCATCCCTGAAAAAATCTGGCTCAAAGATGGCTGTATCCGATGGCGAATCGGGAAGAAACCGCGATTCAGGGAGGTATCGCGGAGTATGCTGAACAAATTCATTCGTCTTGAGAACCCGGACTCGGTTTTCCGCTTCGCAAGAGAGTGGGGGGTTCTGGCGCTTTCGGGTAATCTGTGGACCGGCCGCAAGGGTGGCCAACTTTACCGGCCTGGCCGGAAAGCATTGACGGAGGGGACGGAGTCGATTCTTGCTTGGCGGTACTACTCGAAACGTGCGCAAGCCGTACTGAATGTCGCCGCAGCCCTTAAGCAGGGGAAATTAGGGGATATGAGCGACTGGAGCGAATTCGCGACGTTCTATACAGCACCTGATCAGATGCCGCGAGTCATTCAATGGGTCGAGGAGGGCGCAGAACGTCACATATTTGGGCTAGGATTCGCCGTCCTCAACGGCGAGGGTACTTCTGAAGAGCGACTCGAGGTCGCACGAGGTGCCGTTGCGACAGAAATCGGAAGATGGCTCGACTGCTGGAAACACGATACAGCGCGCGGTGTGTCAGACTTCGCGCTGCGCTGGATTGACGATCAGAAGAGATGGGATTTTCAGATCGACTATCATGGGCTGCTGTTCCCTGCGATCGCTCTCCAGCTTGCTCTTGTTCTGGCTGATGCGGACGGCCTCTATTCCTGTTCCGGATGCGGAATTCCATACATTCGCCGGCGCGAAAGGAAACGACCGAAACCCGGATGGTCCAATTACTGTGACCCATGCTCGAAGAATGGAGTGGCCCAACGGCGCGCCGCTGAAACCTACCGCGAGAAGCGAGTCGAGGCGGTTCGCCTGCATTCTGTGGGCGCCTCGGTTTCGGAGATCGCAGAGCAACTGAATACTGAAGTCGCTCGCATTCGAGGATGGCTGCAACAGGGAGGCAAGGATGCCAAAACGAAGGCGCGGAAATAACGAAGGCTCGATTTACCAGATGCAGGATGGCCGCTGGCGGGCGGCTGTTACCGCCGGTAGGAACGTGTACGGTAAGCCGCAACGGAAAGTGTTCACGGCGGCAACTCGACACGAGGTGAAAGACCAGCTCACGGATGCTCTAAAGGATTTACGACTGGGCATTCCGATCGTGACCGAGAAGCAAACCATCGCGCAATTTCTTACACGCTGGCTTGAACAGAGCGCCAAACCGAAGGTTAGGCCGAAGACACTTCGGACCTATTCTGATTTTGTTAAGAACCACATCTCGCCAGCGATCGGCGAAATCGCTCTCGGTAAGCTTTCGCCACAGAAGGTTCGTGAATTCCTGAATGCGAAGCTAGAAGCCGGCCTGAGCCCGCGCACAGTGAAGCACTTGCTTGTAACGCTCCGCAGCGCGCTCGCCGTCGCCGTGAAGGATGGCCAGATTCCGCGCAACGTGGCAGGCTTAGTGGATCCGCCACGGGCGCGGCGGCCCGACGTCCAAGCGTTTAGCCCCGAGCAAGCACGCGCTTTCCTGGACGCCGTGCAAGGCTCTCGGTTCGAAGCCGCCTTCACCGCCGCTGTGGCCGTCGGGCTACGTCAAGGCGAAATCCTCGGCTTGCGTTGGGACGATGTAGATCTTGAAACTGGCCTCCTTTCCGTGCGAGGCGCGCTGCAGCGGGTGGACAAGAAGCTGGTGCGCGTTGAGCCGAAGTCTACCACCAGCCGAAGGACGATTCAGTTGCCGACCGTGTGCGTGGCGTCCCTGGCGCGACATAGGGTTAACCAAGATCTCGCCCGCAAATGGGCAGGCGCGCTATGGCATGAGACAGGGTACGTGTTTACAACCGGGATCGGCACACCAGTAGATCAACGCAATCTCTTGCGGACATACTACGCGATAACGCGGCCGAAACCGAAGCAGAAGGACGAGAAGCCGCCGCAACTGCCATTCCCGCCGATCCGGTTCCACGATCTGCGCCACAGCGCCGCGACATTGCTACTGGCGCAAGGCGTAAGTCCGCGCTATATCACCGAATTACTCGGCCACTCGCAGGTGTCCTTCACGATGCAGACCTACGCTCACATTCTTCCCGAAGTACAGAAGCAGGTTGCTACCAAGATGGACGAAATCCTGAAACCAAACCCGGTTGCTACCAGCGTTGCTACCAACGCGGTTTCCCCGAGAGTGGTCTAGTGGGTAAGTCGTTTGTTTTGTGGTGCGCCCGGCATGACTCGAACATGCGACCTTCTGGTTCGTAGTCGAGACTCCATGTATTGTCATGAACTTACACGGAGGAGCACCGAGCGACACGCACCTGCATTCTGAATGACTTCCGTTTAGGCCCGTGCACTCGGTGACGCTCCATCTATGCAGGGGGTGGGCATAGTATTGGGCATACCTCGAAGCGCCTCTCGACTTGTTTTCGTCGATGAGCCGGAGCCAACGTCTCCATCTATGAACGAGGTCACGGCAACGTAACCGGCGGTCGGCATGAGCTGACCGGCCCGCTTGCACCCCAACTGTCATAGCGGGCCTTCACCGAAAGACACCGCGTGTCACCCAACAGTCGGAAAGTGCTGAGGGC
>Ga0209517_10002792_pt1 | contig 24282 bp, 20 predicted proteins | sample PeaSoiMetSII2010_FD_187695 | JGI IMG/M metagenome (GOLD analysis project Ga0209517, IMG submission 187695) | Peat soil microbial communities from Weissenstadt, Germany - SII-2010 (SPAdes) (version 2) | ecosystem: Environmental > Terrestrial > Soil > Wetlands > Peat | place: Germany... | reverse complement strand
GCCGCCGTATTCCCCGGACTTCAACCCCATCGAAAAGTGTTGGTTCCAGGTCAAGCAAAGGTTGCGAGCTTGGAAGATCCGCCAACTGGAATTGCTGGAGCATGCCGTGGCCGCGGCCCTTACTGCGGTGAATTCAGAACACGCAACAGCCCATTTTCGCCACTGCGGCTATGGTCTATAAATACTCAGAAAATGGTCTAGAATAGCGAGTCTGTGCCTCGATCAGCTTGATTTGCACTTTAATTTGCGAATCGGCAGCCTGCCCGCCCCCTGCCCATCTGGCCCTGGAGACGAACTCACGAGCGGCGAAGGCGATCCTCGTTAGCCACACATAACAGCAACGCCGCCCAATGAGGAACCGGGAGCGGCGTTGGGAGGAAACGGCTTATTGGCGCGGGCCGGGTACTTTGCGATGCGGCAGCTGCGCTCGCCGGCGGCGTTCTTCGTGGACTCGATCTTCAGCCCGCCCTTGCTGCCCAGGAGGGAAACGAAACCCCTGATGGTGTGCCGCTGCCAAGACGTAGCCGCCATGATCTCGGCCAAGCCCGCGCCCTTGGCCCGCTTCATCCTCGCCACGACCTCCGCCTTCTTGTTGTTGGTGCGCGCTTCGGTGGCGCCCTTTTGTACCCGGGCGCGCCGGGTGGCCTTGGCCGGGCACTTCTTCGCTTTTCCCCTTGGCCGGCGCGACATGTTCCGCCTGTGGCGCACCATCTGGGAGCAAACGCTGGACCGAAGGCGGGACCGAACCCGCGATTATTGGAGCGCCTGCCTCCTGGACCGTCCGGCAAGCTTCCGCAACCCAGCCGCAAAAATTCGGCGCGATGTAGTACACCCGTTCGGTAATCGGAGAGGAGACGCTATCGAGTAAGAGCCCATCAACTTCTGCCACCGCGGGATCTTTCCACCGCAATCAAGTCGTTCATTTTAGGTCCTGTTTGTGGGCAATGTCGGAAGGTCGTCATGAGCACATTACCTCGAGGCGGTGAGGATCTCCAGCGAGAGCGTTTGCTGATCGGCGTCGTCGTTCGGTTCCGACTGGACAGTTCCTCCCAGGAACGCTTGTGCCATGCGATGCGCGAGCCTAGAATGGGCGCTATGAGAAATAAGGCCTCGGTCGGGCCATTACGGCAGTTGCGCCGCGCCACAGCAGCTCGGCTTACCGCATCAGGAGGCTTTCACATGATGAATCAGATTTTTTCGCTGACCGCGCTTATTGCCAGCATAGGATGCTTCTCGGTGGTCGCGCAGCCGGGGCCGTCACAGCCGGCGACGTCACGGCCGGTTACGTCGCAGATGCTGCTCGACGGCTTAAAGGATCAGAGTCAGTGGCTCATGTTCGGAGGGGACTACACTTCGCGACGGAATAGCCCGCTGACGCAGCTGACCCCGCAGAACGTCAGTCAACTGACGCCCCAGTGGCTGTTCCAGACTGCGGCGGCGGCGCCCGGGCGGGGACTGGAGAGCACACCCGTCGTGCTCGACGGCGTTATGTACCTCACCGGGAACAACAATCACGCCTGGGCGCTGGATGCGCGCACGGGACGGCAGATCTGGCATTACCAGCGAACGCTGCCGGACCAGCTCCGCGTCTGCTGCGGCATGGTGAACCGCGGCCCCGCCATCCAGGGCGACAAGCTGTATATGGGCACGCTCGATGCTCACCTGGTTGCGCTGGACCGGAAGACCGGCAGCGTAGTCTGGGATGCAACCGTGGAGGAACCCAAAAACGGCTACTCCATCACCCTTGCTCCGCTCGTCGTCAAGAACAAGGTGATTGTCGGCGTTTCGGGCGGCGACTACGCGACCCGCGGCTTCATCGACGCTTACGACACCGAGACCGGGACGCGCGCGTGGCGGTTCTACACCGTTCCCGGGGCCGGCGAGCCGGGGAGCGAGACTTGGCCTGGGGTCGAACCGGCGCTCCGGGGCGGCGGGGCCGTCTGGACGACGGGAGCGTATGACCCCGCGCTGAATCTCGTGTACTACGGCACGGGAAACCCCAACCCCGATTACTATGGCGACGATCGCAAGGGCGACAATCTGTATACCTGCTCGCTGCTGGCGATCGATGCCGACAGCGGCGCGCTGAAATGGTATTACCAGTTCACCCCGCACGACATTCACGATTGGGACTCGACGCAAGTCCCCGTGCTGAGCGATCTCATGATCGCCGGGCAGCCGCACAAGGTGGTCATGTTCGCCAACCGCAACGGCTTCTTCTATGTGCTCGACCGCGCAAGCGGCAAGCTGCTGCTGGGCAAACCATTCACGGGAACCAAGTGGGCGCGAGAGATCGGCCCCGATGGCCGGCCGGTCGTCCTGGAAGATGTCGGCACCCGGGAGAAGTGCTTGCCGGATCAACGTGGCGGCACCAATTTCATGCCGCCGTCGTTCGATCCCGTTCGGCGCCTCTTTTTCGTGACGGCGCGAGAAACCTGCGTGACGTGGGTATCGACGAAGCCGCCGGGGACCATCACGCTAGGCGGACCTGTTCCGAGCGGCGGCGCTCGCCGCTTCGAAGACGGTCCGCAACAATATAGTGCGCTGCGTGCGATCGATCCGGCCACCGGCGAGATGCGCTGGGAGCACCGCTTCCGGGGATACCCGTCGGAGACGACGCTCGACCTATCGGGCGGCGCTATGTCGACTGCGACCGGGATCGTCTTCAGCGGTGACAATGACGGCTACTTATATGCGTTCGATTCCGCGAGTGGCAAGGAGCTGTGGCGCTTCCAGACCGGTGCTCCGATTTGGGGCGTGGCGCCGATCACCTATATGCTCGACGGCGTCCAATGGGTCGTGGTCCCTTCGGGCGTGACGCTGACGGCTTTCGCTTTGCCGGGGAACCGGACCCGCTCAAGATAACCGGCAGCGCTGTTTCGGCAATCGAGCGGGCCCTACACAAACTCGTCGCCACGTCCGACGATCAACCGCATTGTTGCATTCGCACAGGGTTTTTGGTCTTGGCTGGGTCGAGATCCGCATTTACGAAAAACGCGTCCGCTTCCACAGCAGGAACCCGCCTAGGAGGAGTGCGCCAAGCGTCGCCGCCGTCAGTGCCGCCATCCAGGCGAGATTCACGGGGATCGGCTGCGGCCGAGCGAGTAGAGCCAGCCAGGCAAGGAGTCCCAGGGCCACGGCGGTGATCAGCAACTCCCACCAGGGGCGGCCGAGGCCGCTCGTTTCTGCCCGATCGTCTTCGCCGCGCAACCTGGCGGCCAGTCGATCCGGGTCAAGACCGTAACGGTGACACTCTCGCTCCATGGCCCGCTTCCAGGCGGCTTGCTCCGATTCCTGCGCCTCCGCCAGACTGATCGCCGCTGCGCCGCCAACCATCAGCAGAGACCCGGCCAGGATCAGAATTAGAACTGCGGTGGTACTCCCGCGGGTTTCGCCGAAGACCAGCGCGCCCCAGGCCAAGCCCCACAACTGGTTCGTGTTGGACAACGGAATGCCGCGCCCAATGCCGACGTATTTCGCCGCGTACTGCTGAAACAGGTCGCCCAACACCCAGCAAAAGCCGCCCAGAAAAAGCCAGAACAACGCCGGCCTCGCGCGCTGCAAATCCGCGAGCACACCATGAAATCCGCCGTCGAAGACGATCGCCAGAACCGACACGGCGCCCAACTCGCCGAATGTAAAGACTGTGACGAACGACAACGGGTTCATTCCGCTGAGATACGCCTTGCGGTACGGAATGTACATCGTTCCCCACAGCAGTCCGGCGCCGAGGGCGGCTGCGATCCCGCTCGTCGCAGCGCCGGCCGGCCCCCCCACCTGCCGTGAGGTGGCGTACGCCAGTAAACACGCTCCGGCCACGATCGCGAAGGCTCCGCCCAGAACTTTCATCAACTGCCTCGCGCCGGCATTGCGCAATTCTCCAAACAGTAGCCAACCCCAAAACAGGCCGACCAAACTGTTGGTGTTCCACAGGGGAAAGGCGATAGAGAGCCCGACCCCCCGGATAGCGAAAACCGTGAGGGTATTTGCAACGGCCCACAACACGCCGGCTAAAATTGCCCATACGATCAGGTGCGGGCCTTCGCGGATGTCCCGAACCACGTAGCGGGTTCCCTTCAAGGCCATCGGGACGGTCCATCGCGCCACAAAAACGCCCGCCACAGTTCCCAGAGAAATGAGAAACGGAGAGAACCCCAGGGTCACGAGTTTCGTCGGCGCCTCGGCCGCACCCAGCCATGCACCGGCCGCAAGGCCGCAGGCCACGCCCAGCCCGTGCAGCGAGGAAGTCGTCACTCGCCCCGCCCGTTTCGCTTCCGGCCTCATGGCTTATCGACAAACACCAGGAAGATGAGGCCGAGAGTCAGGATAACGACCGGCACCCAGAATTGTTCATCCGTAAAGATGGCCTTGGCGAGGGAAGGTTTGAAGAGTTTTTTCATCGCATATTTCTGCAGGTAATAGCTTGCATCATACCTAAATGCGAATCCCGATGGCCGGATTTGAGCGTTGGCAGGCGATGTCCTCATCGAGTTGATCAAAAGGTTAACAATCGGAGCGTTCCTGAGGTCAGTCCGTGGTCGTCGATTCGGAAACCATCGATCTCAGGCCTTACCAACAGTCATCGATCATTTTGGTCGCGCCGGAGACTGCGAGATTGCGTTAACCGCGGTTATTCGGCTCCAATCCGGCACACGGCACTATGAGACACCCGGCCGGCCCTCCCGTTTCTTCAACGTATCCGGGAGGTGAGTTTAGGTCGGTAAGGGCATGAAGAAACAGAAGACCGTTTCCAGTTGGCTATTCGTTCGTTATCGGGCGTATCGTGCTCACCGACTCGCGCAGATCTCTGGTGAGATAAAATCAACGAACGGTGTCTTTCGCGGCTCATGAAAGGAGAACCCCCATGATCCGCTTCCTGACGCTCCACTTAATCGTCGCCATGCGGTCGCGATCTGCGGGCTTCCATGGAACAGTGGAGAGCCCGTATTCAAGAACCGGGGTTGCCCGCGACTATCCGCCAAACGGCAACCCGGACGACCAAAGCGCCGCGGGAACTTCCTGGTGGACCTGATCGATCAGCTCCTCGGCTCCTCTTACGCCAAGGTGAGGTATTGCAAGTCCTCTGAACTTTTTCGCTACCGCTCCCGCGTCGAACTGATTTTTCGGATCTCCGGGAGGATAGATCACGGTCCGGCTGCTCTCTCCACGCACAGCTTTGATCCTCGCATGTCCGGGCCACGCTTCCGGATAATGCTCCTCCAGTTCGGGCATGCGCTGCACGCGCACTTTGGTCATCAATTCACGAATCCGACGATCCGAATAAGGCGGGGTGCGATTGATATCCAGCAAGCGCTCCGGCTCCAAAAGGGCGAGTGCTGTCTGGTACTGCACACTGACGATGGAGCCCAAACGGCTGGATGGCGGTTCAGGGTGGTCGATCACCCTAATCTGCGGGGCAGGCACTCCGATTACAATTTCGGAGATGGAACTGACGTCGATCTTTTCGGCTTCTCCCAACTCGCGAGCCGCCTGGATCGCCGCCAGCGCCTGGCGCGCCACTGGAAAAGGCTTCATGCCCAGATCATCGAAAAGAAAGCGTTGACCCAGTCCGGTGAGCAGGCGGCTCGCGGAGATATCGACACCGGCGATCCGGTAGCCATTTCGTTCCAGGATCTGCGGTGATCCCGAGAGTCCGCGATGAGCGCTCCTGGCGGCCAGGACTCCGTTCGCAGCGGCGACGCCCACACTTAACCAGCGCGACGACATCGCGGAACCGGCCGCCGCGCTGGGTGTTCCCGTCGAGAACGCCAAAGCCGTAGCCAGTGCGCCCGCCGTTTGCGGGGCGCTTAACTGAAAGGCGCGAGAGGCTGTAGCGGCGCTTCCAAATGCAGCCGCAAAGTAAGTCGGCCAGATCTGTTTGGCGAGAACCGCGGGACCATCGATCGCGAATCCCAGCCGTACCAAAAGCTCATAACCAGCCAGGACCGAAGCCGCGAATTCCCCCCACGATTCAAACACGCCCTCGGATGCCAGATGCAAGGCGGCCGGCACGATCACCGACCCCGGCGTGGTACAGGAAGAAAGGTGGATATCGTCAATCTCCGTACAGCGCGTAGCCGCGCAGGCGCAAGCCAGAGCCTCGGACGAAGGGAGAGAATGGAGCGGCGCTGCATCTTCCAAGCGCGACCCCGCGATCAACGCGCCGAGCGTATCTAGAAGGTGCAGTTTCAGGCGCTCCAGCCTGTGCGGAGGCTGAACCGTTAGTCCGCGATCGGCAAGAAACTCGGCGACAGTCTCAAGAATGCTCACGGTGGCTGCTTATGCGAGCGCGCAGACGCTCCGTTTCCGGGCGATCGAGCGCCAGTGTCTCCGGTTGCAAAATCACGCCGTAGCTGTCCCGAGCGGCCTCGATCGAAACATATCCGTCGAGGACGTCGCGCTGCACACTCTCGGGGTCCCGGTGTAACGGATCCCCCCAGCCGCCACCGCCGGCAGTGGCGATCATGGCTTTCGTTCCGGCCGGGACCGCGTGGCGAATCACATTCACCGGTGCGAAATTCCCCTGGCCGGGCAGTTTCAGGAGATTATCCGCCGCGGCTCCGGATTTCCCTCCATTTACGCCCCATGCTGGATATTGCTGGCGACCCATATCAGTCAGCGTCCAGGAACCGTCCACCAGGCCTTCCACCTCGATCTCCAGCCCCAAGCCGCCTCGAAACTGTCCTGGTCCGCCAGAGTCGGTACGCAACGCCCGCCGGTGTACGAGGATGGGCCAACGCAATTCCATCTTCTCAATGGGCGCATTGTGGACGTCGCCTTGACACACGGAAACCGCCGCGGACTCGCCGTCCTCCCATGGCCGGCCTCCCCACCCCCCGCCTTCGATACTCTGTGTGACGAAGCGCTGTCCGGTCTCGGGATCCGTCCCGAAAAACACGATAGGGCCGCCGAGTACCCCCATGTGCGCGGCAGGCATTCGATCCGGCAGAATTGGAGCTAAGGCTCGGAAAATCGTGTCGACGACGGTCGGCAGCGTTCTACCCCAGGACGCCATGGCGGCCGGATACCGCGCCATCATGTAGTTCCCTTCTTGAATCTCGATTTTCAACGCCCGAAACGCGCCTTCATTCACCGGATCATTGGGCAGAGTAATCGCCTTGTACGCAATCAACGCTGCCGCAAGCGTGCGCGCATTGATCGGAGCCCGCCGCTGCGGAGAGCATCGCGTCAGATCGATGGTCATATCGCTTCCGGCAATCACGACACGCACTCTGATCTGGACGGGTTGGTCGTTATCGAGCGGACTTCCGCCAAAAAGCGACTCAGCTTCGTAGACTCCATCCGGAAATTTCGCGACCTCCGCGCGGCACCGGGCTTCCGTCTGGTCAAACAGCCGCTCAATCGCTTGCTCGACAATGTCGCGCCCATACCGGGTGAGAACTTCTTCCAGCCGCTTTTCCGCGAGGCGGCAGGCTGCGACCTGCGATTTCAGATCGCCCATTGCCGATTCCGGATATCGAATGTTGTCCCGGATCAACTGCCACACTTTTTCATCGATTTTTCGGGCTTCGTACAGCTTGATCTGGTCAAGCTGTAGTCCCTCCATCCAGGGGTCCAGGGCATTGCCCCCGCCAAAGCCGGTGCTCAGCCCGCCCACATCCATCCAGTGCGCTCGTGTGACTGCAAAACCGAATAGGCGTCCGGCTTCGAAACAGGGTGTATAAACCATGACGTTATTCAAATGCTGCCCGCCCACGCGCTGGTGATTCGTGATGATGACGTCTCCGGGTTGAAAGCCCTCTCTGCCGTATCTTTCGACGCCGTCGCGAATCACGACTCCCAGATCGGCGACAAAATGTGAGACGCCTCCGGTATTTTGCGAGAGCAGCCGTCCCGACGTATCCAGCAGGCCACAACAGTAATCCCGGACTTCATAGATCATCATGTTGTGCGAGGTGCGCTGCAAAACGTACGACATCTCATTGGCGATCGCGGGCAGAATATTCCGGATGACCTCCATGGTGACGATATCGAGAGTCCTGGAGGTCGTCACCGCGGCGGACCTCCAACGTGTAGCGGACCCCCGACCTGCACGATCAGTTCGCCGGTGGCGGCGACTTCCACCTCGTCTCCGGAGAAGAGCAGCGTGGTGCTCGCGTACTCCTGAATGATGCAGGGCCCCTGCAAGTGAGTTCCGGGCGCCAGCGCTTCGCGCTGATAGATGGCGCACTGGACGGGACGATCCGCCGACTCGAAGTAGACGTCCCGATGACGCGCCGGAGAGGCCGCCTCGCTGGCCGCAGCCTTCGGCAGGTCCCGGTATTCGCGCAATGCGATTGCAGACATCCGGGCGCTCACCACCTCCAGCGGCTGCTCGGCATCCTGATACCCAAACTTTCGCTGATGCAGGTCATTGAACTCCCGCTGGATGGTCGCTCGATAGCCTTCGCCGAATCGATCCGGCGCCACGGGGAGGGAAAGCGAGAAGTCTTGCCCGGCATAGCGAACATCGAGGAAATAGTGGAACTGGATGCGCGATTCGGGCACGTGCTCTTCGCGAAGGCGGACGGCGCCCAGCCCCATCATCTCGCCGACGATCGCGCGCAGTTGGCCAAAATCGACGCGATCCAGCGGCCGGTAATAGGTGCGCACAAAATCGTGTCGAAGATTGGCGATCAGCATGCCACTGGCCGAGAATTGCCCGGGAAAGTTTGGAATGATAATGGCCGGAATGTGAAGCGAGCGAGCGACTTGAACCGCGTGCAGCGGACCAGCTCCTCCGAAAGCGACCATGGCGAAATCCCGCGGGTCGTAACCGCGCTCAACCGATATCTGGCGGACCGCCAGCGACATGTTCATCGCGGCGATTTCGATGATGGCGAGCGCGGCTGCGATTTCGGTGATTCCCAACGGCTCCGCAACCCGGCAGCGGATGGCATCTCGCGCCGCACCCAGGTCCAGCGCGATTTCTCCACCCAGAAACTGGCTGGGATCCAGACGGCCCAGGATCAAATTCGCATCCGTGACGGTCGGCTCAGCGCCCCCCTTCGCATAGCACGCCGGCCCGGGCTCCGCGCCCGCGCTCTCCGGACCAACGCGCAGCGCACCAACGTGATCCACGCGAGCGATGCTTCCACCGCCGGCGCCTACTTCTACGGTGTCCACCACCGGAAGCATCATGGGCTGGCCCGAAGCATAGCCGCCGATGTGATACCCGTGCGCCATGGTGGGTTCGCCATCTCTCACCAGGTTGGCCTTCGCCGTTGTGCCGCCCATGTCGAATGCGATCACGTTAGGACGGCCGCTCCGCATCCCGGTTCTTGCCGCGGCGATAAATCCGCCGACGGGTCCGGATTCGAGCATCGCGACCGGCAAGTCCTTCGCTGTAGACGGGGCCATTACGCCACCGTTCGATTGCATAATGAGCAACGTTCCCCCGAACCCCTCCGAGCGGAGCATTTTTTCCAGCCCCTCGATGTAGCGGCTCACTTCAGGGCCGATATAGGCGTTGAGTACCGTCGTGGACGTACGCTCATACTCGCCGTACTCGCGCAGGATGTGGTGCGAGACGCTCAAATAAGCATCCGGCAGCGCCTTTGTCAGAAGGGCGCTCATCTGCTTCTCATGGGCGGGATTGCTCCAGGAGTGGAGAAAGCACAGGGCCACGGATTGTACATCGCTTTCCGCAATGAGTTCCGCAACCGCCGCCGCCTGCTGCTCATCCAGTGCGATGCGGACGTCGCCTGTGGCGCTTAAGCGCTCATGGATCTCAAACGTAAGATGACGTGGGACCAGCGGCTCGGGCCGCCGGAACCAGATGTTGTAGGCCTCCGGTCTGTTGCCGCGGCCTATCTTGTAGACGTCACGGGTGCCACGCGTCACGACCAGCGCGGTCTTGGCGCCCTTCTTTTCCACTACGGTGTTAATTGCAACCGTCGAGCCGTGAACAAACTCCGCGATTTCAGCGGGGGGCTGGTCAAGCTTCTCCAGGCAGTTCCGAATGCCTCGCGACAAATCGTCGGGCGTGCTGGAACTCTTGGCGCTCAGCAGCCTTCCGCTGGCGGGATCATACCCCAGAAAATCCGTAAATGTGCCGCCGATATCCACGGCGACGATCAGGGCCATCGATGCTCCTCCAGTAGCCTGGTGTGTTTCAAATACGCAGGTCGGTTCGCCAGTAACTGAAGTGCGCCTCCAGCGCGCTCAATGCTTGAGTGCAAAGCACACCCAGAACGACCACCACCACCAGCGAAGCCAGCATATTCGTTGTCTGAAGCAAACCCCCATAGTATGCAATGCTGAAACCCAGCCCCGCAGTGGCGCCGAACAATTCGGCAACCACGACCCCCATAAGGACGCGGCCGATCGCCAGGCGCAGACCCGCAATTACCATCGGCACCGAGGCCGGCAAGATAACCTTCCATAACAAATCCCGTTCGCTCGCACCGAACGATCGTGCCGCGCGAACCAGTCCGGGGTCGACATTTTGAATTCCGCTCAAGGTGCTGGCGGTGATTTGCGTGACGGAAAGCAGAAACGAGACGGCGATCACCGTAGGCGCTCCGAGGCCGAACCAGATCACGAAGATCGGGTAGAACGCTATGAGCGGAGCGGAATACAGGAACCAAAGAAAAGGGTCCAGAATGTATTCCAGCGTACAGAAACGGCCCGCCAGCAGCCCTGTCAGAATACCGATCATTACGGACGCTCCGTAGGCGATGGCAAATTCGCCGAGGCTCACCGCAAGGTTCCGCTGCAGTTCGCCGGATTGCACTTCCCGGCTCAGGCTGGCGGCAATCAGTGAGGGGCGTGAAACGAAAAATGGGTTCACCCAGCCGAACCGCACCGCGGACTCCCATAGCAGCAGGAGGGCGGCGAAGAATACGACCCCGAGAACGATGGGCGAGGATTTCCAGCTCGCGAACCCTGTCATTTTCCGGACGTCCACAATTTGTCTTCCAGCGCTCGCACGCTCCACGTAGCCGTAAAACTAAAAACGGAAACCAGCAGGACATAAAAGAGGAGGTAGTCAGTTCGAAATTCCGAGCCATAGCGCATAATCCGGTTGCCAATGCCCGCTTGCGACTGAAACATCTCCGCCACCACGACGCCCAGCACCGCGCGGCTCAATCCTAACCGAATGCCCAGAACCACCGCCGGAAGCGAGGCGGGTAGGATCACTTTGGCGAATACATCCCATTCACGCGCGCACAATGACCGGGCCGCGGCGATCCATGAAGACTCGACTTCGCGAACACCCGCTATGCTGTTAACGACAATTGGAATGACCCCGCCGACGAACACCACCGCGATCTTCGATTGCATCCCGATGCCCAGCCAGACCACCAGGATCGGCAGGAGAGCAAGATGGGGAGTCGCGTAAATTGCCATAATCGGCGGGTCCAGAAGATAGCGCAGCACCCGGAAGGTGCCCAGCAGCAAACCCAGAGGCACGCCGACGATGATTGCAAGCGCAAACCCGGCTGCAAATTCCGCGAGGCTCACCGAGATATCTTCGAGCAGACCGCCGCTCCGGACGATCTGTATGCCTGCGGCAATCACTTTGCTGGGTTGACTGGTATAAGCCGGGTCAATCGCGCCCACTCGAGGTGCGATTTCCCAGACCGCTAGTACGACCAAAACGGCCACGATCGAAACGGTCCGTCGATAAGCCACCGTGTTGCGAGCGTGAGCCATGAGATTAGTAGCGGGGAATCGTCGCGCGCTCTTCCCGCTGTTCTCCTGCGAGGCACGCCCGAATGCGCCGGCGATAGGCAACATACCGATCGGAATCCATCATCTCTAGAGTGCGCGGACGGGGTAGCTCCACCTGCATGGTCTCGACGATCCGGCCCGGCTTCGACGCCATCACCACGACCCGATCGCCCAGCAGAATCGCTTCGTCGATGCCATGCGTTACAAACAGAGCTGTCTTCCTGCTCCGTTCCCAAATGGCCAGCAGCTCGGTTCCCATCTGATCTCGGGTCTGCGCGTCGAGCGCCCCGAAGGGTTCGTCCAGCAGCAGGATCTCCGGGTCGACAGCCAATGCACGGGCAATGCCCACTCGCTGTTTCATGCCACCTGAGAGCTGGTGAGGATGGTAATGCTCGAATCCCGTCAGGCCGACCAGGTCGACGTAGCGCCGTGCCCGCGCCGTGAGATCTTCTCCGGTCCACCGCTGAAGTTCCAGGCCGAAACGAACGTTGTCCAGGACCGTCCTCCAGGGCATCAGGGCAAAATCCTGAAACACCATCGCGCGCTCGCGCCCCGGACCGGTAACGGGCTGTCCGTTGACCAACACCCGTCCGCCGGCGGGCTTTACCAAGCCGGCGACCGCCATCAGCAGACTGCTCTTTCCGCAGCCACTCGGACCGACGATCGTGACGAAGGTCCCTCGCGCCACATCCAGGTTCATCCTGGAGATCGCGGTAAACGTTCCAGCCTGCTTGGGCTTCTCGTACGCGACAGTTAAGTCTTCGACTCGAACATGCGCCAGGGACGTGCTGCGCTCAGGCTGCTCCATGACGTGCTCTCTATAACAAGGCCCCGCGGCCTATGCAGGTCTCCACTGGCTGTAGCTGTCAACGTAAGTCGGGATCCAGAATTTCACCAGTGGCCAGCGCTCTTTGAAGCGGCCTGTCTTAATGCCCATGTCGAAGAAAACATCCAGCGCTCTCTGGCTGGGCAAGCGGCCGTCCTCATAGATGTAATCGATCACATCCGCATAGGTCCGGTCCACGTACTTGGGATCGAGCTGGAGATGCTTGATGAGGGATTGCTCGGCCTTCGCCTTATCCTGCTTGGCCAGGCGCACGGCGAGCGCGTGGCCGCGGAGCAGAGCTTGCACGGTCTTCGGGTGCCTGGCCAGAAAGGACTCGGTGGCGAAAATCACGTGAAACGGATAACCATCGGCCAGTTGTTTTTGGCTATACAGCAGCTTGTAACCGCGATCGGCAGCCAGGAATTTCTCGGGCGTCGAAAAGATGCTTACATCCAGTTGTCCCGCCTGCATCGCCGCCAGCCGGGTCGCCGGCGGTCCCGCCTGAATCATCTTCACATCCTTGGACGCGTCGATCCCATTCACGGCGAGCGCGTACCGTGTGATGAATTCGCTCGAAGAACCGTATTGAGTGATCCCGATGCGTTTTCCCTTCAAGTCCGCGAAGCTCTTGACGGATGGAACCCCGTACCAGTCGAAATCCGGGATGTTGAAGCCGGCGTAAAAGGCCTTTAGCGGCTGGCCTGCATCGATGCCCGCCGAGACTTCGGAAAGGGCCACAACGCCAACATCCACCGATCCGGATACGACTGCCTTAATCAGGTCCGCTCCGCCCCGAAATTCCAATAAGTCTGCTTGCAGGCCTTCTTTGGCGTAGGTCCCCTGATCCACTGCCAGATACAGCGGAAGGTAGGTAGCTCCCGGCACGGCCAGCCCGATGGTTACGCGCGGCTTCTCGAGAGCCGATCCGGCTGACGGCCCGACACTTTGCGTGCGGCTGCAACTGATCGGCGCGAGTGCGGCCATCAACGCAACGAAGCCGTAAGGCCATTTCATTCTTTTCAACATCATTCCTCGTTCCCGGGCCGGTTCGTACTCGCGCAACTCCGAATCGGAGGCGGAGGCGCGCTCCTGACCCGCGAACAATGTAACTATACTATGCGCCCGCTGAAACTCGCACGTGTTGTTTTCATTCGTCAGGCTCCAATCCCCGCTTATTTCACGGTAAGCCCGACGAGCTTATCGGCGCGATCCTGCCGGTCGAGGTTGCGGCAAACGTCGATGATGTGCTCGAATCGTTCCGCGGGAATCGGTAGACCGGGAACGATGGCCAGAATCCGGCGGACTTCCTCGTCGAAGTCCCAAATGAACTCTCGTCCGGTCCCCTGTATGGTATAGCGGCCGCCGTCCTTGGTGAAGATCGTGATGCGCGGACCAAACAGGGGCATTTCCTCCGACGGGATTATCTTCACGCGCTTCATTAGCTCCAGTACTTCCGGCGGATCGCCGCTGAAGGGCAAGATCGGAAACCCGCGCTTGACGACGCCATAGGCTGCGTAATACCGGGTGCTTCCCCGCGCCGCCTCGCCGATGTCTTCTCTCCGCATCGGAAACGCCGGGCTGGGATGCTGGGTTTCGAGCCAGTTCACCACGGCCTCCACTCGATCGACATCGGCGTGATGGATGTTGTGCTCCTGGCAGAGCTTCGAGGTGAGATCGATGTGAGCCTGATTATAGCCGGGGATGGAATAAATGCGGTACAGCGTCTCCAGGAACATCCACTCCATCCTCTCCTTGCCGAGGTTGGCCGCGATCCTATCGAGCGCGATCTGTCGCTCGCCAGTGAAACTATATGTGAGCCGGCCCTGGTTGTTTCCGGTGTAGGCCTGAAAGAACCCAGCGCTGCCTTCGAGCGCTGTTTCCCGTCCACGACGCCCGGCTTTGGCCAGCGCGACGGCCCACATGGCATTGCGAGCCGCTCCTCCTTCGCGCAGTCCGCCGCTTTCCAGGTTGCTTGCCGCCAGGTTCACGCACATAGCAATCGCATTGGTCACCTGGTCGCCGGTGAAGCGCAGGATCTTCGCCGCGGCGACGGCGGCGCCGAAGATGCCGAAAACCGGGCCCGCATGGAAGCCTCGCGCCATCACCGTCGGTATGAAATCGGCCGCCATCCTCTCCATTACTTCGTAACCCGCAACGAGTCCGGTGATGTAGTCTTTCCCCGAAGCACCCTCGGCCTGGGCAGCGGCGAACGCCGCGGGGACGATACAAGCGCCGGGATGCGTCAGCATTCGGAATGTGTCCCATTTTCCCCCCGCCATGGCCACCTCCGCATTGGCAAACGCCGCGGCGCCTCTCGTGACGTTAGTACCGTTCACCATGACGGTGGCGCCGTTGCGGGCACCACCTTCTTCGTCGATAGCGAGCTTGATCGCGTCCTGGCCCGCCGGCAATCGATACCCGAGAAGGACTGAGGAAAGGGCGTGGAGAGTAAGTCCCCTGGCCCGATCCACTACGTCCGGCGGCAAATTCTCGAAGGTCAGACCAGCGACCCATTCTGCGAATTGGCGACTGAGGTATGGCATCGTAATAGGTTTCCTAATTATTTCAGGACAATCGCAGGGTGAGTCTGGCATCGGCCTGACGGCTTGCTGCAAACGACTGTCGCCCATGAGTGGACCCGAACAACCGGTTGGCGTGCCGCAGCAACTCCGTCAAATCGGAGAAGAGCGGCGGAGCCATCCGCCGTGCTTCTGATTCGACGGATTCAACTGCGACCGTACCGCTCCGCGCTCAAAAGCGGCATTTATTGAAAATTCGCGCGCGTACTGGCGATGAGCGGTGGTCGGCGAACTGGCGCTATCAAGCGACCGCCGAGAAAGTCGCTCTGGATAACTGTTCCAAGCGTAGCTCGACCTGCCAACCGGTTGTTTGGTGTATGAACCGCTGCGGCTCGGTAGCGACGGATGGAATGATCGTCACCTGGGGTGAGAGTGGGAAACAAGAAATGCGTTGTTCAATTTTCGCAGTGCTCGAACGTGAGCAGGTTCTCGAAGACCCGGTTTGCCCTTCAGTCGCTCGGTATCGGGACACTGCCAGAGGGTTTCGCCCTGTTCGGCCGCCAACCAGTTTCCCAACCGCACTCCCAGTTTCCTGACACCCTTCACTCGCCGGATACTGGAGGCCACATCAGGGCTGAGGAGACCGCAATCGGCGGCTTCGTAAGCAAGCCTCCGCACGGCCCCGAGCAGCAGATTGATGGTTCCAGCCGCCAGCATCCGGGATTCCAGGTGCATGCGATAGCGGACGACAACGGTTCTACTGAACGACAGTCTCGGCCCTGAGCAGTACCATTCAACGAACTCATCAATTGCGCGGCGATATCCACGCTGGGAGTCGCGAGAACTCAGGCTGCTCAGAACCGCCGATTTCGCTTGGTCGAGATCCGCCAGGCGCAAGACCATCCTTGGGGCGGGCCGCCGTTTCTTGAGGGAGCGCTTATTCGCCAGCGTCAGCGGTCCTCCTCGACCGCCGAACGATGTGCAATAGTTCGAAGTGGCGTACGGATGCGCCGTCAAGCGCTATACGCTTTCTCGTTCGGGTAAACTGAGTCGAGTTATTTCGAGGAGGACGCGAATATGGATGATCCGACAAGACGCGACATACTAGCCGCGGGTGCCGCGGCAGCGGCGTTGGCCACAACACCGGCCCTGTTTGCTCAGCAGACTGCGCCAGGAGGTACCGGCGCGCGCTTTTACGAAAAAGGCTCCGTTCGCGTCGCGTATCAAGAGGCCGGTTCCGGTTTTCCGTTGTTGCTCATCGCCGGCGGAGGATTGAACTCCAGGATGGCCGGCTTGGCCACCATGCCCTTTAACCCGATCGAGGAGTTCAAGGGAGAGTACCGATGCATTTTTGCGGACCTGCGCAACGCCACTGGCGGCGAGTCTTCCGGCCCGCTCGAGATCGACCGGCCGTGGGATTCCTATGCCGATGACCATCTCGGTGTGATGGATCACCTAGGCATCGACAAGTTCATGGTGCTGGGCTTCTGCATTGGCGGCCCGTTCATCTGGAACCTCTTGAAGCGGGCGCCCAATCGCGTTGCCGCAGCCGTACCAGCGCAGCCCGTTGGGTTCCGGCCGGAGATGCCCAGCCTGATGTACGACGGCGGTATGACCGGCTGGGGTCCGGATTTGGTCAAGCGTCGGCCCGGCGTCACCATGGAGTTGGTCGATAAATTCCTGACCAAGATGTTCCGCACCAACCCCGACTTCGTCTTCACCGTGACGCGTGATTTCGTGCGCGATTGCCAGACGCCCGTCCTGGTTCTGCCGGACGACGTCCCTTCTCATCCGTACGCCGTCGCCATGGAGTGCGCGATGCTCGCGCCGAAGGCCGAAGTAAGCATTTACCCCTGGAAGGAGCCCAAGGAGCGGATTCCCCTGGCGGTGCGCCAGATACGTTCCTTCCTGAAGGCGCATCGGCCTGCTTAGTAGCGATGGGATGGTCGGCAACCCGTCACCTACTTTTCGGCGAAGCCTCAACTCGCCGCCAGACTTCGAATTTGAAAAAGTACTGTCCGGATACGCCGTCACTCGGAACTTGGGCGCTGCCTGATCCTCTAAATTTAGCTCTGACGTCAGGATGTCGTTATCTCTGGGCACAAAACTCGGCCCTTATGAAATCGTCGCGCCCATCGGTGCAGCGGCATGGTGATGGTCTACAACCCCAACAACACGCGGTTCGATCAAGCGGGGTGCCGAACCTTAAAGACTACGCGCCTCCTCTACCCCGGCCACCTTTCACGGTGACGACCTTTTCGGGGTCCTGGTTCACATCCACGACGATGCCGAAAAACGGCGCCATCATCTCTTCCCAGGTCTGATCTCCGTAAAACACCGGCCGGCTGGGATCGGGATTGAACTTGTTGTTGGGCGAATTGTCGAAGTGAGCGTCCACGGTCATCTTGCTGCCCTTGGGCACCTTGACGTCAGTGTAGTAACCGAGCTGCCAGTTGAAGTCGTAATGCGGCACGTTCAGCACTATTTGCTTCTCCCCGGTCGGATACTCGAGGTTGTAGGTCATGTCCTTGCCTCGCATGTGCATGTGCGGCATCATCCACACCAGTTGCACGTCCTCGTTGAAAAAGATCTCGGCCGGAGGGCTCTGCCAGTCCGCGTCGTTGGGCGGAATCCTGAAAACCTCGCTGTCGGTACCCACCGACGGCTGCGTGTTATAGGAGATGTAGCGGCGCTGCGGCGGTTCCTTGGCGATCGTGAAACCGACTTCCGGTCTGTCCGTCATCGGCGTACCGGTGGTGGTGTAGTGCAACTGGAAAACGATGTCGGTGTTGGCCGGGACCAGCTTAGCGGCGTTGAACGCGCGATAGTCGGTGACCTGAAGGCCCGGTACGTAGCAGCCTTCGACCCCGCCGGGGTTGAATCTGGCGCCAATCAGCTCGCGCTCGTCTTTCGCCACGCCCGCCACTCCAGGCAATTCGTTCTTGACGCCCTTGGCTCTAGGCAATGCGCTGCCGCTCTCGTCGCGCTGCTTGTCCACCCAGACCGGGACACCGTACTTCACGTCCGGCGTGTGCGCGATGAAGCTCACGCAGATGTGATGCGTCACTGGAAGCGCGCTGGGTTTGATCTCGAGCGACGTGATCCAGGTGTCCTTGGTGAATCCGGTGGGAACGACAACGTTGGTCCACTCCAGGACACCCTTCGCCGGGACATCGTACGCCGGCCCCTTCACGACGTAGTCCGGCTGAATCAGCCATCCATCGGCCGGCCATGCGATGGGAGGCGGCGCATCCTTTTCATCGCCTTCCTTGGCGCCACCGTCGGCCCACGCGACGATGGTATCGATGTCGCTCTGCTTCAGCGCGTGATCGTTCGAGAAGTGGCCATACCTGGGATCGGCGAACCACGGCGGCATCTTTCGGTTGGCGACTGCAGCCTTCATCGCCTTGGCCCACGGGCGCGCGCCCTGATAGGTCAAGAACGACATCGGCGCGATCTGGCCGGGCCGATGACAGCTTTGGCAGTTTTTCTGCAGTATCGGCTCGATATCCTGGTGAAAAGTAATCGAATCGGCCGCGAAGACCGTTCCGGCAAACATCCCCATGGCAGCCCAAAAAGTCGATGTCATGCGATCCTCCGTGCTCATCATACACGAGAGGGGCAGGTGTTTGTTTTCATAGCGTAATCGCCCTCCTAAGAGGGGAGCGTGCAGTCCAGTCTGCACCCGTTTTCCGCAAGCATTATCTCTTTAGTGGTGGCAGCAGCGCCTCGCGGCCTGGCGGAAGGTGCTGATCGACGGCGTTCATCATGAAACCTGCTCTGAAGTATTCGCCCATGATCATCATGATTTGGACCGTACGCTGACGCCCGAAATGCTTCGCCATCTTTTCCCAAAGTTCGCTGCTGACTCCGTGTTCGCGAAACAGCGCGCGCCCGAACGTGATCAGCGTCGCGTCCTTGTCGGATAGTCCCGCCACGTCCTGGTTGTACTTGACGACATCGATGACCGCTTGCTCCAAGCCCTGCCGCCGGCCCGCCAGCTCGTGCGCGGTCCATTCGTACTGTTGGTCGATCTCCCTTGCGGTGATCAGCACCGCAAGCTGAAAGTATCGAGGACCGACCGGGCTCTTCGCACCTGACGGGATACCCAGATCGAGCTCCCTCGGGCTGTAGATCGAGACGTGGCCCGGTCCCGGCCCTGGCGTGTAGTTGGTCCTCGCGGCCAGAAGACGCTGCCCCGCTTCGTCCAGGTCTCCCGCGGTGACCGGAGGCAGCCGCGAGAGCGTCACCGGGTCGATGTCTCGTGGCAGCGGGTTCTTGTCCTGAGGGACCAGCGGAAGCGCAGCAAGCAACAGGACACACAATCGGATCATCCTCATAAAGTCACCTCTTCAGCTTGACGTTACAAATTCAGCAGCCAAGACGCTCCGCCGCTCTCAGGGACAATGTGGCGTCACATCATTCTGGCCGCGACGAGCCGTTCGCACAGCTCGTGGTCCAAGATAACAAGAAAGTCGGATCTTTGATAGGTCAGTACAATTGCCGCACGAGACGCTATCCAATTGGCCGGCAACACGGAATGTTAGGCCGAAACGGGGTTGTGGGAGATTGAGTCCCCAAATCGGCTCGCCGTGCCGTGGGAGGTTCGTCATCCGGGTTGCGACGGGTCCCGAAACTTGTCCTAGGCGCCGCCGCGACCGGCGTTGTTTCCGTGCGCACCCAGCCTGCGCACCGGTTGATGAAGATGCTGCTGGTCCGATAAGGTTGTGCTGGAGTTGCACCCCTGGACGTCCATCTGATCCGGGCACCTACAAGTTGTTCCGGCACTACTATGCACAACCGTCGACGCCGCTGGCTCCACTCGCCATTTACTCTCAATCTATCCGCTCTGAGACGTGAACTGACACAAGCGGCGACTGGCCAAAGCAAAAGGGCCGGATCGCTCCAGCCCTTTTGATTCTTGTTCGCCTAACGCGAAGGGATCACTTCGGCGTCACATGGATCAGCGCGCCGGGATTGGCGTCTTCCAACATCCACAACGAGCCATCGGGGCCTTCTTCCACATCGCGAATGCGCTTGCCTACATTCCAGCGCTCGGCGCTTTTGGCGCCGCCCTTGCCGTCGAAGATGATGCGGTTGAGCGACGTGGTTCCCATCCCGCTGACGAAGCCGTTGCCGTCCCATTGCGGGAAGGTCTGCTTGCCGGTGTAAAACATCAGATTGCCCGGCGCGATCACCGGCACCCAATACAGCACCGGCTTCGCCAGGTCGATCCGCGTGTCGGGATTGGCAATGGGCACGCCGTTATAGTTCTGGCCAAAGGAGACGAGCGGCCAGCCATAATTCTTGCCCTTCTCGATCAGGTTCAGCTCGTCGCCGCCGCGCGGGCCATGCTCCACCTCCCACAATTCGCCGGTGGGCGAAAACGCCATGCCATAGGGCGTGCGGTGGCCGCTAGTCCAGGTTTCAGCCGGCGTCAGGTTGGGGCTGGCAAAGGTATAGGTGCTCACCACCTTCGCGGTCTTGGCGGCTTCGGTGTCACTGGGCGGATCGATCAGGGGAACGGTGGCCGCGCCGGTTTTGCCGAAGTTGGGATTGTCGGGGGCGGGTTTGCCGTCCAGCGTCAAGTGAAGGATCTTACCGACGGGCTGGTTGGGATCCTGAGCGGGCGCGAAGCGCTGCCGGTCGCCGACGGTGAGGAACAGAGATTTACCATCGGGCGCGAAGGCCACCTGCCCGCCTTCCTGGCCGCCTTTGCCCTTGGGCATCTGATGCCACAGCACCTCGAAGTTTTGCAGTCGAGCGCCGGGACCGCCTCTTCCGCCGGGGCCGATGATGTTCAACTTGCCGCGGGCCAGCGCCAGCCCCCCGCCGTAGTCGCCGGGCTCGGAATAGGTGAGATAGATGCTCTGGTCGGTAGCGTAGGTGGGCGAGAGGAAGACGCCCAGCATCCCGCTCTGGCCCTGCCAATATACGGCGGGTGTCCCGCCTACCACCGCGATCTTTTCTCCCTTCGCCGATACCAGCCAAAGCGGCCCGATCTTTTCAGTGATCAGCATCCGGCCATCGGGCAGGAAGGCCAGCCGCCAGGGCAGTTCAAAGGTAGTCACCGTGGTCATGTTGAAGGGCATGCCGGCTTCGGGCTTCTGTTCGCCTATATTGACCTGGGCCCAGGCCGCGACCGACGCCAGGGTGAAGAGCACCGCCGCTTTCGCCAATTTCATCGTCATTTCTCCTTGCTTCTCAAGCGCCCGGCCTTAAGCGATCCGGGGCACCGCTTCTAATCGTACCCTACTATGGGGATCGTGCCCAGATAAGTGCACGATGACAGTTCTGACCAGGGCCGAAGGTTGTCAGATTGTGCCCGCGCCCATGAATCCCGCGACTGTCGCGGCCAAAGCTACCGCGGAGTCCCGATCGGAGCTTGCTCCCGCATGTGCGGAGCGTCTTTCTCGTTCTCCAGGCAGTAATAGTCGATGAGTTCGCTGTCCAGCACCAGAGGCTCGGTTAGTTTCACCGTCCAGGGCGCGGTATACGCTTTCATATCGTTGATAGTGATCTCGATTTCCAGAGTCCCGTACGTAGGCCGGCGGATCCGTTCGGTCATTTTGGCTTGGTCCGTCAAAGGATTTCCACTGGCATCCAGCCAAAGATCGTCGCGGAAACCGGTGGTCTCCACCACCAGCGTGTCGCCTTCCCAATGGCCGGTCGAGTACCCGTTCCACGTCGGATTCGGATCGTTCGGAATCTTCCGTCCATCCGTGAAGATCTGCCGGTACTGCATGTTGCGCTCCATCAGTAGGATCACCCGGTCCTGAACCTGGAAAATCCGCTTGTAGAAATCGTCGGTCCAGATGCGCGGAGCGTCGCGCGGCATGCAATGCACGTTCGGATCGAGCCCCTGCTCGACCCTGCGTTTCTTGACTATTTCAGCAGCCCACGGCCGGTACGGCAAAGGATCCTTCAGCGTCGCCGCGATATTGATAAACTCGCGGGAAATCTGCGTGTCCGTGCACTGGGCCCCGCAAGGTTTACCGGTGTTGACCCATCCCCACATACCTGAAAAGTCGGGTTTCCCGTCGGCGGTACGAGGCGCCGGAGCGGCGAGGTTGGGCTGGCCGTCCGGGGTCCGCGGCACTCCGGGAGTCGGATAACCCAGCCACTGGGCGAAGAGTGCCGTCGGACTGACGGCCAAAACCATGGGGAGTACGTACCGCAAATTCAGTCGCATAAGTGTTCCTATCATATGCCAGGATTGCTCAATTTGTCAGCAGGCCCTCTGAAGCGTATCCTTAACTACACGATCGGAAGCTACCCGAGGCCTGTCACCGCGTAAAGACCGCTCGGAAACTCGCATCTACTCCTTGAGCCTAAACGCGAAGAGTGAGCTTCCGGCGGCTACGGCGACGTACTGCTTCCCGTCGACGACGTAACTCATAGGGCCGCTGTTTACTTGCCCGCCCAGCGCCATCCGCCAAAGCTGCTCTCCGGTGCGAGCGTTCAACGCATAAAAGTATCCCTCGCGCCCGCCGCTGAACACCAGGTCCGACGCCGTGCTCAGCACCCCCGCATAAGTGACGTCGTTCATCTTGAATTCCCACTTCTTGTCGCCGGTTTTCATGTCGAACGCGCGGACGAAGCCGTAGCCCTGCTCTTCGGGCCGGTCGTTCGGCACCAGATTGGGTGCGCCCGGCGGCAAGTTGCCGACCGTTCGCGGCCGTTCGCCCTCAATTGCAATGCTGCCCGTGTTCTCCCAGCCGGGAATATAGAACAGCTCCGTGCGAGGACTGTACGACGGCGGATACCAATTCGTCGCACCGTTCACTGTCGGCATGATCAACGTTCCTTCCTTCGAAGGCGCCATGCCCGGCACCCGCTTCGGCCGGCCCTTCTCGTCGAAGCCGTCCATCCAGTTCACCTTCGCGAACGGCTTGCCCATCAGGAACTGCCCGTTGGTTCGATCCAGCACATACATCAGCCCGTTGCGATTGGCCCACAGCATCACCTTGCGAGGCCGCCCCTGCCAGTCCATATCGGCGAGCACCGGCACTTGGGTCGCATCGTAGTCCATCTCGTCGTGCGGAGTGAACTGGTAATACCACGTGAGCTTCCCGGTATCCGCGTCCAGCGCGACCACGCAATCGCTATACAGATTGTCACCGAGCCTCTGCCGTCCGTCCCAATCCGGCGCGGGGTTCCCGGTGCCCCAATACGTGAGGTTCGAGTCAGGATCGTACGCGCCAGTGTTCCACACCGCGGCGCCGCCCTTCTTCCACGAATCGCCGCTCCCATTTTTATCAATCCATGTTTCGTTCCCGGGCTCGCCGGGTTGCGGAATCGTGTGGAAGCGCCACACCTCCTGGCCGGTCTTCGCGTCGAACGCCGCGATGATTCCCGGCGCGCCCGCATCCCCGCCGGCCGTGCCCACGATCACCTTGTCCTTGACCACCAGGGGAGCGTGCGTGATCGCATAGCGTTCCTTAGCTTCGGCGACTTTGGTATTCCAGAGCAACGTGCCGCTTTTGGCGTCGACCGCGATGATGTGGGCGTCCAACGTTCCCATAAACAGCGTCTGGCCCAGGATGGCCAGACCGCGGTTCACTTGTCCGCAGCAGTTGCGCGCCTCCGGCGGGTTTCGATACAGGTAGGTCCAACGCGGCCGGCCAGTGGTCGCGTCGAGCGCCACGATGTCGTTCGGCGCCTGAACGGTGTAGAGGATGCCGTCCAGCGCGATCGACGTCGCCTCGAACTTCTCGACCGAGCGCGCCTGCCACAGCCAGGCCAGTTCCAGATTCTTGACGTTCTGCGGCGTGATCTGCGTGAGCGGGCTGTACCGCTGCCCCATGTTGTTGCCCGAATAGGTGAGCCAGTTCTGCGGCTCGCGATTCGAGTTCTGAATCCGTTCGAACGTAATCGGGCCAGAGGGCTGAGCGATCGACGGCGTCTGCGCGATCGCCAATCCCGCCACAGCCGTCAACAGCCAGGCGCCAAGGAAGGGATAACGCATGCTCATCATCATATAACGGTCTTGATATAACAGTCTTGCAGTAAAAATCTGGTGGCAAAGATCGGCAATGTAATTGAGGCTACTTGTTCCGTGACCGTGTGATTCGGTTCCCAATGTGGGGCGGGATGGCATCCCGCGCGCCGGTTGCCAACCGGCGCTGGGCGGCTTGTTTGCGCTCGCCGAGGCGGGTTACAAACCCGCCGCAGGTTGGCAACCACAGCTGTCCAAATTAGCCAGGATCGACGGCTTAGACGCCGCCAAGCCCAGCAAAGACCAAGGTAACGTTGTAGGAG
>Ga0209517_10002791_pt1 | contig 24289 bp, 16 predicted proteins | sample PeaSoiMetSII2010_FD_187695 | JGI IMG/M metagenome (GOLD analysis project Ga0209517, IMG submission 187695) | Peat soil microbial communities from Weissenstadt, Germany - SII-2010 (SPAdes) (version 2) | ecosystem: Environmental > Terrestrial > Soil > Wetlands > Peat | place: Germany... | reverse complement strand
CCACCACGGCGTCAACACGGACGGGCTTCGATCCTTCATATTCGACCGTGACCTGAGACTTGCCGTCCGGACGGAGGAAATCCAGAACGCCCCGGCGTCGGGCTTCGGCCAGTTGCTGACATAACTTGTGCGCCATCATGATGGGAAACGGCATCAGCTCTTTGGTCTCGTCGCAGGCATAGCCGAACATAAGCCCTTGATCGCCGGCGCCCCCGATGTCAACTCCCATAGCGATGTCGGGGCTTTGTTGAGTCAGGTTGGAGGTTACGCGGCACGTATCCGCCGTAAACCCAGCGTCTGCCTGGGTGTACCCGATCTTGCGGATCGTTTCCCGGACCAGCGGATCAATATCGAGCTTGGCCTTGGTAGTGAGTTCACCCACCACGTAGACGTCCTGATCTTTGGCCATGCTCTCGCAGGCGACACGACCCAACGGGTCTGCCGAGAGCACGGCATCCAGCACCGCATCCGAAATCTGGTCGCAAAGTTTGTCCGGATGACCCTCCGTAACCGATTCAGATGTAAAGAAGTGACGTTGCTTCAAACCAGACACGCAGGGCCTCCTTGATTAGTGTTTCGGATGGGAATATAAAGGCTAACACGATTATTTGAGGCTATCATAGGCGGCGGAAAACTGTCAACGTTTTTGCAGCCGGATAGTGGTGTCGTTAGAGTTATACATGTGCTCGAAGGTACGGTCGTGCGCTGGGGTATCTGAACTTTTGGCCGATGAAGTGCTCTCCCCCGTAGAGAGGGCAGTCAGTCGATAATAGGGAGAGGGCTGCTTTGTGATGAGATGAGGTCGGGCGTACAATCCTCGCCTCGGAAAGTGCGGACGGCATGAAGGAATTCAAAGGCAAGGTGGCAGTGGTCACGGGTGCGGCGAGCGGCATTGGGCGGGCGATCGCCGAACGATGCGCCAGCGAGGGCATGGCGGTGGTGCTCGCTGACGTCGAGGAGACGAGGCTCACTGAAGCGGAATCCGACCTGAAATCTCTGGGTGGAACAGTGCTCGGAGTGAGAACGGACGTTTCAAAACGAAGTGACGTGGAGCTCTTAGCGCGCCGGGCGTTCGACGCGTTCGGCCAAGTTCACCTGCTGGTCAACAACGCCGGCATTGGTGCGGGCGGTTCCGCATGGGAAGCTACGTGGAACGACTGGGAGTGGGCGATCGGCGTCAACCTGTGGGGCGTAATCCACGGCGTAAAGGTGTTCACTCCGCTGATGCTGGCTCAGAACGTCGAGTGTCACATTGTCAACACAGCCTCGACCGCGGGGCTCGTCACCGGGGGCCCGCTGGCTCCTTACTCGGCGACCAAGCATGCGGTGGTGGCCCTCTCCGAAAGCCTGTACCTGAGCCTCCAACGCCGGGGTGCGCTCGTCAAGGTGTCGGTTCTCTGCCCGGGCCTGGTGCGAACAAACATTGTCGATACGGAACGCAACCGACCGGCAGATCTCAAAAACGAACCTGTTAAAATGACGCCGGAAATGCAAGCCGGGTTGAACGCCCTGAAGGCCGCGTTCGAGGCGGCGATGCCTCCTTCCCGGGTCGCGGATATCGTCTTCGACGCCGTTAAGGATGAGCGGTTCTACATCCTTACCCACCCCGAATGGATGGAAGTGATCCAAATGAGAACTGATAGCTTGCTGCGGATGGAAAATCCTCGCGATCCGGCGCCTGCCATTATGAGAATCGTTAATATCAGCCGGTAGCGGGCTTTGAGACGGCGCGGCGGGATAGCATATAGGCCTTAAGAAAGGGGTCGATGTCTCCATCCAGGACGCGGTCGGTATCACCCATTTCGAATTTCGTGCGATGGTCCTTGATGAGGCGATAGGGGTGTAGGACGTAAGACCTGATCTGGCTGCCAAAGTCGATGTCGGCCTTGGAAGCCTCGAGTTTGTCCGAGGCTTCCCGCCGGTTGCGCAGCTCTAACTCATACAGCCGGGAGCGCAGGAACTTCATGGCCATATCCTTGTTGCGGTGCTGGGAGCGCTCGTTCTGGCACTGGGCCACGGTGCCTGTGGGGATGTGAGTGATGCGCACGGCTGAGTCCGTTGTGTTGACGTGCTGCCCGCCCTTGCCGCCGGAACGATAGGTTTCAATCCTGAGTTCGTCCGGCTTAATTTCAATGTTGATGGTATCGTCGATCTCGGGGCTGACGAAAACCGAGGCGAAGGAGGTGTGTCGGCGGGCGGCCTGGTCGAAAGGCGAGATCCGCACCAGACGGTGCACGCCCGTCTCACCGCTGAGCAAGCCATAGGCATAATCGCCGGAGACCGTGACGGTGGCGGACTTGAGCCCCGCCTCTTCTCCCGGCTGGTAATCGTTCAGCGTAAAGCCGAAACCGTGCCGCTCCGCCCAGCGCTTGTACGTGCGAAGCAGCATTTCCGCCCAATCTTGCGACTCGGTTCCGCCCGCGCCGGGGTGAATGGCCACGATGGCATTCAGATGATCGTTCTCGCCGGCCAGGAGGGTCTCCGTCTCGACGCGATCGAGTTCCTGGCGAAGCGTTTCGAGTTCGGTCCCCAGTTCGCCCTCGACCGGTTCCCCTTCGCGGGCCAACTCGAAGTAAGCCTCAACGTCGGCCAGGCGCTTGGCGAGCCTGTCGTCCTCTTCAACCCGCTCGCTCAAACGCTTGCGTGCGGTCAGAGTTCTTTGGGAGGCGTCCTGGTCTTGCCAGAACTCGGGCTGGGCAATTTGCTTCTCGAGCGCTTCAAGCTCTTTGCGGCGCTGGGGGGCGTCAAAGAAAACTCCGCAATTCGTTGGCGCGTTGCTTTAAGTTGTCGTACGATCGTTGCAGTTCTTCGAGCATGTTTACTCCTGATGCGTTGCGGTGGCCTTTATGGCGGCGCCCGTCTGCTTTTTTGCTTCCAGCACAAGCCCCGAAGGGGCCGTCCACCACAGCCCAGGCCAACGGCCTGGGTCAGCGCACCGTCCTCTAACGTTACCCCGAGCCCTGAAAGGGCGAGACACCATTCGGGGAGGCCACTGGCCAGAGGTCACAACCTGATCCAGGGGATTGTCACGCCCTTTCAAGGCTTGCAGTTCCTGGATCGCGAAATCCTGACCCAGGCCGTCGGCCTGGGCTGGGCTAGGTCGCCCCTTTGGGGCTTAACAACGGGACCAGAAACAGCAACATCGCACCCATCGCCGTCGACAGCCACGCAAAGACGTCGCCGTGCCGGGTATAGAAGGTCTCAGCCCCAAGGTAACTGTATTTCACAGCCACGGCCGCCGTTTGATTGCGCGCGATCTCGTTCTCGATCCGGCCGTATGGATCGATCAGCACGGTGATGCCGTCGTTCGTCGCGCGCAGCAGATAGCGGCGATTCTCAATCGCCCGCAGGCGCGCCATTTCCAGTTCCTGCTGGGCGGCTGAGGAGCGGCCAAACCACGCGTCATTCGAGATATTCACCAGCACACGGGCGCCCGCCAATGTAACCCGCCGGACCAGTTGCGGGAAGATGTCCTCATAACAAATGAAGACTCCCAGCGCTCCTTGCGGTGTCGGCGCCACACCGTAGCTCGCGCCTGGGACGAAGTTCCCCGCCTCGGTGGTGATCTTGCCGATCAATTCGGGAAAGGCCCAGGCTGGTACGTACTCCCCAAACGGCACCAAATGCATTTTATCATATTGCAGAATCTCGCGTCCCTCGGGGTCCAACACGATGGCGCTGTTGGTGATCTCGTGGCGTCCGGAGGCTAACGGTATCACCGTGTTCACAACCACGTAGGCCGCGGCTTGGCGGGCCATCCGCTCCACGGCGCTGCGGAAAACCGGATCGCGCGTGAAATAGAAGGGGGCAGGGTTTTCCGCCCAAATAATCAGCGGCGGAACGCTGAGGCGCGGAAGGCCCTGCACGTCCGACTCAACGCCCTCCTTCCGTTCTTCGCTTGCCAGCGCGTCCAACGACATATCCACAAGCTGGTTCAGCTTGGCGGGATTAAGCCAAGGCACCCAGGCGTTGTCGGCTTGCTCGTCGAGGGGCACGTTGGGTTGCACCAAAACGGCGAGATCCGTACCCCGAGCGGACGCGGGCGGGGCGAAGGCCCAATTGCCAACCACGAGGAGTGCTACCCATCCGCCCAGGGCCAGCCAAGGGCCTTTCTCCCTCCAGTGCCGCATTGCCCAGGCCGCGACCGCGCTTGTCGCCGCCGCAAGAAAAGACAGCCCGTAAACACCCGTCACTGTGGCGGCCTGCCTTAATCCCGCAGGCGCCACGCTGTAACCGAGGAGGTTCCAGGGAAAGCCTGTGATGAAGTAGGTTCTGGCCAACTCCAGGGCCATCCAAAGGAAAGGGCTGGCCAGCAAGGCGAGATCAGGCGACCTGCGCGCCAGCGTGCCAACCGCCAAACCGAACGACCCGAAGAAGACTGCGAAAACGACCACGAACGCTGCCAGACCCGTCAAAGAAAGGCCCAAATTGAGCCCACCATACTGCCGCATGACTTCCACAAACCAGTAAAAGCTGCCGGCAAAATAGATGGCTCCGGTGAGATACGCCCAACCGAAGGCGCGCCAGGGGCGCGACTCCGTCGACAATACAAGTAGCAGCGGGAGAAGCGCGATCCAAACCAGGGGATGAATGCTGAGCTTTGGGAAGCAAGCCACCAGCAGGAAACCACTCAAAGGGCTGGCTAGCCACTTGTGGAATTGAGTCATTGAATCATTGAGTCATTGAGCCATTGTTTCATTTAACCATTGAGTCATCGGGCCATTGGCTCAGGCCTGGTCCTCGGCTGTCATTCTGAGCGAAGCGAAGAATCTCGGCAGTTGCAAGTCGCTTGAGCCTACGACTGCAGGGATTCTTCGCTTCGCTCAGAATGACAAACATGGGCGGGACGATTTTCCAGTTTCGATTTTCCAATTTCAATTTTCCAGTTTCGAATTTCGATTTTCGAATTTCGATTTTGGAATTTCGGCACGTCGTCAGTGGCGGATGAAAGGTTTGTAGCCTTCGTGCTTTAACTTCGCCAGCGTCTTTTCCGCGCTATCCCGAGAGACGAACGGGCCGACCTGAACGCGGTACAGGCTGTCTTTCGCATGGGCCTGTTGGGGCGGCACGAGCAGCGCATGATAGCCACGCCCTCTCAAGACCCTCACCGCATTTTCAGCCTCCTGCTTTGCCCTCATGGCCCTAACCTGAACAAAGAATGCGCTCCCGGCAGCGCTGGTCTCCCCAGGAGAGGTTCGAGCGGTATCAGGTCCCGGCTCTGGCTTGGCTGCCATTGCAGGAGGGGAGGTCCCCGGCGGTTCGACTCTCGCGGTGGTTTCGGGTTGCAGCCGGCTTGATGACGAAGAGGTGGAACCGGCGTGAGGGTTTGCGAGCGAAGATGCGGGCGGCGCCCCATTGTTGGTGCCGATCGGAACCGTCTCGAGAGGAGAATTAACAGTAGGCGGAATGGCGCCCGAGGTTGTAACACGCTCCGTAGCAGGCGACATGCGCGCCGTCCGTTCGTTGTAACCAACCAGGAAACCCAGCGAAAAGAAAACTCCGCAGACGGCCACGCCCGCCAAGAAAACCAGCATCAGATGCCGCGTTGAAAGACCCCTGCCACCACCAGAATTCGTGTTCATGACCTTGACCGATTAATGGAAATTCAATATTCAATGGGCAAACGGGAGACCGTTTGCCGTGAATCCCCGAAGGGGATTTATAAAGTAACCGGGGGCAACGCCCCCAGAAGCGTTAACATAAGGTCGCCACGACCATCGGAGCCCGTCAGCCGACGGGCGGCAGAATGTGGCCCATGGCGAAAGCAATGGGGTAAAGCATAACCTTCATGAGCAAGCCCCGTAGGGGCGACAGATATATTGGACGGGGCGCCGGAACTCTGTCGCCCGCTGAAGCGGGCTTGATCGTCAACCCACACCCGCCATCCCACGGCTTTCGCCGTGGGCCACAATCTTTCGGCCCTCCGGGCCTGCGAGAGTAGCGCGCTCGACGCTACTTCGGCGCCGAACCCGGCGCGGCGCCCGGGGCAGCAGGGGGAACGAACTTCCCCATCAAGGCACTCAGCAACTCAACCGGAATTGGAAAAACGATCGTGGTGTTCTTCTCGGTCCCGATTTCGGCCAGCGTCTGAAGGTAGCGCAGCGTGATGGTGATGGGCTCCGTGGCCAGAATATGGGCAGCTTCGGAGAGTTTTTCAGAAGCCTGAAATTCCCCATCGGCATTGATGATCTTCGCCCGGCGCTCGCGCTCGGCTTCGGCCTGGCGCGCAATCGCCCGCTGCATTTCCTGAGGCAGATCCACCTGCTTCACTTCCACCTTGGTCACTTTGATGCCCCAGGGCTCGGTGTGCTCATCGAGGATGGTCTGGAGGCGCGCGTTCAACTTCTCGCGCTGGGAGAGCAGGTCATCCAGTTCCACCTCGCCCAGCACCGACCGCAGGGTGGTTTGGGCCAGTTGCTCGACGGCGTAGCGGTAGTTTTCAAGCTCCACGACGGCCTTTTGCGCGCTCAGCACGCGAAAATAAACCACCGCATTCACTTTCACGGAAACGTTATCTCTAGTGATAATATCTTGGCTAGGCACATCCCAAGCGATAATCCGCAAGGAGATCCGAATGATCTTGTCAATGGGCCAGAGGATGAAGATCAAGCCCGGCCCTTTATCCGTTGCCAAGAGCCTGCCCAAACGAAACGTAACTGCGCGCTCGTACTCCCGCAACACGTTCAAACAAGCCGAAACCCACAAAAACAGAATTACGACAATGACGATTACTGTCGGGCTCATTCGAAGCTCCTTTCCGCGCTCGTGATAAAGGATAGGGCGGCCACAAGGGCCGACGTTACAACAGAGTCATCTGGCGGTGCCGACCAGTTTCGGGAACTTCACCTACCACTGTCATTCCTCGCTTCGCCCTCGAAAATCACGTCATTCCCGCGAAGGCGGGAATCCATCGTGTTCCGGCCGATGGGCCCCCGCTTTCGCGGGGACGACGACGCGTGTGATTTTCATTCCCTTGGGTGGGTCGAGGACCCATGCCCCCTCGGAATGACAGCAATTCTGACAACGAAGACTACCTGGGTTCCGGGGCCGGCTCGACTACCAAAGTCAGTCCCTCGACTTCCCGAACTCGCACCCGGGCCCCCTTGGCGACGGGCTGCCGGGCGCGCGCGTCCCAAAGTTCGCCATGAACCAGAACTTTTCCTGAAAGCTGGAGATCAGTCTTCGCCAACCCCACGGCATCAACCATGCCGGCCTCTCCGGTCACCGCTTTGCGCAGCTTTGCTGCGATGGCAAAGCGCAGGAGCACCACGATGATGAGGGCCAGCGGCACAGCAACACCGAGCGCGGTAGAGAGATGAATGCGGGCCTGCGGCCAGGGAGAATTCACCAGCAGTAGCGCCCCTAAGACCAAGGCGAGAACGCCCACACCCGCCAGCACTCCGTGCGACATCACTTTCACTTCCAGGGCCAGCAGCCCGATTCCCGCCAGGATCAACAGCACGCCCAGGGAATTGATGGGCAGCAAATTGAAGGCGTACATCGCCAACACGATGGCGGCCGCGCCAACCACTCCCGGCGCAATCAGCCCGGGATGAGTGAATTCAATATAAAGGCAAGCCAGGCCGAGTGCGCCCAGGATGAAGGCAATGTTGGGGTCCGCCACCCAGGCAAAGAATTGCTCGAGGCCCGGCATGTTGTAAGCCACAACCTCGGCGTCTTTGAAATGCAGGGTTGTGGTGGTGTCGTTGAACCTCTTGATGGTTTGGCCGTCGTACTTTGCAAAAATGGCGGCGGGAGTGCTGAGCACGGCGTCAATCAGTTTCCCATCCAGGGCTTCTTTATCCGAGTAGCAGGAACTTTTGCGCACCGCGTCCTCAGCCAGAGCCAGGTTGCGGCCGCGCTTTCCCACAACTGAGCGCATGTAGGCGGCCGCGTCGTTTTCGATCTTGGCCTCCATGGTCTTGCCCACTTCGGCCCCGCCCAACACTACCGGGTGGGCCGCGCCGGAGTTGGTTCCGGGGGCCATCACCGCCAGGTCGCCGGCCTCCAGGATGAAGAAGCCCGCCGAAGCCGCACTCGCCCCGCTGGGCGCCACAAAAGTAATGACGGGCACGCTGGAAGTGAGAATGGCTGAGACGATATCGCGCATCGAACTCTCCAGGCCGCCGGGCGTATTCAACTCCAGAATGACCGCATCCGCGTGCGAGTCGTTGGCAAACTTGATGCCGCGCACCACGTATTCGGCGCTCACGTGGTGGATCATCATGTCCAAGCGGATTTCGACCACCCGAGGACGGTTCTGCTCACTCGCGGCGGGGGAACCACCTCCCGCGGCCATGCAGAGCAAAACCAGAGCAGCTAACCAGAGGTAGCGTAGCAGTCTCAAGGTGCCCTTCTTTGTGTCGTGGGGATGTAGCATCAGCGCGTTCCAACTTAGCCCTGCAAGGGCGCCATTTAGTAGCCGGGGGCAACGCCGCATAAGCGTTAACCTGAGATCGCCACGACCGTCGGAGCCCGTCAGCCGACGGGCGGCAGAATGTGGCCCATGGCGAAAGCCATGGGATAAAGCATAAGCGTCGTGGGCAAGCCCCGTAGGGGCGACAGAAATATTGGACGGAGCGCAAGAATTCTGTCGCCCGTTGACGCGGGCTTGATCGTTAACCAACACCGGCCATCCCACGGCTTTCGCCGTGGGCCACAATCTTTCGGCCCTCCGGGCCTGCGAGAGTAGCAGCGAGAAGCATCTCGCGGACGGCGGCAGGCTTAGGTTAACGCCTGTGGGGCGTTGCCCCCGGCCACTAGATTCATCCCCTTCGGGGATTGCCGGGCTTCCCGATCCAACCAGAGACGCGAGCAGGGACCAGAAGAGAACTGTCCCCGCTACTTCATGCCCGAGATGATGCGCCCGACAACCTCCTGGGCCTCGCGGCTGTCCGGGTCGAGCTTCAGGGCCGCTTCCCCCTCCAGGCGAGCCTGATCGCGGTGATTCAGGGCAAGATATGCCCTCGCCAGACCGAGGTGGCCGGCAAAGCTGTCCTTAAGCTTCAGCGCCGTCTGAAATTCCGCCGCCGCTTCCTGAGGCTTGTCTTCCGCTTCCAGGATCTCGGCCAGACTCAAGTGCGCCTCGCTGTCACTAGGGGCTAGCGACGTTGCCTCCGCCAGCTCACGTTCCGCTTCGGCCAGGCGTCCCTCGCCGACCAGAGTCTTGCCGTGGGATTTGTGGACGGCGGCGTGCTGGTCGGCGGGCATAGCGGCCAGGCGCTCTTCCAGGGCATTGTGCACCGCCAAAGAGAGCAAAAGAAACGCGCGCTCGTCGAAGTTCTTCTTGAGGCGCGGCTGGGGCAGCACATCCCGCGAAGGGTGGGCTTCGAGGCCCATCTGGTGCTGGTGCAGCCACTCCATCTGGATCTTCTCCCCTGCCGCATCGCCTTGCTTTTCCAAGACCACGGCCAACAACGTGTGGGCATCCGAATCGTCATCTCTCAGCTTGATTGCCTCTTCCAGCGATGTTGCTGCGGCATTGTGCCGGTGGAGGTTCCAGAGCGCCACGCCGCGATTGAAACAATAGTCCGCATCGGTCGGATCCCCGGCATGGGCCCGCTCGAACTCCTCGAGAGCCTGCTCATCCTGTCCTGCCCGGGTAGCCAGCACGCCCGCATTGTTCGCAATCTCGTTCAAAGGGATTTCTCTTCCAATCTTCTCAAAGGCCGTCTTCGACGAGGGGTAGTGACCGAGAAAGTATTCGTCCACTCCGAAGAAGAAGAGCGATTCAAGGTAGTGAGCGTCCCCCGGGTTCAGCTTCTTAAGCCACTTGGCCGAGTTGGCATAGTCTTTCTGATCGAAATAGAAGCGGCCCAGGGCAAATGCCGCGCGGTGATCGGAAGGATTCAGCCGGTCGGATTCCTCGAGAAAGTGAATGCGCGCGGGATCGTCGGTGGCCAGGACGCCCCGCATGTAGTTCTCAAAAGCATCGAGGCGCACCTGCGGAAACTTGCGGCTGAAATCCTCCTCGGTGCCGACGGTAAAATGCGGATCGTGCGCTGCTTCGAGCAGCCACACTAATCGCGTCTGGAGGTCCACCAACTCCGCGAGTTCGCCGGTGGCTGCGATAGGAGGCGATAGCTTTAACTTTCGGAGGTCAAGCAGGCGCGCGGTGGCGGTGAGGCCGGCCCCCTCCACGTTGAATCTTCCGAAGACAACCCAATCCGCGCCCAGGGTCTGGGCCACTTTGAACTCACTGGCCACCGTCAAAGGGGTGTCCGAAGGAATGCCCAACTGGGTGCAGGCGACATCGCGCTCAGTCCGATTCAGAACGTAAAAGTCGGGCCCCGAAAGGCGGGAGGCGATGGTCTCCGCAAAGCTTTCTGAAACCCAGTTCAGGTCCGCCCGCGTGCTGCGGTTTTCGAAGGGAAAAACCAGAACGGCATGGACCTCGGAAGCGGCGGCAATTTGCCAGGAACCCAGAAGGAGCAGGAATAGTTGAAGGATTTTTCGCATTAAAAATCGATCCAGAATGTGTATTCTACTCCTTGATCCCCACCGGCGGGTTGTTCATCAATTCGACGTAAGCGGGGTTCTGGCTGATTTTCATAAAGTCCGGATCGTCGAGAATTCTCTTGCGGTCTTTGAACCCGTCTTCGAGAGCGCGACGCAGGCTGCGCACCGCATCCTCAGCGCGCCCCAGAGAAGCAAACACCTTCCCCAAGTAGAAATAGTATTCCGGATCGGCGCCGCGCGCTTCGATGGTGGTTCCAAACGCGGACCGCTGAGAGAAGATATTGGGATCAAGGCTCAAGGCAGTCCGATATTCGTCCACCGACTCCGTGTATTTCTTCATGTGCATGTAAGAAGTTCCCAGGTTCAAGTGGTAGGAAGCGGAGTCAGGATTCAGCTTGATGGCTTTCAGGTAGTACTTTACGGATTTCCCGTACTTCTTCTCCATGAAGTAAGTGGTTCCGATGTTGTTCATGGGCTCCGTGTAATCCTTCTGACGCCGAACCGCCTGGTTGTAAGCCTTGCGCGAGGCCGAATAATTCTGCAACTGTTGATAGGCAATACCGAGCTTGTTCCAAACAATGGCATTGGCAAAGCGAGTCTGTTTCAAAGCCCGGTAATAGAAATCAACTGCATCCTCGTAAGACTTACGAGCCATGAAAATGTCGCCGCGCTCCTCGAAGGTGAGCGGGTGATCGCTCGAGGGGGCGGGCTGCACCTGCCCGGGCCCGGGCGGAGGCAGGGTGGACTTGGACTGCTCCCCTTGAAACGCGAATAGTGAGTGCACGACAAAGAAACAAAAAACGAGGAAAAGCGTTTGTACAATGGGCCGCTTCGTTACGGGTTGAGCGAAAGTTTCATTTCTCATGTCTGAACCTCGCAAACCGCGTTCCTGTGAAGGGTGGAGTCATCAACCCGCCTTGTCATTCCGAGCGCAGCGAGGAATGTGCATTGGCTCGTTTGTCGAGGAGACGAATGCAGATGCTTCACTTCGCTCAGCATGACAGCCGATCCTCTCAGACGTTCTACTGCTGCGGCGCTGTCTCTTTTTCAGGCGGCGCTTGTTTCGAGTTCTTGCCTTTAAAAATCGACAGGAATTTCTTTATCAGCCCAGGCTTGTGCGCATTAGCAGGAGCCTCCGGCGGCTTGACCGGCCCGGCTTGCGTCGGTTGCGAACCCGGGGGTCCGGGCGGAAGCACCAAGGCAGGAGGCAGGCTGGGCTGGCTCTGGGGGTGGAAGAGCCTTCCCAGGAATCCCCTGGCCGGCTGCGTCGGCTGAGGTTCGGTTCCGGCAATGAAGTATTCGTTTCTGACGATCTTTGCGTCGCTCGAAGCCGAGTCTGTTTCAAATGGGACGGAAATCACTCCATCCGGCACCGGGAAGGGGTGTGGGTCCTTGTAAGCTGGAAGTTCCACGGCGCGCTTCATGAAATCCGTCCAGATCGGCAGCGCGCAGTACGCTCCGGTGAGCTTAATATCACGGTCGTCATCGTAGCCGACCCAGACGATGGCCAGCAGGTTTGAGGTGAACCCGGCGAACCAGCCATCGTGCGAACTCCCCGTCTTCCCGGCCGCCGGGGCTTCGAATCCGCGGCTGCGGACTCCGGCGCCGGTGCCGTTGTTGATCACACTCTCCATCAAATCAACCATGAGATAAGCGACGCGCGGGTCAAGCACGGGCCGCGTGACCGGCGCACTCCGCCAGAGGTTCTTTCCCGACGAGTCATTAACGGCCAGGATAAACTTTGGCTCAACGTATTGACCTTCGTTGGAAAAAATCGTGTAAGCTCCGGCGATCTCGAGGGGGGTTGCCACATAGGAGCCCAAAGCGATGGCGGGCGTCGCCAGCAGGTCTTTGTTGATCCCGGCGGCGATCGCGAGGTCCCGCACCTTGTCGTAGCCCACCATTTCCGCCAAGCGCACCGTGGCCACGTTCATAGAATGAGTCAGGGCCTCGCGAAGGGTGACCATCCCGTGGTATTCCTGCTTCAGGTTTTCCGGTTCGTAAGTAATATCGCCGAATTGAAAGGTGGTGGGCTCATCGTTAAGCAGGGTGGCGGGAGTAATCAGGGGCTGCCCGCCGTTTACCCCCGTGCTCAGCGCGGCCGCATAAACGAAAGGCTTGAAGGAGGAACCGGGCTGGCGCTTGGCCATCACATGGTCCAACTGGCTAGTGGCGTAGTCTCTTCCCCCCACCAAGGCCCGAATCTCAGCGGTGTGAGGGTCGAGCGCCAGGAGCGCCAATTGGGGTTGATTGGGAGTCTGGGCCTTTGCCTCCCTGCCGCGCTTGGTCTTGCTCAACGTTTCATCCACTTCGGCAATGCCCAGCCGCGCGCCCTCCGACGCTGCCTTCTGCAAATCGAGATTGAGCGTGGTATAAATGCGGTAGCTTTGCGAGTTCAAATCCTGGTCGGAAAACTGGGTCAGTAACCGGTCGCGCACCATGTCCACGAAGTACGGAGCCTCGCGACCTTCCACGTTCTGATTGACAACTCCCAAGGGCGACTCAGTAGCTTCCGCAGCCTCGACGGGCGTGATCATACCCAACTCGTGCATCTCGCGCAGCACATGGTTACGCCTTTCGAGGGCCCTCGAGGCGCGGTGATAAGGTGAATAGAGATTCGGGCCGCGAACCAGGCCCGCCAAGAGGGCCGCCTCGGGCAACCTCAGGCTGGAAACGTCCTTGTTAAAGTAAGCGTTAGCCCCCTCCCCGAAGCCATATATGGAAAAACTCCCCCGCTGGCCAAGATAGATCTGGTTTGCGTACAACTCCAGAATTTGTTCCTTACTCAGGCGCTTTTCCAGCAGCAAGGCCAGGAATGTTTCCTCGATTTTTCGGCGCCAGACGCGGGCGGGCGACAAGAAAAAGCCGCGAGCCAACTGCATGGTCAAGGTACTGCTGCCCTGCACGTTGCGATCGGCGCGTATGTCGGCCAGCGCCGCGCCCGGAATGCGCAGTATATCCACTCCGTGATGGGAGAAGAAGCGATGATCTTCCGCCGCCACGATCGCGTCAATCAGCACTTTCGGAAGGTCCGGATAACGCACGAGGCGCCGCTTGGAGCGGTTGTTGTCAAACAGCATCGTGATCACCTCGGGCTCGAGTTGGTAAGTCTCGAGGTTATCGCCGCCTCCGGCTGGGGCGATGGAAACCAAGCGGTAATTTCGGAAGGTCAGCCGGGCCGGCCCTTCTTGGGTCGCGGCGTCCGCGAAATATGAAAGCTGGCCGGGGGTGATTTCAATCGCATCCTTCGCCAGGGTGTAAGTGCCCACATCAGACCCCCCGCTGCCTTCGGCATAGAGGGCGCGACGCAGACGCTGGGCGACTTGCTCGGGGCTGCCCATCTCACCGACGAAGACGGGGGTGGGGGCGGAAAAAACCAAGGAAGCATTGTTGAAGATGTCGCCGCTCAGGCGCGCGTCGATAAGGCGGGAGAATCGAACGTAATAGTAAATGAAAAGTCCGGTGAAGCAAATCAGAACCAGCACGGCGCCGGCAATCACACCTTTCTTCCAGCCTGCCATCCTGGCCAGGCGTGACCACCCCAGTCTCGGTAACGAACGGGGCTTCGAGCGCGGTGCTGGCGCATATCGTTTCACGGGTTATAACGACAAGCTATCCGCCGACGGCGTAAAGTGAAGCCGAAGCGTATAAACGCTCAGGTCCACCGGAACGGTGTAATCCAAAATGATCGTGACGCGGTGCCCGATGGTGACCCTGACGTTGTCGGGAGTGAGTGGAATTCCATGGTCCTGGGCGAATTGTACCACTTCATTTGTTACATCACCCGGCGTCGCGGGCGTGGATCGTACTGCCAATTGCGCCGAGAGTTGACGGATGTGGTCCTGAAGCTGAAAGTTGTCCACGTATGCGGGCAGAGTCTTGATGGCGGCAAAAATCACTGCCGCCAGAAGCGCCAAAGCCAAAAGCGCTTTCAAACGCCCCGCAGCTTCTTCCCCTCGCCGCATGCCGGCCCTTCATTGCCATTCCCAACCCAGCCTGGAATTTCACTCCGCCCGTTGCGAGTGAGTTGAGCGAGGAATCCCGAGACTCACCCGGCTCCGAAGCGAAATTCCTCCCCCGCGCTACGGGCAGGGGCGGAATGACAACGTCCACAGTCGCTCGAGCGTCCCCTCAGGCAAGATAGTGCGCGCGCAGACGCTCCACAACCTCTGACAGCTTAACATCCGAAACTTGCTTTGTCGAGCGCTGGAAGATCTCCGCCAACCCCTGCGCGAACTTCCGTTTGCCCAACGTCACCCGGTAAGGCACACCGATCAAATCCGCATCTTTAAACTTGACCCCCGGGCGCTCCGCACGCTCGTCGAACAACACGTCAATCGAATTGGCCTGCATCTCTTTGTAGAGCTTTTCCGCCGCCGCAACCAGTTCGGCATCGTCCATGTTGGCCGCGGTCAGAATCACTTCGAAGGGCGCGATCGCCCGAGGCAGGAACATGCCTTCCGCATCGTGATTCTGCTCGACAGCCGCGCTCAGAATGCGCTCGACTCCGATTCCGTACGACCCCATGACCAGGGGCGTCTCCTTGCCGCTTTCATCCAATACGGTCGCGTGCATGGTTTCAGAATAACGCTTGCCCAGCTTAAAAATATGCCCCAGTTCCACCGCCACGCGAATCCGCATAGGCCGGCCGCAGCGCGGGCAGAGGTCACCCGGCATCACCACCCGGAGGTCACAATATTCGGGCTCGAAATCGCGTCCCGGCGTCACATTGCGGAAGTGCGTGTCATCGCGGTTGGCGCCGGTGATGAGGTTCTTTCTCCCCTCGAGCGCGCGATCCGCAAGGATCCTTATACCCTCGAGTCCCACCGGCCCCAGTGAACCCAAATGAGCGCCGTGCAGCCCGAAAGCCTCCTCGGGTGTTGCGGGGCGAAATACGTTCGAGCCCAGCGCGGTGGCTAGCTTCGTCTCGCTCAGGGTGTGGTCGCCCCGCAGCAGGAGAATCACCGGCTTGCTTTCCGCCATGTAAACCAGTGTTTTCATCAACCGAGCCGGACTCTCGCCAGTAAACTTCGCCAGATCGTCAATGGTCTTCAGGCCGGGCGTAGGAAATGGCTCGGGCGGCAGATCACCAGGCAAGTCCTCCACCGGCGGCGCCTGCCCCTCAGCCTTCTCCAGGTTCGCCGCGTAGCCGCACTCCGAAATGGCCAGTGAATCCTCACCCGCGTCCGTGGGGGCCGCAAACTCGTGCGACTGGGTGCCGCCCATCGTCCCTGAGTAGGCTTCGACAATGACGTATTCCAGACCACAGCGGTCGAAAATGCGCCGGTACGCGTGGTAGTGCTTCTGGTAGCTCGAATCCAGCCCGGCTTCGTTGAGGTCGAACGTGTAAGAATCCTTCATCCAGAACTGGCGCAGGCGCAACAGTCCGGACTTGGGCCGCGGCTCGTCGCGGTACTTTTCCTGGATTTGATACCAGATCTGAGGCAACTGCTTGTAGGACCGCAGCTCATTGCGGGCGATGTTGGTCATCTCTTCTTCGTGCGTCACACCCAGACACATTTCGTGCTGGTTGCGGTCAGTGATCTTGAACAAGGTCTCGCCGTAAGCCTCGTAGCGCCCGGACTCCTTCCAAAGTTCAGCCGGATTGAGCGCCGGCAAATGGAACTCCTGAGCTCCGATGGCGTTCATCTCCTCCCGGATGATCTGCATCACTTTGAGAAGCGATCTTTGAGCAAGAAAAAGATGCGCATAGACCCCGGCCGCTACCTGACGTACGTAACCCGCCCGCAACAATAAGCGATGACTGGGAACCTCCGCTTCGGCGGGGTCCTCGCGCAATGTGGGAATGAACGTTTGACTCCAACGCATGGATAGTGAATCCTTTCGGTTATTAGTTCTCAGTTCTCGGCCTGCGCCTCCTGGCAGGCTTTCAGGAACAATTCTAGCCTACTGCACTTCGTTTGTCAAGTGAAACTGAACCGGCCACGCAAAAAAGTCGGGCCGTTTGCAGTTGAGGCAGGCTTGACCCGGCCCTGGTAGGACGCCAGGAACTGTTTCAAAACCTCCTGTACCCGGAGCCCGCCGGGGCGGGCGCAAGAATGTGGCCCATGGCGGGAGCCGTGGGGCGAAAGCAGGGACGATCCGCTTGAAAAGCCCCAGGAGGGGCGACAGAACCGTCTTGATGATCGCACATTTTCTGTCGCCACGACGTGGCTCAGCGTGCTCTCTGTGTGCCGTGATCCCACGGCTGCGCCGTGGGCCACATTCTTGCGCCGCTGATGCGGCTCGGCGTCGGGTGACGGGCTTAATCTAGCGCCTATGGAGGAAAGTGGGGGATCATGTCCGAGGGCGTTGCCCCCGGCTACTCATGTTCAGCCCCTCCGGGGCTGACCCGTCGCGCGGTCGCCGTGGATCCTGGGCGGTATTCGGTAATCTCTCATCAGCCGGGCGGTTTTGAAACCGCTTCTAGTCTGGCGACGGTCTTTCAACGGGGAAGTCCACATGTCCGCCGGGTCCGCCAAATTCCGCCATGACTTCCCCGGTAAGCAGGCGTGCAAGTTCTACAACCTGCTCCGGGGTGAGGACAGGAGGGGCCATGCGGGAAACGACTTTGTGTACGACTGTGTACACCCATTCCCGGTCGGGAGCGGCCGAGGGCTCAAGGGCCGGCGGTCGCGATATCAGATCGCCCCATTCTTGACTTGCCTCTGGATTGGTCGAGGTTGACCCAGGTGCAATGTCAGGGACAGATTCCGGAGCCGATGCAGCAGCAACCTGCGTAGACTCCGGCGCTGCCTTTGGAGAAGTGGATACGTTGAGAGCCTGAGAAGTTGAATTTAACTCCTCGACCTCTCGCGTCGTTTCGGGCCCGGTCGTCCCCGGCAAGATTTCCGGGGCGGGCTCTCGGTTGGGCTCGATAATCAGCGAGGCAGGCTCCGACCATTTATCTGGCCCCGTCAGGTCGACCAGTGGATGAGATGAGCTCAGCTCGTGAGGATGCTGGGCGTTTGACTCCTCGACTTCTCGAATCGTTTCAGCCGCAATCAAGTCTGGCTCAGGCGCAAAGGCTGAAAAGGGCTCAGGGATGGGCTCGACAAACACCGGATTGATCTCAGATGCAGCCTCCGGCGCAGTTAAGTCAACAAGTTGAGGAGGCGAGATCGGGATTTCTTCGGGTCTTGACTCCTCAACTTCCAGGCTGGTTTCGGGTGCGGCGAGGGTCGGCCCAGGGGCACGATCAAGGACAGGTTTTGAATCTGACTCATAAGACGGTCCAAGCGTCAATCCCGGGAAAGGCTCGCCGGCCTCGGCGGATGGTCCCGGCAAACTTCCCGTCTCGATTTCCGGGTGTTCATAAGACTGTCCAACATTCGTCACAATGTCATCCGCCACAGGTAATGGCGCGGTTGCGTCAGCCGACGGGATTTCCTCTTCCCTGCCCCAGTGGTAAGTGTGTTGGGAGGCAACGGCATGGCTTGCGCTGGATGCCTCTTGAGGGAGTGCGGACGAGGCGGCAAGCGGCGTCTCGGCAAGAGTAGGTGGGGATGCTGGAGCTTGCGTGGGAGTGGTCCACCGTCTCACCACGGCAACCAAGTCGTGAGGAGCGAAGGGCTTCTTGATGATGCCGTCAGCTCGTACTCGCGCTCCCCGCTGCTCGTCGTACGGCTCGAGATCGCTGCCCACCAGGAGCACCGGCACATGACGCAAACCCGCCGAGGTCTTCACGAATTCGCAGACTTCATACCCATCCTTGCCCGGCATGGAAACGTCGGCAAGGACCAGAACCGGCTGCATCGCAGGCAGCTTCTTGACGGCTGCGACCCCGTTCGAAACTGTCTGGACTTCGAAGCCCACGTCCTGAAGAATCCGTTGAGCTTTCCTCTGAATTATCGGGCTATCGTCCGCGATGAGGATCAATCGACCCACACGGCCTCCCTTCCAATGCGGAAGCGCCAAATGACGCGTGAAACAAATATCACCAGAGGGGGAGGAAGTCAAGAAAAGCAGGAGTCAGGAGTCGCGAGTCAGCATTCGAGATTCAGGAGTCGGGCGTTCGCTCGACATCTTTGGGCGGCATCCCAATACGCGTCCCCTTACGCCCCACCGTTGGAAGGGGTGAGAGAATTGGGACTGTGTCATCCTGAGCATTGACAGCCGCGGTGGCTGCCCTTGCGCTCAGGATGACAGACGGCTGATTTTTTCACAATATCTCGGAGCAGAGTCGCGCCATTGCGGGATTCGTTACACCGCGTCCTGACTCCTGAATCCTGCTTTCATAACGGCGGGACGATCTTCTTGAGGAGGTGGAAGCGGCTTTTCTTCTTTTGAGGCGTGGTGTTGCCCGACTGGTCCTGAGTGATGGCCGTGGATGAGGAGGCGGCTTTGGCTTTGTCCGCGTCTGTCTTCGCAGGGGGCTGGTTTTCTTTGTTATCCTGTGGCGCCGCGCCAGGCGAGCCAGGGCCAGGGCTCGGGTTGGGGGCGGCGGTCGGGTTAGGGCTCGGGTTAGCGGTTGGCGCAGCCGTATTCTCTTCAGTCTTTGGAGTGCCCTCGTTCGCTGAAGTGCCGCCGCTCGCGGAGTTTCCGGCGGCCGGTTTGGAGTCATCGGCCTTTCCGGAGCCCAGGCTGGAGTCATTCAGCGGCTGAGCGATGATCGAAGCGTTCGTGATGACGGGAACATTGGGCGTCCGTTTCGCCAATTCAATCCCGCTCGCTGTCGCGCCTAACTCAACCGGGCCGCGTAAGGTGGCGCTGGTGTCTGGCGTCCCGGCCATAGAGATTGCCAGTTTTTCAAGCAGGCTCTTGCTGTGTATCCGGGACGCATCTGCCTGGGCGCGCGCGAGCGTCGCCTTCGTGGGCTTTGGGACCGGCTGCTTCATAGCCACCAGTCTGGCTTTGGACTCGTCCACGTGCGGACTGAGCGGAAAATCGCGCACCAGGCGCGAATAATAGGGAATCGAGTCTTTGGGAGTTTTCAGGTGTTCAAGGCACTGCGCCATTCCAAACATTGCCTGGTCGCCCTGACTGAAGTTCGGGTATTTCTCGATAATCTCCCGGTATCGCCCGCGTGCTGCCCGATAAGCTCCCCTCCCCAGGTAAAAGCTCGCCGTCTCGAACTCTCCTTGCGCCAGCACTTCCTGGGCCTCCCGCAGGCGGGCCTTGGCGCGAATGGTCAAGGGGTCTTCGGGGTACTTCACCATGAACTCCTTGAGCTCAACTTCCGCCAGGCGGGCTTCCGTCTGGTCGCGGTCGGCTTTCGCCATCATGCGGAAATGCGCCATACCAACGCGGTACTGGGCCATCGGAGCCTCGGGCGCGGTCGGGAAGAAGGTGATGAAATCCTTGTATTCAGCTTCTGATTGCGTGAGACCCGAGATGCCGCCCTGCTGGTAATAAGAATCCGCAATCGCGAGCTTGGCTTTTGCCAGATACTCGCTGTCCGGATAGGTATTGATCATCGTCTGGAGGGTAAGGCGCCCTACGTCGTAGCGCCCGTGCGTGATCTCGTTGGTGGCTTTCTCGTAAAGAATCTTGTCAGGCTGATCGCCGGGATTGACTGCGGCGGCCAAGTCCGCGCGCCGCTTACGATGAGCCAGGCATCCCGGAAGAAACACGCCACCCAGCACAACCACGCATAAAAGTGAAGTTAGGCCCTTCAGGCCCATCTTATTAATTTGTTTCGACAGTGCCTTGACTCCTGATCCTGACGTAGGGGAAACCCTTCTGGTCGCCCAAGACCGGCCAGAATGGCCCCCACCGACTGACTGGTGATTCGCTCTGCGAGGGCCTGGCGAAAATCCGCAGACCTAAAGAGCCGGTCTGCGCTACACGTTCCGCCGCGAGCCGGAAACCAGCCGCAGCATTTCTCCCAAGCGTGCTTTAGGGTCCTCGCTATTAAAGATGGCGGAACCCGCCACTAGGATGTCTGCGCCCGCAAGCACAAGTGCTTCCATATGCTCGAGCCGAATGCCGCCTTCGACTTGAATGACAAAATCCGCTCGACGCTGGTCTCGCAGGGCTGCCGCGGCGCGTACCTTATCCAGCGATCTGGGAATGAAGGCTCGCTCGCTTAATCCGGGATCGGAGGACAAGATTGAAAGATAGTCGAATTCTCCCACTAAGTCCACTAGTGATTCGACCGGCGTCGACGGGTTCAAGGCAACCCCGGCCTTGACTCGCCGCGCACGAATCGCCTCCAAGACCTCATGCAGACGCGTGGTGGCCTCGATGTGCACCGCGACGCGGTCCGCGCCCGTCGCAAGGAATTCCTCAACGTAACGCTCCGGACGTTCAATGAGCAGGTGTAAGTCCAGAACCAGGTCCGTGGCGTTACGCAAACCGCGGACGACCGGCTGCCCCACGCTGATATCCTCTACAAAATGGCCGTCCATCACATCCACATGGACCATGCCCGCGCCGGCGTCTTTGATGGTGCGGAGCGCTTCGCCAAGCCGAGCAAAATCAGCCGCCAATAGCGAGGGAGCGATTAGAGCCATAAGATAAGGTCCCGCCGCAAAGTCTTTGCCGGGGGACACATAGATCAGGCTACCACAGTTCGTGGGGCGGGAGTAGCGCGGCTGCAGTAGTGTGGTGTCCCTGCTAATTCCTCTCTTCGCTTGGACCCCCTCACCCACCCTCGTTCCTCGGGCACCCTCTCCCCCAAGGGGGCGAGGGTTCGCCAGAAGCATCTTAGCCCTCGCCCTCTTGGGGGAGAGGGTGGCGAGCGGAGCGAGCCGGGTGAGGGGGTTCCGCCGGAATCGTTCAGTGAGAAGGGTGTCGCATACATTGACTTCAATGCGTGCGCCAACCCCAGGATAACAGGTCCGGACACTACGGGCCCTACATCGGTGCTTTGACGTCGAGCAACTGGACCACAAACGTCAGGGTGGAATTGGGAGGAATCACTCCAGGGTAGCCTCCGGCGCCGTAGGCCAGATCGGGGGGTATAACGAGCTTGCGCTTCCCACCTACGTGCATGGAAGCCACTCCCTCATCCCAGCCCTTGATAACTTCGCTGCGTCCCAGGTGGAACTTGAACGGTTCTTTGCCCACGGAGGTGTCGAAGACCTTTCCATCCGAAAACGTTCCTGTGTAATTCACCACTACGGTGTCGCCGTTCTTTGGCTGTGCGCCTTTGCCAACCACCATGTCTCGATACTGCAGTCCAGAGGGTGTTGTGGTCATTTGCGCCGCAGTCTTCGCGTGCGCCGTTCCCGCCTTGGGAGCGGCCTTCGGCGGGGTTGTCTGATCCTGAGCGGCCCATGCACCGGCTGAAATAATAGCCAGCAGGGTTAGGAGTATGGCAGCATTCTTCATCTTAATTCGTCCTCCAAGCTCGAAAATGTAGTTTTCTCGCGGGCCATCCCGGCCCGCCCGAATACAGTACCAAGAGTGGGTGGGGGTTTCAACTGGCATGTGGTAGGGGCAATCCGTCAGCCCCGTCAGGGGCGGCATAATGTAGCCCAGGGCGTGAGCCCTGGGTTGGACGACCCTCACCCCGCCTTCGGCACCCCTCTCCCGCCCGAGCGGGAGAGGGGACGGGGGTGAGGAAGGGCCTCACGAACCCACGGCTTACGCCGTGGGCTACTCGCTTACGCCCGCTCCGCGGGCTGACATCTTCAACGAACTTCTGGGACACAACACTATGGTGCTACCTGAGCTTTTCGAACTAACTTGTTCCAACACGGCGGCTGGAAGTCAGTTCTCGACCTGGACCAAGCCATTGCCATTGAGCTTGGCGGGTTTCGGCTCGAGTGGCACGGAGAACTGCCGCTCGACCTTCTCGCGCATGCAGGGGCCGGAGTTGTAGATGCAGAAGGGGTAGACCAATCCATTGGGGGCAGAGTAGTGGATCACGCAGCGCTTGACGCGAGCGAAATCGTAATTGTACGAATCCATGAAGTGCATGCCCGCGACCAGGAGCGTTTTATAAGTGAAGGTGCCGTCGCCCTTGCCCCGTCCGTATTCGTGGTCAGTCATGCCCTGAAGGGTTTGCAGGAAGCGCTCGAAGGTCAAGCCCGGCGGCGCAAACTGCGGCCTGAAGTGGCGGCGAAGCTTGTGCCAAGCGTTGATCTTGGTGAACATCTTGAATCGCGCGCCCTCAGCCTGCCGGGCGAGCAGGTCGATGTCGCGCAGCATGGCGGGCATGTCGAAGAACCGGGTGATGGGAATCGCAGACTTCGACTGCGGATGAACGTAGAGGTAGGTCCCCATGGCGCAATGAGGGTGAGAAGTCAGGTTGGGCCGATTGTAATTCTGCAAGTTCGACAGGAGCTTTGAGAAGGGCGAAATGCAAGACAGCGGGAACCAGTCTTCATATTTGTCGGTCAAGCCGGTCTGGTCGGCCACGGCGTGCGCCAAGTCGGATTGCGTGAAGCGCTTACTCTCGAGTTCCCTGCGGTTGATGCGGCCCGTGAAACAAACCGGCTGGAAGCTGAAACCGCTGACGCAGTCGACGTTGTCGATGGCCAAGCGGATCATGTCACCGATCTGGTGATCGTTGACGCCTTTCACGATGGTGGGAACCAAGATGATCTTCAGGCCGGCCTTCCGGCAGTTTTCAATGCAGGCCAGCTTCTTTTCGAGCAGGCGCTGGCCGCGCGTGCGCAGGTAAACTTCGTCGCTGACGCCGTCAAACTGCAGGTAGAGCGTGTGGAGGCCGGCTTCCTTGCACTTCAGGGCGAATTCTGCGTTGGAGAATTCGATGCCGTTCGTGGCGCACTGGATGTGGGTGAAACCCATCTCCGTGGCCATGCGCAGCACGTCGTGAAAGCGCGGATAAAGCGTCGGTTCGCCGCCGGAGAATTGCACCACCCGGTTGGGCACGGGGCGCTGTTCGCGAAGCGTCTTCAGCATTCCGTGCACTTGTTCAAAAGTCGGTTCGTACAGGTAACCCACGGCGTTGGCATTGGCGAAGCAGACGGGGCAGGTGAGGTTGCAGCGATTGGTGAGGTCCACGTTGGAGAGCACGGTGTGGGAAGTGTGCAGTGAGCATAAACCGCAATCCTCCGGGCAACGGGCCGCGTCAGCAATTTGCGGGTTCTCAAGGCCCCGGTTGTCGCCGAATTCGAACTCCTCCATCTTGAGATAGAGTCTTGCGTCCGAATAGATCAGGTCCCGAAACTCACCATGCTCCACGCAGCTTTTTTCCATATAAACCGCGCCGTTCTCCTCAAAGAGCCGGGCGTCTATCACTCCGAGACATTCCGGGCAGACGGATTGCGTGGTCTTGGGCAGGCCCTTTTGTAAGGGCTCGATGCGCGCGCCGGTAAAAGTTGCAGGTGGTTGAACGCGCTGGAATTCCTTCCGTCGCGGGGAACGTACTTCTGGAGTTATAGTCACAGTGGCCATCATGTCTCCTTTAAGGTTTATCGCAGCGCATTAACGCTGAATCAGATACGTAGGGCGCGGGAAACTCCGGCAACCTTCATCGTCGAGCCAAGTGGCGAGGAACAACATCCGCTCACGGAAGAAGGTCCTCCCTGCCGGAGGGCAAATTAGACCACTCCAATCCATCAGCGAGCAATGCTAAACGCTTGGATAGGGAGAAAGAAGCAGCGAATGGCGGAAAAAGCGGGTTGAATGGAAAAGTGTAACAAACTGATAACAAAGGAGATAGTGACATTTTGTCGTATTTTGGCTCCCCCGCCCTGCGGCTCCTCTTCCCCGCGATAGGACGCCATTCCGAGTGGTCATGGGCCTGCGGCCCACCCAAAGGGATGAAAATTCGCGCGAGTGGCCGGCCGGTGTACGATAGGGTCGGCGTGGAATTGTGAAGGCCCTCTTCGCTCTGGATGAGTTGAGGCCGTTTCCGAGTGTGGCCCGGAATGTGCGTTTTGAACCCATAAATGTGTCGCGACCCCTCCCGCTCGCG
>Ga0209517_10002790_pt1 | contig 24294 bp, 23 predicted proteins | sample PeaSoiMetSII2010_FD_187695 | JGI IMG/M metagenome (GOLD analysis project Ga0209517, IMG submission 187695) | Peat soil microbial communities from Weissenstadt, Germany - SII-2010 (SPAdes) (version 2) | ecosystem: Environmental > Terrestrial > Soil > Wetlands > Peat | place: Germany... | reverse complement strand
AAAGGCACCGGGTTTCTTCAACGTGCTCACCGAGCTCGCGGATGGCCGCATGGTGCCGGTGGCCGGCGGCGTGCTGGTCCGGAACGGCGGCGGCGAGATTATCGGCTCCGTCGGCATCAGCGGCGACACCTCGGTCAACGACGAGCTCTGCGCCGTCGCGGGCATCAAGGCCGCGGGCCTGGTGCCGGATACCGGCGATCCCACCTGACCTTCGCGCCGACCACGGGCAACACCACGCCTTCATGTTCCAGGAGCCAGCGCTTGCGCGGCAACCCGCCGCCATAGCCGGTGAGCGATCCATCACTGCCGATCACGCGGTGGCACGGCACCACGATGCTGATGGGGTTGAGCGCATTGGCGCGCGCGACCGCGCGGACCGAGTTGGGCATGCCTAGTCGTTCCGCCAGCCCCTGGTAGCTCACGACCTTGCCCGCAGCGACGCGCCGCAAACCTTTCCAGACCTTGCGTTGGAACTCGGTGCCGCCGCCATCCACGACGATGTCGTCAAGCGCCTCAAGGTCGCCCAGGAGATAGGCGCCGAGCCGCGTGCACACGCCGCCGGGATCGGCGGCTTCGACCCGCTCGAAATCCCCAAAGCGACGCCCGAGCCACGCCACCATGCGCTTCTCGGCATCGGCGAACTCGAGCGCGCAAAGTGCGTCGCCCTTGCACGCCAGCACGATCTCGCCGACCGGCGATTTCACGCGGGCGAACGTGATGCATGTCTTCGCCTTGCCATTCTGCCTAGCCATGACCCAGTGCCTCCTCGACGCTCGCGATGGTGCGATCGATGTCCTCGTCGGTCGTGCGCCAGTTGCAGACGGAGACGCGCATCACCCGCATTCCACGCCAGGTGACGCCACCGAACCACGCGACGCCCTGTGCCTGGAGACGGCGAATGACCTCGTCTGTGAAGCGGTCGTGATCGCCGTCCCGCGACATGAACCGGACCAGCGCCTGGTTGATAACGGGCGCCGCCACGAGCTCGGCGCCCTTTAGCGCGCCGATGCCCCGGACCAGCCGGCCCGTGTGCACACAGCAGCGCTCGACAATCTCGGCGATCCCCTTGCGACCGAGCGCGCGCATCGCTGCGTAGACCGGAAAAGCGCGACCGCGCCGCGACCACTCCGGGTTCCAGTCCTTCTGGTTGCGCAACCCTTCGCGCGGGATCGAATAGCTCGTGTCCTGCGAGAAAGCCGCGCGATGCGCGGGTGCGTGGGCCACGAACACGAGGCCGGAGTCGAACGGCACGTTCAGCCATTTGTGTGCGTCGGTGGCCCAGGAATCCGCGGATTTGGCGCCGTCGAGCAGACGCCGATGGCGCTCGCTGGCGGCTACCCAGAGCCCGATCGCCCCGTCGATGTGGACCCAGGCCTTGGCCGCGTGTGAGAGCTCGCAAGCCCGCTCGAAAGGATCGAAGACGCCGGTGTTCAGGTCTCCCGCCTGCAAGCACACGACGATGGGTGCATCACCCGCGCGCCGCAGTGCGGCCTCGAGCGCGCCCATCTCCATGCGCCCCATGTTGTCGCTCTGGACGTAATCCACCGCGTCGGTGCCGAGGCCGAGCAGGCGCGCGGAGCGCAGGATCGACTCGTGACGGTTCTCCGTGGTCAAAATCCGCAGGGCCGGTGCTCCGGAAAGCCCTGATGTCTCGACGTTCCAGCCGCGGTCGGCGAGTAGCTTGTGCCGTGCGGCGGCGAGCGCCGTCGTATGGGCCATTTGGCAGCCCGTCACGAACGCAAAGGATGCGGAGCGGGGAATCCCGAGCAGCTCTTTCGCCCAGGCCCCGCAGACTTCCTCGACCACGGCCTCAGCGGGCGCGGTCGCATTCGAGGCGGCATTCTGATCCCAGGCGGACGTTAACCAATCCGTCGCCAAGGCTACCGGAAGCGTGCCGCCGATGACCCAGCCGAAGAAGCGTCCGCTGCCGGAGCCGAGAATCCCGCCCTCGGTATCGCGGACGAGTTCGTCGATCACCACCTCCGCCGCCATGCCATCTTCCGGCAGCGGCTTGCCGAGCCGCCGCCGTAGTTCCGAGGTAGCGGCCGCTGCGACAATCGGCCGATTCGGGAGGCTCTCAAGATATCTCGCTGCATGGGCGGCAGCGACATCGAGGACAATGGTCATGGTGCCAGTCATCCAAGGTTGGAGCGACGGAGAATTCTGACCGCGCCCGAATGGCAGCTGCTACGGCCATGGCCGAAGCATGCACGCCACCTTCATCATCTACGAAAATGCACGCGGGCAAAGCGCGTTCCGCACCTCAGGAGGGGACGGAGTCCGAATCCGGCGAACGCCGAGACCGGCGGGAGCAATTCAGCGCTTGAGGCCCGCCATCTGCTCCAACACCGCGCAAACGGCGGCCGTATCCTCTGCGCCATGGCCCTCGGTCTGCGCGGCGTTATAGATCGGAATGCTCGCGGTAAAGAGCGGCGTGGTGACGCCGAGGCTCGCGGCGTAATCGGCGATCACCGCCATGTCCTTCTGCCAGATGTCGATCTTCATCGTGGGCAGCGCGTAATCGCCCTTGACCATCAGCGGCGCGCGCAGCTCGAACACCTTCGAGGTGCCGGCGCCGCTCGCGATCACCTGGGCGACCTCCGACGGATCGAGTCCCGCCTTCATACCGAGCACCATCGCCTCGGCGCTGGCGATATTGTGAATGGCAACGAGGAGATTGGCGACAAATTTCATCCTGCTGCCGTTGCCGAACTCGCCGAGGTAATGTGCGACGCGCGCGAATTTGGCAAAGACGAGGGCCGCACGGTCATACGCGGCGCGATCGCCGGAGGCATAGACCGCGAGATCGCCGATCTCGGCCTGGGCACTGGTTCCGCTGAGCGGGCAATCGAGCAGCGCGATGGGGGGGGGGGGGAGCCGGTCGCGGGCGGCGACCTTCACCCCGATCGGCAGCGTGCTGAGCTCGGCAATGATGAGAGCCGGACGCGGCTTCCGCAGCAGGGTCTCGACAGTCGCGGCCAGCGCGGCCGCGCTCGGCAAGCTGGTCAGGACGATCTCGGCCTGATCCGCGACCTCGCTCGCGGAGCGCGCTGCCACGCCGCCGGCTGCAACGAAGTTGGCAATTCGACGCGCATCGATGTCATAACCCACGACCGCCGTACTCTGCTTCAAGAGATTGCCGGCAATCGCCGAGCCCATGATCCCAACGCCGATCAGCCCAACCGTCATCGGGCGCTCCCTGTGCCGAGACCGATCGCGCGAATGCCTTCGATCATGGCAGCGACGGAGCGGCGGACGATGGCGGTAAAATCGCCGCCGACGCGGCTGTGATAGATATATTTGCGCACGGCGTAATAGAAAAGGCCGCCGTGCATGACCCAGGCATGCTCCAGCTCGAGCTCGCTGATCGGCACGGCATCGGGGTCCGCGAGGCCGCAGGCATGACGAAGCTCGGCGCAGATCGGCTTCAGGATTCGCGCCTCCACGATCCGGATGTAGCGCCGATTGATGCTGTTGCCCATCAACGCGGAGAGCATGTAGATGCGAATCCACTCGTAGGTGTATGTCGCACGCGAATAGCGTTCGTAGAATTCCAGCAGACGGTCCTCTAGCCGCCGCGAGCGATCGTGGATGAGTTCGCCCCAGGAGGGGTCGACCCGCTTCAGGAATACGTCCGCGAAGACGCGCTCGATCAGCGCCTGCTTGGTCGGGAAATAGCGATAGAGCAGCGGTTGCGTGATGCCGAGACGCTCGGCGAGTTGCCGGGTCTGCCCGCTGAACCCGACTTCGGCGAAATACCGGATGGCGCCCGCCAGGATCTCCTGCTCACGGTCGGCGGCGGCGAGCCGGCGGCCCCGGCGCGGCTTCGGCAGCTTCAGCTTGGGCGCCGGCGCTCGGCGGCGCTTTGAGGGAGGCAATCGGCGGGCTCCGGAATGCGCGAGTCGCGCGAAAGAATCCGTCCGATCGATAAGTGATTGGCGAGCGAGCGTCAATGGCGGGGACTCGGCACCCGGCAGCCGCCCGGACCGACTATTCAGCCGCCGCCGAGACGCCAGTCGCCTTGTTGAGTCGAGGCACCACCTCGCTCGCCATCAGCTCCATCGAGCGTCGACCGAGCTTGGCATCGGCCCAATCATGACCGGCGTAGAGCAAAGTGCCGAAATCCCCGGTGTTCTCCCGAAATGCCAGAAGCTGATCCACAACGCTGTTCACGGTTCCGCAAATCACCAGGGAATCCAGGACGTAGTCGAGCGTGATGGCGGAATCGGGCATAGCGCGGTCGCGCTTGAAAAGCTCCGGTCGGCCGTTCCCGATGAGCTTGCGCATGAGATTGCGGAAATAGAAGCGGTAGGGACTGCCCTCCTCCTTGGCGTAACGCCGCGCAGTCGCGTCCTCGTCCGCCACGAAAATGCTCTTGGCGACCCGCCAATCGCGCCGATCCGCCACGCGGCCCGCGTTCTTGCAGCCCTCCTCGTATTTCGGCCAGTGAGAGGCGACCCAGGGCGGCTGCAGGAAGTTCGCGGAGATCGGCGTCCACCCGCGCTCGGCCGCGGCAATCACGCCCTTCGAGAACGGCGCCACCGCCGTCACCACGATCGGCGGGTGGGGCTGCTGGTAGGGTTTCAAGATCGCACCCTGACCGATTTCGATGTCGAGGGTGCGCTCCGTGGTCACCTTCCAGAACTTGCCCTCTAGCTTGTAGGGCGGCTCGGTCGACCAGAGCTTCAGCACCATGTCGATCGCCTCGACAAACATCGCTGTGCGGTCGTTGTCGAGATTACCGAACGCCTCGGCGTCCGAACGCAACCCGCCGGGGCTGATGCCGAACAGGAACCGCCCCTCCAGCAGATGGTCGATCATCGAGACTTGCGCCGCCACGGCGGCGGGATGCGAGTTCGGCAGGTTCACGGTGCCGCTGCCGAGCTTGATCTGCGTCGTGGCATCGATCAGGCTCGCGATGAAAGCGAGACACGAGGTGATAGTCTCCGCGCGATCGGTCACGTGCTCGCCGACGAAGGCCTCGGAATAGCCCAGCCGATCCGCCAGCACGATCGCCTCGCGGTCCTCCTTCAGGGTGTCGGTGTAGTTGCGCGTCGGCGGGTGCAGCGGCATGGTGAAATAGCCGAGCCTCATCGACCTCTCCTTGGACGTGCGCGTGTTCCTGCAGGATTCGCGATTTTTATCATTTGATAAGGTCGAGGGTCAACCTCGCTTGCTCGGCCGACGGTTGTTGTTCGCGCCGATCTCGCGCCCGCCCGCCATTTTTTCCTAGACGCACCTACGCCTGCTCCCCATCATGATGAGCAACTGATCAACCGCGGCGTCCGAACCCGGCGCCCGCGACAGCCTCTCCGAGAGACGAGAGGGATGGGAGGAGCGCATGGCGTCATCGCTGAGCCGTCGTGGCTTTCTGGTGGGCACCGGTCTCGCCGCTTTACCCTTCGCGCCGGCGATCGCCCAGAGCGAGCCTGCTCGCATCGGTCTGCTCACCGTCAAGACCGGACCGCTCGCGCAAGGCGGCATCCAGATGGAGCAGGGCCTGACGCTGTTCCTCAAGGACCGCAACAACACGCTCGCGGGGCGCAAGATCGAGCTGGTCTCCGCCGACACCGGCGGCAATCCCGCTGGCGCCAAGACCAAGGCGCAAGAGTTGGTGGAGCGCGACAAGGTCGACGTCATCGTGGGTCCGCTCGCCGCCTTCGAGCTGCTCGCCATCAGCGACTATATCGCCGAGGCCAAAGTGCCGATGCTGAGCCTCGCGGCCGCCGACGACATGACGCAGCGCAAGCCGAACCCCTGGTTCGTCCGCTCCTCCGCTACGTCCTCGCAATGCTGTCACGCCCTTGGCGACTTCGCGGCCAAGGAGATGAAGCTCCAAGCGGTCGCGGAGATCGCCGAGGATTTCGCCTTCGGCTACGAGCAGGCAGGCGGTTTCCTGCGCGCGTTCGAGGACGCTGGCGGCAAGGTGGTGCAGAAGATCTGGCCGCCGCTGGCGACCGCGGATTACACGCCCTACCTCGCGCAGCTCTCGGGCATCGATGGCGTCTGGAACGGGTTCGCCGGCTCCAACCCCGTCAAATTCAACAAGCAGTACGCGGACATGGGCCTCAAGGAGAAATATCCGGTGGTGGGCGGCTGGACCGCTTATGACGACGCGCTGCTCAAGAGCTTCGGCGACGAGGCGGTGGGCGCCGTTTCCGCCAGCTGGTACTCGACCGAACTCGACACGCCCAGCAACAAGAAATTCATCGCGGGCATGCAGCGCGACTATCAGACTCTGCCAGGAGGCTACGCCGCGGGCACTTACATCAACGGCATGTGCATCGAAGCGGCACTCGAGAAGATCGGCGGCAAGACCGATAACAAGCAGGCCCTGATCGACGCGCTGCGCGGCGTGTCGCTCACGGACACGCCCCGTGGTCCGCTCCGCTTCGATCATCTCGGCAACGTCGTCGGCAACGTGTTCATCCGGAAAATCGAGCGGAAGGACGGCAAGCTCGTTAATTCCATCATCAAGACCTATGCCGATGTCGGTCAATTCTGGACCTACGACGAGACGAAATACCTGGCGGCGCCCGTCTACACCCGCGACGCCGCGCCCGCGAAGCTCTAAGCCGCGCTCGTTTTGGAGCCGCCCGTGAGCCAATGGGTCGTGCTCGCGGTGAACAGCTTCAGCTTCGGCGGCCTGCTTTTCCTGCTCTCCGCGGGGTTCTCGCTGATCTTCGGGCTGATGCGGATCCCGAACCTGACCCACGGATCGCTCTTCATGCTGGGCGCCTATATCGGCGTCACCGGCCTGCGGCTCGGGCTCGATTTCTGGAGCGCGGCGCTGCTGAGCGGACTCGCGATGGCGGCGCTCGGCGGCGTGATCGAGCGATTCCTCTTGCGCCGGCTCCAGGGCCAGGAGCTGCCGCAGGTGCTGATGACCCTCGGCCTCTCCTTCATTATCGCCGACCTCTGCCTCATGGAGTGGACGGGCGATCCGATCTCCGTGAGCACGCCCGGGGCGCTGCGAGGGGTCGTGCCGCTGCTCGGATTTGTGTTTCCAATCTATCGTCTGGCGATCGTGTTGATCGCGGTCGTGATCGCGGCGGCACTGTGGCTGATGTTGGATTGGACACGGCTCGGCGCGATGATTAGAGCGGGCGTCGACGACGCGCCCATCGCACGCGTCATGGGCGTCCCGGTATCGCGGCTCTTTACCACGGTGTTCTGCCTGGGCGCGGGGCTCGCGGGTTTCGCGGGCATGCTGGGCGCGCCCATCCTGTCGGTCTATCCCGGCCTCGATGCCGAGATGCTGCCGTTGGCGCTCATCGTGGTGATCCTCGGCGGCTCCGGCAGCCTGCTGGGTGCGCTGGTTGGCAGCTTCGTCGTCGGCGTGCTCTACAACTTCGGCCCGGCCTTGTTTCCGGAGCTCGCCTACGTCGTGCTGTTCCTGCCGATGCTTCTGGTGCTCGTGCTGCGGCCGCAGGGCCTGTTCGGCAGGCAAAGCCTATGAGGCGGGCGGCGCTCGCGCTTGCCATCATCGCGCTGGTCACCCTGCCGTATTGGATTGGCGGATCCTACTACATCAACATCGCCAGCCAGATCTTGATTTGGGCCGTTTTCGCCCTTGGACTGAACGTGCTCGTGGGTTATGGCGGGCTGGTCTCGCTCGGGCATGCCGGGCTGTTCGGCACGGCGGGCTACGCCGCGGCCTGGCTGGTGGCGGCGGGCGTAGGCCAGCTCGCGAGCGGCGTAGGGGCCATCGGTCTGACCGTCTTGATGTCCGCGCTCTTCGCAGTATTGGCGTTGCGAGCCACCGGTATCGGCTTTCTCATGATCACGCTGGCGCTCGGACAGATTCTGTGGGGTATCGCGTACCGCTGGATCTCCCTCACCAATGGCGACAATGGGATCAACGTGAGCGCGCGACCCATGCCGCTCGGCTTGTCGCTGGCGACGCCGTCCGCCTTCTATATCGCGACGCTCATGGTATTCGGGCTCGCCGTCGCAGCAATGGCGAGCTTCGTCGCTTCGCCCTTCGGCGCGTGCCTGCGCGGCACCCGTGATCAGGCGCGCCGGATGACGGCGCTGGGCTACGACGTCTGGCTGATCCGCTTCCTCGCCTTCCTGTTCTCGGGTTTCTGGACGGGGATTGCTGGACTGCTGTTCTGCTACTACGACCAATTCGTGAGTCCGCACCTGCTGACCCTCTCAAGCTCCGCTGAGGTGCTCCTCATGGTGATCTCAGGAGGCAGTGGGACGCTGCTCGGCCCGATCGCGGGCGCAACGCTCGTGGTGGCGATGAAGACTGTCGCGAGCGCCTATATCGAGCGCTGGAACCTCGTGCTGGGCGCGATCTTCGTCGCGATCATCATGCTCATGCCGGAGGGGTTGGTGCCGGGGTCCCAGCGGCTTTGGCGCTGGGCTCGGCGCGGCCGCGATCTCGCAGCGGCGGCAACCTCGCGATGATCGCGCTCGAGGCCCGCGCATTGTCCAAGTCCTTCGGTGGGCTGCGCGTCAGCACCGATGTCAGCTTCGCTGTCGAGGCCGGCGAGCGGCGACTCATCATCGGCCCTAACGGCGCCGGCAAGACGACACTCTTCAACCTGATCACCGGCGAGCTTCGGCCTGATAGCGGGTCGGTGCACCTGCTCGGCCGCGACATCACGTCCGTCCCGAGCCGCCGGCGCGCCCATTTAGGCCTCGCGCGCACCTATCAGATCATCACATTGTTCCCGCAGGACACGCTGCTGGGGAACGTCATGCTCGCGCTCCTGGGGCTGTCGCCATTGCGCTGGAACCCGATCGTCAGGCTCACGAGCCAGTCAGCCTTGCTCGAGGAGCCACGCGAGGCTTTGGCGCGGGTCGGCCTCGATGGCATTGCGGATCGTCCGCTTGCCGAGACCTCCTATGGCGAGCGGCGGCGGGTTGAGATCGCCATGGCGCTCGCGCAGCGCCCCAAGGTGCTGCTGCTCGACGAGCCCTTCGCGGGCCTCTCGATCCCGGAGCGACGGCAGGTGCTGGAACTTCTGCTGGCGATCCCGCGGGACACAACCATCGTGATGATCGAGCACGACATGGACGTGGCGCTCGAATTCGCCGAGCGCATCACGCTCCTGCACTTCGGCGCGGTGATTGTGGAGGGGACCCGCGGGGAGGTGGTCGCGGATCCTCGGACGCGCGAGGTGTATCTTGGGGCCTGACGCGCTCACCCTCGGTGAGATCGACGCCTTCTACGGCGATAGTCACGTCCTCCAGGGCGTCTCGTTCCGGCTCCGGCCGGGCCGGCTGCTCGGCCTGCTCGGCCGCAACGGGGCCGGCAAGACCACCTGCATGAATGTGGCCGTGGGCCTGCTGCCGCCGCGCCGCGGCCGGCTCACGGTCTACGGCGCGGAACTGACAGGCGCGCCGCCAGAGGCGATTGCTGCGAAAGGCGTGGCCTTGGTGCCGCAGGGTCGCCGGATCTTCCGGAGCCTTACTGTCCGCGAGAATCTCGCGGTCGCAGCTCGGCGCGCGAATGGCGGCGAGGCCGCGCCCTGGACCCTCGAGACGGTGTTCCAAACCTTTCCTCGCCTGCGCGAGCGCGCGAGCCAGACCGCGGGTTATCTCTCCGGCGGTGAGCAGCAGATGCTGGCGATTGGCCGGGCGCTCATGCGCAATCCGCGCGTGCTCCTGATGGACGAGCCCTCCGAGGGTCTTGCACCGCAGATCGTGGCAGAGGTGATGGCGACCGTCCGTGCGCTGAAAGCGCGCGGTCTATCCATCGTTCTGGTGGAGCAGAACGCCAAGCTCGTGTTCGACATCGCCGACGACATCGTTATCCTCAACAGCGGCCGGGTCGTGGTACACACCAGCACCGCGGAGCTGCAAAAGAGCGGCGCGGATTTGCAGCAGCACCTCGGCATCTTTTGATCGGCAAGAGCACTCCGTCATGTTCCCATCGTCGTCTCAAAACGAGTTCAAGGGCCGCGTCGAGGATGCGGAACTGCTGACCGGGCGTGGCCGCTTTCTAGCGGATCTGCGGATGGGGCGGATGGCAGCCGCGGTCTTCGTTCGCTCACCCCATGGTTTCGCGCGTATTCGATCGATCGACACTGCCGAGGCTCGGCGCGCGCCGGGCGTTCTGGCGGTTCTGACGGGCACCGACACGGGCATGGACAAGCTGGGAAACATTTCCCGGCCCATCCCGCAGAAAGGCCGCGGCGGCGCGCCGCTTATCGTGCCGCACCGCCCCGTCCTCGCGCGCGACCTCGTCCGCCATGTCGGCGATCCCGTGGCGCTGGTGGTCGCGGAGACCGTGGCGCAAGCCAACGACGCGGTGGAGCTGGTCGCGGTGGACTACGAAGCGCTGCCCGCGGTAACGGACGCGCGGGAGGCCGTGAAGCCGGGAGCGCCGCAGCTCTGGCCGGAAGCCCCGAGCAATGTCGCCCTCGACTTCGTGGCACCCACCGGCGACGAGCAGGCGCTGGCGCCCGAGCTCGACACGATCTTCGCGAGCGCAGCCCATGTGGCGCGGGTCTCTCTGGTGAGCCAGCGGGTGGTGGTGGCCTCCCTCGAGCCGCGAGGCGCGCTGGCCGATTACGACTCCAGCGCAGACATGACCACGCTCCATGTCGGCTCGCAGGGCGTCACGACGCTCCGCGAACACCTCTCGCAGATCATGGCCATTCCACGAGAGCGGCTGCGCGTCGTTACGGACGATGTCGGTGGCGGGTTCGGCATGAAATCGTCGGTCTATCCGGAATACGTGGCGATCTTGGTGGCGGCGCGGCGGTTGCGGGCGCCCGTGCGTTGGCTCTCCACGCGCTCGGAGGCGTTCCTCAGCGACAATCAGGGCCGTGACACCGTAACGGAGATGGCGCTCGCGCTCGGCGTGGACGGCCGGTTCCTAGCCCTGAAAGTCGACGGCCTCGCCAACGTCGGTGCCTATCACGGCGCCCTCGGCTCCTTCATCGCGACGGCGAATTTCACGCGCTGCCTGCCCTGCGTCTACCACATTCCCCAGATCGCCGTGCGCATGCGCTGCGTCTTCACCAACACGGTGCCGGTCGGACCCTATCGGGGCGCCGGCCGACCGGAAGCGAATTATGTGTTGGAACGTTTGGTGGACGAGGCCGCGCGGGTCTCGGGCATCGATCGGCTGTCGCTCAAGCGCCGGAACCTGATCTCGCCCGAGAGGATGCCCTACGCGACACCGTTTGGCGCAAGCTTCGACAGCGGCGATTTCGGCGCGGTGCTGGACAAGGCCTTGGTGCTCGCGGACGCGGCAGGATTTCCGACGCGGCGCGCGCAATCGGCGGAGACGGGTAAACGGCGCGGGCTCGGCGTCTCCTGTTTCCTCGAGCACGCGGGCGGCCAGCCCTCGGAATCAGCGGCGCTGCGCTTTACCGGCGACGGCGCCGTAGTCGTCGCCCTGGGCGCACAGTCCACAGGCCAAGGCCACCGTACGGTGTTCCGCAATCTCGCGGCGAAGCGGCTGGGCATTCCGGTCGAGCGCGTGACGGTGCAGCAGGGCGATACACGGCTCGGCGTACCCGGATCGGGCACCGTGGCCTCGCGCGGCGCCATGACCTCGGGTGCCGCGATCGCTCGCGTGGTCGAGGACGTGATCGAGAAGGCACGTAACATTGCATCGGAGATGCTGGAAGCGGCGGCAAGCGACCTCGTCTATGCCGGCGGCCGTTTCGAGATCGCGGGTACCGATCGGCGGGTCTCACTGTTCGAAATCGCGGCGAAGCGGAGCCTCGACACGCAGGCCGGTGTCGAAGTGGCGCAGTCTTTTCCAAATGGGTGCCACATCGCCGAGGTCGAGATCGATCCGGAGACTGGCGCGGTTGAGCTCGTGCGATACACGGCCGTCGATGACTGCGGCACGGTGCTCGATCACACCATCGTCGAAGGTCAGGTGCACGGCGGCGTGGCACAGGGCGTGGGCCAGGCGCTGATTGAGGACGCGGTCTATGACAGCGCCAGCGGGCAGCTGCTCACGGGCAGCTTCATGGACTACGCCATGCCGCGCGCGGACACGCTGCCCGAAATCACCGCGGCGATGCAATCGACGCGCTGCACGACCAACGCGCTCGGAATCAAGGGCGCGGGCGAGGCCGGCGCCACTGGCGCCCTCGCAGCGATCATGAACGCCATCGCCGACGCCATACCCGGCGAGGCCGGCGCCAAACTCGACATGCCCGCAACGCCGCTCAAGGTCTGGCAAGCCTGCCAACAATTGAAAGAATAAAGGAGGACATTGAGCATGCTCTATACCTGCGCTCCCGCCCGCGCCGGCGCGGCCAACCTGAAAGCGAAGCGGCGCGGCACCGCCGCGCCAGGGATCACGGTCGATATCCACTGCCACGTGCTGACGCCAGCGGCCGACGAGCTCGTGAAGCCGGTGTTCAAACCGGAGAGCGACGCGCTCTTTCGGTTCGCCAACGAGGCCACGCGCGAGGTGAACCGGCAGCAGGGCCAAACGATCCGCGCCAAGCTCGCCTCGGTGGAGGCGCGGCTTACCCAGATGGACAAGCAGGGCATCGACATGCAGGCGATCTCGCCGGCGCCCTCGCAGTATTATTATTGGACCGAGCCCGAGCTCGGCCGCGAGGTTGCGTGGCTCGTCAATGACAATATCGCGGGGATCGTGGCGGCCCACCCGGATCGATTCGTTGGTATGGGCACCGTTCCCCTGCAGGCGCCGGAGCTCGCCGTCGCGGAGCTCGAGCGGATGGTTAGGGAGCTCGGCCTTCGAGGCGTCGAGATCTGCACGGACGTCGTAGGCGAGGAGCTCTCCGGCGCGCGCTTCTGGCCGTTCTTCGCGAAGGCCGAGGAGCTCGGCGTCGTTGTCTTCATGCATCCGAGCGGCTACACCGATGGCGGGCGGCTCGCGGATCATTACCTCATCAATGTGATCGGCAATCCCCTGGCCTCGACCGTAGCCGTCAGTCATTTGATCTTCGGCGGCGTGCTCGAGGCCTATCCGCGGCTCAAGCTGGTGGTGGCTCATGGCGGCGGATTTCTGCCAGCCTATTCGGGCCGCATGGACCACGCCCATCGCGCGCGCAGCGACCTCCGACGCGGAATCCAGAAACGCCCCACGAGTTATCTCAAGAAGCTCTACTTCGACACCATCGTGTTCACCGACCATCAGCTCGAATATCTCGTGCAACAATGGGGCGCCGACCACCTCTTGCTCGGCAGCGACTACCCGTTCGACATGGCGACGCCGGACCCGGTAGGCCACGTGATGGGCGCCCGAAAACTTACGCGAGCGGAGAAGACGAAGATTCTGGGCGGGAATGCGGTGCGCTTGCTCGGAATAAAAGCGGTGAAGATAGCGGCGGGCAAAGCGCGCCGCTAGTCCGCACAGTTTCGCAGGAGGCAAAGCGGGTTCCTACCTTGCCGTGAGGTCGACAAGAGCTCGAATTCTCCACCCGCGGCCGCGATCAGTGACATCAACTCGCCGACGACAAAGGGCGCATGGACCTCGATCGCGATGAGGCGCACGCGCGTGATCCACGACGCGCAGCGCTCGAACAGTTCGCGCTCGGCGCCCTCGATGTCGCACTTCAGCAGGTCGATCGCGCCCGCGTCCAACCGCAGACGCTGGGCCGCAAAGTCAGCGACGAATGGGTTGTACCCCTCTGCAATCTGCATCACCGCGCTCTGCACGATACGGGGAACGAAGAGATGTGGTGGAAAGCGCTGCCGCGGCGAAAGCCGAGCAACTGTGGCGGGCGCGGCAGTCGGTTGAGGGCGCAATCCCCGTAAGCAGCGCAGCTCAACCAAAGGGACCTTCCTCGAAGCCCACGACGGAACCGAGTGCGTAAGCCGGCATGTTTTCGATAAAACATCGCGGCCGCTTCGCGCAGAGCATCTGATATTCGCCGTATATCACCCTCACAGATGGTCGACGCACGGGCATTGTGGTCAGCCGCGATACCGCATCTTTTGGCGAAACCCGCTGTTCTGCGCGACAGCTGCGTGGGTAGTGAGCATTGCGCCCGCGGTGCGAGACAGGTCTGCCGCTCCGCATCCCGAGGCAACGGCAAGCTGCAATCCTCATACTAATCACGCCGTTAGTGCCGGAAGCGCGACCCCGGCCCTGAGGGAAGTATCGCTTGCGAGCGATCTCGCGTTGGGCTTGGGTGGGGTCGCTGGATCAGGTTGTCGCCTCGGATGTGCGAAACCGTGCTCTCATCTCGAGAATCAAGTATTATTGGTGCTGGCACAAGCCAAACGGTAGTTCACTCAGTTTACCGACTCTCGTCGGGTGTTCACTCGAAAGGAAATGAGGATCGACGCCATTGATTTGCGGCAAGGAGCATGGCGGTTGGGCCGATTGACGATCTTTGCAAAAGGGAACGTTGACGCCCGGGATTCCTTGCATTTCCTCCGGATCGGCGGGAAGGTTCTGTGGAATGGAATCAATGAGATCGTTCGCTCGAGATTTCCGGAGACTGTCGTCCGAGTGCAGCATGAACCTTTTACCCGATCGGACGCGCTCCTTGAGACCGACGGCACGATCCCCGCGGAGCTGTCCACTCGGGGATTGCGGCTCGCCCCGCACACGGCAGTCACTCAGTTTAGCAGGATGCTGTTCGATATCGACGCAGATGTCGTCGTGCTGTCCCTTCAGCCGGATTTGACGACTTCGTTATTCCGGCACAGGCGCGACGGATACCTGTTTCACCCGGCCAATTCGGGATCCTGGAGCTTGGCGGACCAGGACTGGCTCCGCCAGGAGTTCACCTTCTCGGACGTGCTGGACGTCAAAACGTCCATGAATAATCTCGCGACGGTGGTTGCACGAATTCGGCAGCGTTCGGATGTCCCGATACTCGTATACAACCTTTCGTCGGTGATACCTGGCGACCAGGTCCACTGCTACCAGGGATTGGGCGACATATTCTCGACTCGGATCCGCCGTTTCAATCTCGGACTGATCGAGCTGTCTAAAGACTCCGGCATCTCGGTGATCGATGTGGACGCCGTCGTCGCCCGGGCTGGTGCGGACCGAGTGAAATTCGACGGGGTGCACCTAACAGCAGAGGGCTGCCGGCTCGTCGCTGAGGAGGTCGTACGCGTTCTCGAGGATCTCGGGTGTTTCTCGCCGGCGGAGGTAGACGGGTGCGCGTGAGCGTCGTTGTCCGTTCCAGGGACGAAGCCGACCGTCTTCGGCTGACACTGACTTCTTTAGCGCATCAGACGGTGCGCGCGGAAGTCATTGTCGTAGACGACGGATCGCTCGACCACACGTCCGTTGTGTTGGCAGAGGCTTCTAGCTGGCTACCTCTCTGTATCGTTAGGCACTCAACGCCAAAGGGCCGGTCGGGGGCTGCAAATGCAGGTGCGCGCGCCGCTTCGGGAGATATTGTGCTCTTCCTGGACGGCGACACTCTCGCAGGTCCCGATTTTGTCGCCCGCCATGCCGCCGCACATGCCGAGCATCGCTCCATTATCGGACGCGGCGAGACCTTTCACCTCCGTGGAACTCGTTTTCTCCTGGATCCGGAGATGGGCACGCCCAAAGCGGGGGAAGAAGCGCGATTGGCTGGCATCCCTTCCGGTGAGCTATCAAGGCTAAAAGTGACGCGAAAGGAAGTGATCGACCACTTCGATGCCATCGATCGTCGGGCGACGCCTGGGATCTATCCGGGTGCCGCACCTCGCCGTCTATACGAAATCGAAATGGATGCTCTGCGCCATTACCCCACTTGCACCGTTCTATGGGCGGCAGCCAGCGGCAGCAACTTATCGGTCAACAGAGATCAATTCCTGAGCATCGGCGGCTTTGACGAAGCATTGGACCTCAACGAGCATCGGGAGCTCGCCCTGCGGCTTTGTCAGAAGGGTGCACGAGTAGTTCCAATCGAGAGCGCACGGGCGTACCACATGACTCACCGTGCTGGGTGGCGAAATCCACTCGATGAGACCGAGTGGGAGGAGATTATTTACCGGGCCCATCCCATCATGGCCGTAAAACTCTTAAGCATCTTCTGGGCGAGTCTGAATCCGCGATACCGGATCCCACCTGTCGCGCAGATCAGGTCTCTTCCAGAATTGGAGGTGTCTGCCCGCGGAAACACGGATGTCGATTACGATGCGGTTCGGCGACTCATCTCATCGCTGCCCGAATTGCCTGCGGCAATTCCAAAGGACGGGCTCGACGCACGGCCCCGAGGCAAACAAGCGGCCCAGACCGTATGACGTCGCCTCCACCGTTGGTGATCGAAGCGGTCGTACACAAGCTGGAGCGGCCGGCACTCGTAGCGGCTTCAAGGCAGCTTGAGGTCTCTCTCTCGGCGGCGACCGGCGGCGCGTTTCCGATCGCTCTCAGCTTCGGCGAATCGCTCTCCTCGATTGCCCCGCGCGCGGGGCGAGCCGTTGTCGTGACGTCGCTTCTCCTAGAGATTGCGAGTAAAGATGAGTTGTTGCGGCAGACCGAGGCGCGCTGGCGAGATCAGCTTATGTCGCTGCCGGAGCCAAGCGCCGCATCAGCGTTCATCTGCACCATCTTCCGGCACGTTGCGGACCGAGAGAACTCGGCCACCACAGAGCGCATTCGCCGACTCAATCTCATGGCAGTTCAGCTATCGCACGACACCGGTGCCGGCATCATCGATATCGATCGAATTTTCGCGTATTTCGGGGCTCGGCTCCTGCAAACCGATTATCGCCTCGGCGGCGCTATAGCAGCGGAATTGGCCGGCCACACGATCGTCTCGGAAATTCTTTCAGGCGGCCTTGACGGTTTCCTTTCCCCGAGTATCCAGGAGCGGGCGAAAAAAGTGCAAGTTGGGATGCTTCAACGCTTGAGCTTGGAAGTCTCATGGTGAGCATTCTGAAAGAAGAGATAGGTGGCATAGAACTCTTACGATCGATGCTGCTCATTCGAACCTTCGAGGAGGCCCTGCTTCGTCAGCGCGATCATGGGTTCCAGCTGCTGTCTTCCGGCGAGGAGGCGGTCGCTGTTGGGGTTTGCGCCGCACTCGCCCCCGATGACCAACTCCTCGTGGGCGGCCGATCGATCGGCCCGGCGTTGGCCCGTGGCCTGGATCCAGGCTTCGTAATGGCGGAACTGCTCGGTAAGTCCGCGGGGCCCTGCCGGGGCAAAGGCGGTCGTGGCCACCTGGCCCAGCTATCGGCCGGTTTCTTCGGTGCGCACGCCGTGGTCGGGGGCAACATTGCCATCGCCGCAGGTGTCGCGCTGGCGGCCCAACTCCAGGGGCGGTCGGCTCTCGTAGCATGCGTGTTCGGCGACGGTGCTTGCGGGTCTGGTGTACTTCACGAGACCTTGAACCTTTCCGCGCTCTGGAAACTGCCCTTGGTGTTTATTTGCGACAACAATCAATTCGCGGCTTCGACGCCGCGATCCGAGGCTCTCGCTCCGCTGCAACTCTCCGATTTGGCGCGGCCCTTCGGCATAGTGGGCATGACGGTGGACGGAATGGATGTGATCGCGGTTCGGGATGCTGCCCTCGCTTTCGCCAACCGGGCGCGGTCGGGATACGGGCCGTCGTTCCTGGAGTGCGTGTCTCATCGGTTCGCCAGCCACTCGACCTCCACTCGCGAGACGAGAGGCACCGACGAATTGGCGGAAATCAGGAAGCTTTGCCCCATCCGCCGCTTGGCGGAACGGCTTCAGTCCAGTGGCGCATTGAGTGCAGCGGCGCTCGGCAGCTTACAGAGCGAAGTCGATGAAATCGTGACGCAGGCTGTCCGCTTTGCAGCTGCGGCTCCCTATCCCGACAAGTCAGAGGCGCTGATCGATGTTGTCTGAAGCAGCGCCGCCAACCGTGAAGCTATTCTTCCGCGAAGCTATCACCCGGGCTCTTCGAGAAGAGATGAGACGCGACGCGAGGGTCATCTTGCTCGGCCAAGATGTCGGTTCCTACGGCGGATCATACAAGGAATTCGTTGGCCTCTACCAGGAATTCGGCCCGACCCGGGTGCGAAACACGCCCGTGGCGGAGGCTGCTATGATCGGCCTCGGCGTAGGAGCGGCTGCAGCGGGAATGCGACCCTTGGTCAGCATCACCTACATGGATTTCCTGATGCTCGGCCTCGACCCGCTCGTCAACTACGCCGCGAAGGCACGCTACAAGACCGGCGGACAGATCTTGGCACCTGTCGTGGTCAAGACAACGGCCGGCGCCAAGGGCCAAGGTGTTGCGCACTCGCAATGCATCGAAGCGTGGCTCATGGGCGTTCCCGGCTTGAAGGTCGTAGCCCCATCGACGCCAGCCGACGCCTATGGAATGCTGAAATCGGCGCTACGCGAGAGCGGCCCAGTGGTGTTTATCGATCACAAACGCCTATTCCCAACCGCCGGAGAGGTGCCTGTCAGCGAAGAGACGGTGTCGATCGGCAAGGCCATTATCCGGCGCCGCGGTAGACACGTCACGATCGTGACGCATTCCTATATGACCCGAGTTGCACAAGAAGCCGCTGATCTGGTGGCCGCAGAGGGCATCGCTTGCGAGATTGTGGACCTGAGGACACTCGCTCCACTGGATATGGCAACGATCTGCGATTCGCTGGCGCGGACGGGTGCGCTTGTCACATTGGAAGAAGGCCAGCTGGCGTGCGGCGTCGGTGCCGAGGTTGCATTCCGCGCACGCGAGAGACTAGGAACGCTGCGGGTCACGCGGATTGGTCCATTGGAGGCTCCTGTCTCTTCGAACCCTGTCCTCGAAAGAGCGTGCCTGCCCGATGCAGAGAGGGTCGCTCACTCGATCCGGCGGACGCTCGCGGCCTGACGGAAATCATCGAACAAAGGAATCTATGATCTACAAGTTGACTGTCCCCGGGCCGATCGAGGACGTCGAAGAGGTGAGAGTCCTCGAATGGCACGGCGCCGCTGGCCGACGTTTTGCGCCGGGCGAATTGATCGTGGAATTAGAGACTCACAAGGCGATCGTCGAAGTTCGAGCCGGACAGCCCGGCGTGCTGCGCAGGATTTTATGCGGTCCAGGGGATTGGCAGGCATTGGGCGCGCCTCTCGCCCTGTTGAGCGATGACGCCGGGGAGCGACTGCCGGATACGATGGATGAGCTGGCGTCCTGGCCGGTTGACTTCGAGATCGTTTAGCGGGCGCCAAATCCTGGCACTCCTCGAGCGCGTAACGCGTGCAGGATTTCGCCACGCACCTCCGTCTGCATCGTTCCGCTGTGGTGAGTCCCGTCAGGCACATGCTGCCTCGATCCAAGGTCGGCCGCGATAGCGTCTACGTCAATGATCGACACGTCTCGCTCCCGAGCGAGATCGTGCAGCATCAAGTTCAATTCTTTGGCGCGGACGCTCGAGAGCGTATCTCGCATCGGCGTATCGAAGGGAGCATAGCTGTGGATATTCTCCTCGATCAATGTCGACAAGACATTGAGGATGAGAAACTGCGTGTCGTTTCGAGCTCGAACCGCATCGATCAGATGCTGAAAATCCCGTCGGATCTGATCGGGGGTCCGCTTGACCGGCTCGAAGTTGCTTTGGAGCCATGCGTGAACAGCTGGTCCGGCTTCCGCAATTCGAAAACCATGGCAGCTCACTGAGTACCCGAGGCGCCGGTGTCGTAGGAGAACGGGGAACTCCGAACCTAGAGACAGAATGACGGCGTTGGACGGTCCGCTGCGCTGCAATCCCGACCGCGACAGAATTTCATAATGTTCCGATAGCGGCGATCTGCTCAGTGCAGACAGCAACAGTCCGGTAAATATCCACTCTCTCGGTGCGGGGACCCTCGATCCGGCCGAGAAAGAGCGCACAAAGTCTGCTCCGATCTCCTCGAATTGGGCCCGAGTGCGCTGAAATTGCTCGAGCGCGACGGCGCTGCAGGGCACCATGGTATTGTCGGATATGAAGACGGCATGCGCGGGGCCGGAAGTTGCCTCGAATAGCTCCAAGAATGCGTTCCGTTCGCCGCGTAGGACACCAGCCTGCTCGCAGTTTCCGAGGCTCAGCATAGTGCCGAAGCTGCCGTCATCGTCCGCCCACCAAGCTCGACTGCGATCGTGCCATCCGGTGAGGAGTCCCTCGTGGGCTTCTGCGAGCTCCGTCACGCGGCGTCCGGCGAGAAAAAGCGGCCGCAGGTCTTCGTCGAGCCCCTCGCCGCGCCGTCCATATGCGTTCTCGAGGTGGCCAATGACAAAGTCGGGCGCCCATACAAAGTAGAGGGGAAGTCGGTCGATGAAGCCTCCGTACGCACTGTCGGCGGATTTGCGAAGCCGACCTCCGCACCGGGGCGCAAACGCGATCTGGAAATCGCGCGCTTCGTCCATGAAGGGGTCAGCGGAATTGGCCGCCCGTCCCATCGGCGCCAAGCTAACGTTGCAGAAAGCGATGACTTCGCCTGGACGACAGATATGGCCGTCCTCACACAGCCAACGAATGCCCGAGCGCCGAACGGTAAAGCCCGGCATAGGCAGTCGGCCGATTCGCAAAGGCACAGGCGTCACGGCCGCACCCCGCTCCACCAGCTTGCTTGATCGATGATACCCGCCACGGTCACTCTGGCTGCCCGGCCCGGCATGCCGATCAGCGGCTCGCCGGGCTCGGTGGTGAAGCAGGCCAGATTAGCCCCCACTTCCACGGTATCCCCGTGCGCGATGGCGAGGCGGCGGAGCCAGACCCGGTCTCGCATGGCCATACGGTAAAGTGAAATCGGCGGGCAATCGTGTGGAAGAATGCTACTAAGATCAACAGTGAGATCCAGCAGCTTAGCCCCCAGGCTTAGCAATTCGCCTTCAGCCGCATAAATTCGTCTGATCACGGCGACGGTCATGTGCTGATTGATGCGTGGCAGCGTCAGAGCGATCAACAAGATGTAAGGCCCTCGTATTGTCTTGATAATTCAATTGGCATGGATCAGCTCATCCAACCTTATGTCATCCTCGGACTAGCCTGAGGCGGCCGATTGCCAGTGTTCGCACCGGCGTCGCACTGGAGGGTCTCGCTATGAGATCTGGAAAGGCATCCGGGGTGTCGAGCAAGAAGGACCAGCCGAGGTAGCAAGGCAGATGCAAGGGACCGCACGGCTAGGCATCATGGTGGGTGCACGATATCGCACTGTGCCGGAGGCTCAAATAGTCGAGCTGCTGGTGCTCCACGGCTGGGCCCATCGGATCCGAGACGGCGATCGCGCAGCCGCCATGGAAGAAGCCCAGAACGTCCTCGACCGGTGCGTTCAGACTGGGCTGCCATTCGAGCGCAAGGCTAGCGGCGATCGGCGGTTCGATCCCGCTGAAGTCGTGAATACGATCAAGTGGGCCTCCCTTCACCGAGGTGATCCATTTTGGCAAGAATGCTGCGTCGCAACTAGCCGCAAGCTGGTTTGCGAATTCCACGCCATCGAGGACACAAACGGCGTGCCACCGCCTCCGACGGGCCTCGGAGCACAGCGATTTTCGGTGGCGCTGCAGCGCGAATTCAATGTGCAGGGCTGCCGGCCAGGCAAATCGATCCGCCTTCGCTTACCTCTACCACTGGAAGGCCCGGCGCTGCACGACCTGGAGATCGTGAGCACGCGATCTTCTAGTATCGGCAGCGTTCTCACGGTTGGCCCTGGACGCCTTGACGCCCAACTCTCATCTCCGACCGGCACGGTGACGTTAGGAGCTGAGCTGTCTTTCGTCGCCTATCCCACGGTGCCGGTGTCTGGGTCTGTCGCCCTCACTCCTGACGAGAGGGAGCTCTACACGCGCCCGAGGGAAGGCATCATTCAGGTCGATGCACGCATTCGAGAGTTGGCGGCGGAGATTGCAGGATCGGTACGGGAGCCCTGGGCGGTCATGCAGCGCTTTTGGAGCTTCATGCTTGATCGATTGATCTGCGGGCTCATCCACTACGATGAGTTCGGCACCAGCAATCCCTTGGACAGGGTCTTGGATTCGGGGTGGTATGATTGCCGACTGGGTTCGGCGCTGTTGATCGCGCTAAGTAGGGCCCGCGGATTCGCCGCGCGCATGGCAAGTGGGTACGTCCTTTATTCTGCAAGTACCTTCTACCACTATTGGATGGAAGTCTGGATCGCGGACCGAGGCTGGGTTCCACTCGACCTCTTTTGCGCTGATCTCTCCGCAATGGGACGCGACAAACGGTGGCGCAACTATTTCATGGGCTGTCTGGACTATCGCATGAAAACTCAGTGTTTGCCCCGATTTTTCGATAGCTCTCCCTCATTGCGCCTCCCGCCGCATTGGCACACGCTCGCGCGACCGCTCGATCACGGTGTCGAAATCGGGCTCTTCGAGAACGGTTCAGGCGCCCTGATCTATCAGGATCGAATTTCCGTGTGTCGGACGCCGAATTGACCGAGCCCAAGCGCAATCAGAAATTCGCTTGACCGCCCAACACGAACGCAGGGCCGTTGCTTCCTTGCACCGTCACGTCGCCAGGCCCGAAGTCATAGGCCCGCAACCCCTCGCGAAGCTCCGCTTCGCGGCGACGGAGCAGAGCCCGAGAGATGCCCAACCTCGTCGCCAGCATTCGATGGTGGTCTGGTGCCCAGGAATTATCGCCATGGCTGACATAGGTATAGAGATGTGGCGCGCCCACAAGGATGTGCAGACCGTTCTGCCGCTGAAGTTGCAAGACGACCACCGTGTCCTCGCCGAGCTGTGCGCCGGGCCCCGTCTCGTGGTACCGGATTTGCGCCGATTTCCTGCACATCAGCGTACCCGGGAAGCTCTTGGTCGAGGTCGTGTGCCAATTGGTCCAATAGAGCGTTCGAGAGTCGGTGAAGAACTGCATCACCTCCTGCAGGCACACGGCTTGATATCCGGAGCCGATCAACGCCTGCAGCTGCAGCTCCAGACGCTGGGGATGATAGAGGTCATCGTCGTCCCATTGGCATACGACATCGCCATGCGCGCCATCCAGACTGATATTGCGCAAAGCACCGACCGATAGCTTAGTCGGAAGATCGATGATCCGGATGTCGTCGCGCCCCAAGGACGAGACATACGCCGCGATTGCCGATATTGCCTCCTGAGCGCCCTGGTCGACGACGATGACCAGCTCTTTCTTCCTGTGAGTTTGCCGGCAATAGCAAGCCACGCTGCGCTGAACGAAGCGAAGGCGCTGCGGGACCGGCAATGTGACCATCAGGCAACTCACCATCACACTGTCGAGTTTCGGCATCGGACCCCAGGCTACGGCCATTTACCCCGCGCATCGCACACGATGCCCATCCATTCGGCGAGTGTCCAGCCAATCACACCGAGGCTGCACATACAGCGACCGATCCTGGATAGCGTTTCGATGATGCGTAATCTTCCGAATCAGGGACCTGTTTCACTGTCCTATTTGCTTTCGCCGCGATTCACTGGGGCCGGATTCCGGGGTCGCGGACTTCGGCCCAGGACCTTCTTGGCCAGCGATCCAAATCCCGCCATTGTACGGACGTCGGCGACGGCGGCGGTAACGATTGCTCCGGCAGCGATGAGAAAGCCGCCCGCGGCGTGGTTCCCCGGTCTCATCAAGGAACTCTGCGCCTCGATGTGGCCGAGACTCGGTGACGCGACGGCGCGCGGGAAGAGGCCACTGGCGTAGTGAACCAGCAAGTCAGGCAGGGTTGTCGCTCGCGATCCCTTTAGTTCGGAGGAAGGGCGTGTGAGCGTCGACACCACACATTGACCTGTGTCGGCATCCCGTAGGCTCCGCAGTTGTAGCTCTATCGCCTCCAGTTGCTGAGGATCAGGTGGTGTGTCCAGGCAGGCGTTCGCGAATGGCGTCTGGCTTCGGCGTGTGACGCGAAGCGCTGCGCAATTTTCGTTGTAGGGAAGGATCACGCACTGCCAATCAGTCGGCGGTGATGCCGGGCACGAGTGCCGTCGGCCTGGCAGCCGCTCGTTCGGGTCCGCACACCTTGCCGCGAGATGGACGTTCATGCGTTCGACTATCCCCGGCATGAGATGATCGAGAGAGCCATTCGGTTCAAAGTCCGTTGTCGAGAAAATCACGACTTCGGCCGATGGTCCCGCCGCGGTGACGAGATCGCCGACTGCGTTGTCGATGTCTCGGAGAATGGTCATCACCGGATTGCCGAGGCGCGCGCAGCGCGCGGGATCATGGGCGGGGTGGCCAGCATCGAAATCCCAGAAGGTGTGGCCGCAGCAATGAGCCTCCTTAAAGCAGAGGACGAAGAGATCCCACGGCTCGGACGCAAGATAGTGCAGTCCGGCCGAGCGTTTCTTCGCGACGGCGGTGCACAGGTTGTGCGTGATGTCGCGAATATCGCCATCACCCAAGACGGGCTGTCGGTAGGCGCATCGGCTTGGCGGCGCGGGCCCAAACCGCGCCAGAACGTCCACTGCGAGCGACGGTGGCCGGCTACGCGGCTTGAAGAAATAGCGCCCG
>Ga0209517_10002789_pt1 | contig 24294 bp, 30 predicted proteins | sample PeaSoiMetSII2010_FD_187695 | JGI IMG/M metagenome (GOLD analysis project Ga0209517, IMG submission 187695) | Peat soil microbial communities from Weissenstadt, Germany - SII-2010 (SPAdes) (version 2) | ecosystem: Environmental > Terrestrial > Soil > Wetlands > Peat | place: Germany... | reverse complement strand
AGTACACGCGAACGCTCGCCGGCAGATGGATCACGCCTGTTCCCGGAGCACCGCCAGCACCAGTTTGAGCGTCGCGGCATCGTGGGGAATCCGAAGCCGGTCGCCGCTGGCCAGCATCAGCTCGATCGGTGGAACTGTTTCCTCTGCGGGCTTCGTCTCTACCAGCGCGAAGCGGACGGAGGGCGTGCTCTGTTTCCGCAACCGTTGACGCCAGGCGTAAAAGGTGGGCTCGCTCAAGCCCTGCTCGCGACAGAACGCACTCACCGAGGGGCCACTCTTCTCCTGCTGTGCGATCCTCTGACGCCACAGCTCACGCCGTTGCTCTGTTTTGTTCACTCCTCCGCTTTGCCGAACCTGCCGCAGTTTGGATAGTGGGGTTCATGTGATGGATACGATGGACTCCAGGACGTCACTGTCCGGAATCAAGACCTCGGTGACGTTCACGGTAAACGGCATAGTGTACAGCTTGGGATCCTCGATGGTCACGCTCAGGTCCATGCGACCGAAGTCGCGGCGATGGAAGCGCTCCTGAACGTGCAGGTCCTCACTGTGCGGATGGCCTGACAGATCGAGCCAGGTCTTATCATTGAATCCCGCCGCATCCACCACCAGCGTGTCACCTTCCCAGTGACCAACCGAGTAGCCTATCCAGGCCGGCTGGGGATCAGCCGGAAGTCTGCGGCCGTCCGTGTATATTTGGCGGAAGGTGTTGTCCACCTCGTACAACACCGCAATTACACCCGGGGTTTGGATGATCTTGAACGGTGCGTAATTGAACAGGTCGGCGCGCGGCAGGCCCTGCGACATGCACAGGGCCGCGGCATTCGACTCACCGGTCGTTCCACGTCTCTCCGTGTTGCGCCGGAATAATTCGGCCGTCTCGGGGCGCATGGGCGATTCTTCGGGCTTGAAATCCGACAAGATGTTCATTACATACTTGGAAAAAGTGCCGGGGGCGTCTCCCGGAACGGCGGCGTAGTTCACCGAATTGCCGAACAGGCGCTCGTTTTCTCCAGGAGGTGCAAACTCGGTCCTCCAAACTCCGGAAAGATCGGGCTTTCCATTGGAGGCTCGAGGCGCTTTTGCGGAGAGGTTCGGTTTGCCGTCATGCGAGCGGGGAGTCCCCGGCGCGGGATAATTTCAGCCACTGTGCGTTCGCGCAGAGCAGGACGCCCACGAACATGACCCCGGCTCTGTTGATTTGAGCGCGCACGGCACCCCTCCTTCGCGGCGGTCTTGGACCGCCGTGGACCTCATTGTATGTGAATTGTATGTGAATCACCGCGTCTCTTCGTAGGACCAGAGATTCTGCCCCCCCACACCTTCCGTCGCCGTTGTACGCTAATTCGATAGCGGTCTTAAACCGCTGGCTGAGCTTCGCCATACTTGTAGCCCAAAGGAGGCACCATGAAATACTTCAGTAGTGGGACATTCGCGCTCGCGTTCGTGGTCAGCGCCGGCGCACTATTTGCCGCCGATCCGCCACCATGGGCCTACGGCTTCGAGGGCCCGCCCCAAGGGGGGGGCTACACCCACGCCACCGGCTCCGGCCAATACAGATCAGACCATGTACAGCCTGCCGGGTGTCACCGCGAAATTCTCCCGTGCGCAGATCGCTAACCGTTTCGGTCCTGCCGACTGGTTTTCGGGCGATCACCCGCAGATGCCCGAGGTGGTCGCTCGCGGTAAACAACCGAACGTTTGGGCGTGCGGCTTGTGCCACTACCCGAACCGCAAAGGACGCGCGGAAAATGCGGGAGTCAGCGGCCTTTCGACGGAATACTTCATCCACACGATGAACGACTTCAAGAACGGCAACCGCAAGAGCGCCGACCCTCGGAAGAACAACACGAACCTCATGATCCAATTCGCGAAGAATATGCCGGACGACGAGATCAAAGCGGCCGCCGAATACTTCGGGTCCATGAAGTGGACTCCCTGGATCAAGGTTGTCGAAGCGAAAACGGCGCCCAAGGCCAAGCCGTCGAACGGTCTGTTCCTGGTCGAAGGCCATGAGATGGAGCCGCTTGGCAACCGCATTCTGGAAACGCCGGTTAATGCCGAAGCCACCGAAGTCCTACGCGATCCGCATTCCGGCTTCACCGCCTACGTGCCTGTTGGCGCAGTGAAGAAGGGGGAGGTCCTGGTCACCAAGGGCGGCGGCAAGACAATCGCCTGCGGCAGTTGCCACGGCGCCGACCTAAAAGGCCTAGGTCCCGTGCCCGGTCTTGCCGGCCGCTCGCCCAGCTACTTGATGCGCCAAATGTTTGATATGCTGCAAGGACTCCGTAAAGGAACCTGGACCGAGTTGGTGAAACCCGTGGTCGCCAACCTGACGACCGACGACATGATGGATATCGTAGCGTACACGGCCTCTCTCATGCCGTAACGCGCATGCCGCAGAGCGAACATCCAGCTCAGGACTTGGAAGGAAAAGCTTATGAAACAAACACTGCGATTACCGTGCGTACTGGCGATGATGACCGTTGTTAGCGCGGGCGCATGGGCACAAGAACGTGCGTTTCCCATCACGCTCGTTCCACCGGGAAAAGGGCCGTACGAGTTTCCGCCGGGGTACCAAACGCCGTGGGACAAAATCGAGATGCTGGTGACGGAAAAGCTGGCTCCGAATCTCTATTCTTTGCACGGTTCAGCGGGCCTTGACCCGGCACACCCAGACGCGGCCGGAGGCAAGGTCGCAGTGTTGTTCGGTTCGGACGGCGTGCTGATGGTGGATACCGAGGATCCACAGCTAGCCGCGAAGACGCTGGAAACGATCCGGACATTCACCACCGGACCGATTAAGATCGTCGTCAATTCGCATATTCACCCCGACCACACCGGGGGCAATGCATTCTTCGGGAAGCAGGGGGCGGTGATCTTCTCGCAGGAGAATCTGCGCGAGGAAATGATAAGCCCGCCGGGCCGTAGCGCTCCCGCGCTCGATTCGGCCGGCATTCCGACTTCGACTTACCGGTACAGCGCGCCGGGTGTTCCCGCGGTTACGATTCACATGAATGGCGAGACGGTGGACTTCATACCGATGATGCCGTCCCATACCGCCGGCGATACGATCGTTCGCTTCAACAAGGCCAATGCGATCTACATCGAGGATTTCTACCGCAACTTCGGCTACCCCTTCGCCGATCAGGCCAACGGGGGTTCAATCAAGGGCATGATCGAGGCGGTCGACCTCATCGGGAAGATTGCCGGCCCCGACACGACTCTCATCCCCGGTCATGGAACGCTCATCAGAAAGAAAGACCTGCTGGGCTACCGGGCCATGATCGTCGACATCCTGGCAAAGGTACAGAAGCTGCGCGATCAGGGCAAGTCGCTGGAAAATGTGCTGGCCGCGAACCTGACCGCCCCATATGATGCCACGACCGCGGGCGAAACCAAGCAGAGCAAGGACCGGTTCATCACGGAAGTGTACGACGAGGTCAAGGACTTCCCGCCCGTGGTGAACGGGAAACGGAACATGCCGAGGCATACAACGCCCGGCAGGTAGCCCCGCGCTCGGCCTGGGGAACTGAGATGAGGAATCGAATTGCTTTCGCGATCGTTTTGACCGGCCTGATTCTGTCAGCCAACGGTCAATGGTTGAACTATCCCGACCCGAGAACGCCACGCACGCCCGGCGGCAAACCCAACCTGACTGCGCCGGCTCCGCGCGCAGCCGACGGCAAGCCGGACCTTTCCGGAGTCTGGGCGGCCGAAGGTGCACCTGCAAGCGTGAATAGCTCCTTCGGCGGCGAGACGTTTAATGCGGATTTGCAGTTCATTTCCAAGTACGCGCTGAATGTCTTTGCGGATCTCAAGCCCGAGGAAGTTCCGATGAGGCCCCCAGCGGCGGCGTTGGTGCGCGAGCACGCACGGACGCAGGGTAAGGACAGTCCCACATCGCATTGCCTTCCCGGAGGCGTGCCCTTCTCAAGCCTGATCGCACCGTTCAAGATGATCCAGACGCCGTTCGAGATTGTGATGCTGCTGGAGGATAACAATCCGCCGAGGCAGATCTACATCGACGGCCGGCCGCTTCCAAAAGATCCCGAGCCTTCGTGGATGGGATACTCGTCGGGCAACTGGGACGGCGAGACGTTGGTGGTAGATACCATCGGCTTTCAGGAAAGAAGCTGGATTGATTCGGCGGGGCACCCCCGCAGCGAATCGATGCACATCATCGAGCGCTTTCATCGGCGCGACTTTGGCCACATGGATCTGGAGGTGACGTTCAACGATCCGGTTCACTACACGCGCGCGTTCACCGTCAAAGCGGGGCTGCGGCTGCTGCCCGATACGGATGTGCTGGAGTCCATTTGCGCGGAAGGCGAAAAGGACCGCGTTCACCTCGATAAAAACTGATGGATAAAAACTGAGCTACGGCGATATTCACTTCCAAGCCGAATAGACGGGCTTCGCCACGATGAAGTCGGGGTTGGCGCCAGCCTTGGGTTTGAACTTCTGCACGCGGCCAGCGTCGACTTCAGCAACGTACAGATTGCCTTCCTGATCGACGCTCATGCCGTGCACGCCCCACAGACCACCGGCGAACTCGCCCATCGTGCCCCATGAGTACAGCAGATGCCCTTCCAGGTCCCATTGCAGCATCTTGTTGGTGGTACGGTCGAACGACCAGATGGTCTTGCCGGCGCCGATGTAGAGCAAGTGCAGGCTCGATGGGTCGGCATCGATCTTCCATTCATACAGGTACTTGCCATTTTCGTCGAAAACCTGAATGCGGTGGTTGTTGCGATCGTTCACAAAGACGTGGTGGGTCTTGGGATCCACCGCCACTCCGTGTACGTTGCTGAAGTAGCCCGGACGAGTATCAATCGGACCGCGCGGCGGTCCGCCGAGCTTGCCCCAATCCATAATGAATTTACCGCTTTTGTCGAACTTCGCCACGCGCGTGCCGGTGTACCCATCGGCGACGAAAAAACTGCCGTCGGGGAGCCAGTCCATGTAAGTCGGGCGGTTGAAGTGCGTCGCGTCCGCGCCGGACTCGCCCGGAGTGCCGATGGTCTGCAACAGCTTGCTGCCATCGTGGGTGAACTTGTAGATGACTTGCATGTTGTCGTCCACGACCCAGACGTTCTTTTCCGGATCGTAGGGGCTGATGTAGATCGAGTGAGGGCGACGGAACAAGTGATCCCACTGCTTCCACGTCTCGATGATCTTGCCTTCGCGATTCACCACGACCAGGCAGTTCTCCCACTTGGCGTCGACGCCCAGCTGACGGTAGGGAGGTCCGGGGATACCGAGCTTCTTCGACTTGCCTTCCCAAGCCGTCAACCATTCGCTCATATCGTTGTCCGTGCCGCCGGTTCCGGGCAGCGAGGAAACGGTTGCATCGCGCCAGAAACTCGACACCGGGAAGCTGAGGCTGGGTCCAACCTGCGGCAGCAAAACCGCCTTCGGAGGATTCATCTTCGGCAGCTCGCCCCGGAACAGCATGTAGATGCGATCCGGGCTTTCCGCGTAGACGCTTTCCCCTGCGCCGTAGGTCCATTTTTCATTGCCGGGAAGACTGCTGACATCCTGCGGCCAATTCTTGACCACATCGTAAGGACCGCTGATATCCTCGGCTCCTACGGCTCCCGGCACCGCCGCGTATCCGGTTCCCGGCTTAGTCCGTGCCGAGACGGGCACCAAACGGCCTGAGATCATCAATCCGATCCCGACGCCAACGGACACCATTAGCAGCATTACGCCGAACTTTCGCATGCATAACCTCCTTCTTACCACGGAACCGCAGCCTGCCCGGCCGCTTGGTATTTACTTTACTGGCGGAAGTGTGGGTTTGCCTTCGGGAGAGCGCTCATCGACTGCGATGGCGAAATAGCCGCTCACCGCGTAGGCGTTCATGACGGCCACCATATCCATCGTGCCGCGCTTGTCCCAGAATTCGACGGCCTTCGCGAAGGTGGCGGAGTCGACCTTCTTGTCATGGAACATCTGTCGGCCGAACCGTATGACGGTGGCGTCTCTTTCGTTCAAACCGGTGAGCGGGCGGTTGAAGCGAACGACATCGATCAACTTGGCATCGAGTCCAGCCTTGAGTCCGCTGGCCTCATGCCCGTTCCACTCGAGATTGTAATTGGTTTCGCGGCAAGCGACAAGAATCGCGAGTTCACGCGTGTGCGGATCGAGCGTTCCGCCGGGCACCGCGGCGTCATGGAGGTCGTGCAGGGCCTGCGCGGCGGCAAGGTTATAGGCGGAGAAGGCCAGAGGACCGCGCAGGATGTCGTCCTTACCGCGACCCGGTAACGTGTCGAAAATCTTCTGGCCCTTCTCGTCCACATCGGACTTCTTTAGGTATGGCAGGCGGGCGCGCGATTGCGGATCAAGGTCGGCGGGGAGCTTCGATTGAGCAATGGCGATGAAGGCCGGCGAGATCGCGACCAGCATCGCGACGCACCAGCGCGAGGATGAGGAAAGGGTCATGTGTGTTTTCTTCCTTCGTTAATTCTAATTCCAGGGCTTGCCAAATGCAGCGAGGCTTGGTTCCTGGCTTGTGTCCATGCAGCCAGCTCCCACGCCCGACTTATATCCCCCGAAATTAGCCCGGAACGCCCCTTTCGGCTAAGCCACCAGCGCGTTCGGGGATTCCGCCTGAGTAACGGCGCATCCGGACAGAATTTGTGAACTGCAGCCGCCGGGATGGCGACCAGCCCCGCGATCACCTCGCCGTCATGATTTACGGTAGGGTAAAGGAGTTTCCCGATCCCGTTCGTTAACGGAGGTGAGTCAGATGAACCGACGCGAGTTTTCCAACCTGCTCGGCGGTGCGGCGGCCCTTTGGTCACAGCGCGGGCATGCGCAACAGCAAGCCGCGCCATCTAGCCCGATTCGCCGAGATTGGCTCGACCGGCGCAAGGAGCCGATTCTCGAACCGGAACTGCCGATCATCGATCCGCACCATCATTTGTGGCAGCGCCCTGGATGGCGGTATTTGCTCGATGACCTGCTGCTGGATACCGGCAGCGGTCACAATATTGTTGCCACGGTGTACATGGAGGCGAGTTCGATGTATCGCGATCGGGGCCCCGAGGAAATGCGGCCTGTCGGCGAAGTTGAGTTCGCCAATGGCGTCGCGGCTATGTGCGACAGCGGCGTCTTTGGCAAAACCAGGGTCGCCGCCGGCATTGTGGGACACGCGGATATGATGTTGGGCAGCCGTGTCGAGCCGGTTTTGACCGCGCTGATGCGCGCGGGCGGCGATCGCTTTCGCGGGATCCGCCATGGTGTGTCATGGGAGGCCGAGGCTGCCACCCTTCGACCTAATCCGAGTACCCGCGCGGGGATGCTGGCCGACAAGAAGTTCCGGGAAGGCGTCGCGGTGGTCGGCCGTCTTGGCCTTTCCTACGATGTGTCGCTCTATCATACCCAGATCAGCGAAGTTGCCGATCTCGCGAGCGCTTTGCCCAATACCCGAATCGTCCTCAATCACGTCGGCGGCGTTCTCGGACTGGGCTCCTATCGCAGCAGGCGCGATGAAGTGTTTGCCCGCTGGTCATCCTCGATCAAGGCCCTGGCTGCCCGGCCCGGCGTATTCGTCAAGCTCGGTGGACTGGGTCAGAGCTACACTAGCTTGCGTTTCGACGAGGACGCCGAACCGCCATCGTCCGAGATGGTGGCCGCTCGATTCCGCCCCTACATCGAAACATGCATCGCAGCGTTTGGGGCGTCGCGCTGTATGTTTGAGAGCAACTTCCCGGTCGACAAGATCTCGTACAGTTATCACGTATTCTGGAATGCCTGCAAGCTGATGGCAAAGGGTGCCAGCAGCACCGAAAAGGCCGATCTATTTGGAGGCGCGGCGGCGCAGTGTTACCGTCTTAACGTAATTGGCTGACGGCAGTAAATTAAGCCGAACCGAGCACTGACAACGATGTCGCACTTGACCCGCGGGGGGAACGGTGTTTAAGGTGTGCCCAGCACATAGCACCATCTGCGGATGGATACCTCCCGGATGACGGCGATACTCGGAAGTTATCTTTTTTTTCGAACCGCTTCGTAGGGGGAGTGTAGGTCCACGAATCCGCGAAATCCTCGGTGAAGTGGCGCATCCCAGAACTCCACTGAGCCGTGTAACGCCCTATCCGCGGATGTGCCTTCGGGGCCCCAAGGGCGAAAAAGCGCACTGTTCTGAAACTTGCGTTCCCGATGCCCCAAGGAGGTGCAACGGAAAATTGAATCGAGGTAAAGCTATTTGGAAGCCGGAAATATGGCGATGCGGTCGCCCCGGAAGGACCCTACCCAAAGGTCATTGCCGATCGGGATTGCCACGGTGCCCGATGCGAAGGATTCGGTATTCGGCTGATTGATGAGCTCTGTTATCTTCAGTGTTTCGGGATCGACCCTCACCACATTTGTCGTCTGTTGTCCCTGGCCTGCTGCCAAAATGGAGCCATCTGGAGCAAATCGGATGTTGTCTACGCGAAAACCCAATGGAACCGTATCCCGCTTTACAAGAGTTTGACCGCGCGAGAGCCGTAAGAAGGATTGGCTTCCCCACGCGGCGACATACAGCCACTTCCCATCCTTGGAAACCTCAACGCCGTTAGCCCCGGCGGCTTCACTGCCCGGCACTTTGCGCCAGCCTTTTCCGGTGTGCCATTCCCAAAGTTCGCCATTGTTTTCGCCGGCCATCATTCTGGTGCGGGCAGCGCTCGCATTCGCTCCGCGCTCTAGAAAATTGGTCGCGACAAAGCCGCCGCCCGGCAGCGGAACGACAGAGTTCAGTCCAATCGGGTCCGGGGCGATTGCGCATCCGATCCAGGTCAAAGCCGGGGTCTTGCCGCGGGCATCGACCTGGAACACTTCGATGGATTCTCTTTTTCCATGGTGGACCGCGTATAGCGTATAGATCGAATTCCGGACGGCCCGCATGGCCAGACCGTGCGTAGTGAACTTTGCCTTGTCTGCGGGCTCTGGCGCGCCGGGACATGTATCATAGGTCTTCCTGTCCAACTGCTCTTTTGCGCTGGAGGACGGGTAGAGGAGCGTGGATGTCTTGCCCCGAACGCCGATCAACCGGATGCCTCCGTTGCCGGCCATAGAGGACGCGATCACCCAGTCGCTGCCGGGAAAATGAAGCAGATCTTCCGGCGCCTCCTGCCCACAGACGAACTGGATGTTTCCTGCCGGCGCACAGCTTGCCGCGGGTTGGGCGGTGAGCGGCTGAACGAGGGCAAACGCGACGAGGAACACAAGCAGAGCGATGACTCTCATACAAACCTCACGTTCAGGATATTCCACGCGAACAGCAAAAGGTAAATTGCCAGAAGCGCGGTTTCGCTCAGGATCCGCCAGGCACGCGCGCGAATCAGGCGGCTCCGGAGGGCGCTCCCTTACCACAGGAAATAAAGCTGGCGCATTGCCGATATTGTTGTACGTTGGTTGCTCGGAGACCGGCATTCTGGACGAAAAACGCGCATTCCGTTGAAGTGCTGGCGGCCTTCTAGAGTACGGGCCCTGGCGCCAGCGGCTCGGTTTAGGCGCAGAACGGTCCTCTTGGCCGAAGTGGCACGACGGGGCCTACGCGACGGACCACTAACCACATTACCGGTTTTGACGAAGGGGACATCCTGTACACATCGGATTCGGTTGGGGTTAGCTCATCACAAGTCGATCAACTCCTGTATTACGGTGCATCCGGAAGTAATCCGGTTTCCCATCGCCGTCCGAAATGCAGCTTGGAAGTTTTGGCCGCAGGAGGTGCTGACCTGTATTACGGTGCATCCGGAAGTAATCCGGTTTCCCATCGCCGTCCGAAATGCAGCTTGGAAGTTTTGGCCGCAGGAGGTGCTGACTGGAGCCTTCCAAAAAGCTCCGGCCTGTTGTCGCACTAGCGGGCGCCAAACATGGCACTTCTAAGACTCCCCACGCCCCTTCCAAAACCACCACGTTTTGAAGGAAAGTGACTGCCGTCGGCAGGGGGCCCGCTGCGACCTTGGGTCGGTCCGAACTGGACCGGTAACCCAAGTAGCCGGTTCGGCGTCCTCGACCGATGCCAGCGCGGCACTGATGTCCACGGTCACGTTTGATAGCGAGCTGCGGTAGCGAATGCCTGTACCGAACAGAATCAGGTAAACCTGATCCGTATCCGGCCCCATGTCGATCGCCGCCGATCCAGGCTGGCCCGCGATAGCGCCGCCGCCTACTGCCGAAAAGCGGCTGCACCGTTTGCACTCCGTCCCGCAGCCGCACCAGGAGCGCCGCGCCGAGCAGTCCCGGTGCTCCGGGATCGGCTGCTCAACCAGGAGGTGGCGCAGAAATTCTTCCAGCGCGTGCTGCAGCAGGCCCAGGCGTATCTTTCCGACGAGCACTTCACGGTGGATGGCACGCTGATCGAGGCCTGGGCCAGTCAGAAGAGCTTTCAGAATACCTGTTACTCTCCGACTCTTTCTATCAGGCGAGGTTCGATTGAGCATGCCGCTTGTACAGCACTCAAGTGAAGCAAATTACCTGCTGAATTTCCCTCGCAGGTGCTGGAGATCCCGATTGTTCTCACAGGCGGCTTCGAAGATGTCGCTATCCGGCGCCAGGCGCACCTGTTCCTTGACTTGCCACGGCTTGGTATAAGCCTTTGGGTCGTCGATTGTAACTTGAATTTCCATGTGCCCGAAGTCCGTCCGCCGAAAACGTTCGGTGACGTGCAGCGCATCCGACGTGGGTTTGCCCGTCTGATCCAACCATGTCTTCCCGTTGAAGCCGCGGGTGTCGACGACCAGGGTATCGCCATCCCATTTGCCGGTGGAATAACCTAAGTAGGCTGGAAGAAAATTGTCCCCCAGTTCGCGCCCATCGAGGAAGATCTGGCGCCACGCGTTGTCGGATTCATAGAGAATCCCAATGATGTCCGATTTTTGGATCACCCTCCACGGTGGGGGTGAGGCATTGATCCTCGGGACACCTCGGGGCAAGCAGTTTGCGGGGGGATCCTCTCCCGAATGCGAGCCGTCTGCACGTTGGTCCACAAGCGCCTTGGCCCAAGGCTGAAATGGTACGTCACCGGGTTTGAGATCCGCCGCAATGTCCAGAATGTACTTGGCGCCGCCGGATTCCCAGACTCCGGACAGGTCCGGATGGCCATCGGCCGATCGTGGCGCTGGCGCGGAGAGGTTGGGCTTACCATCAGGCCCCTTCGGAATTCCGCCGGCCGGGACTTTCACCCACTGGCCGTAGACAGGCGCACAAATCAGTACCACAATGGCTACAGAAGACAGTAGCGGCACTGCAGCACAGACCAGCGTAAGGACGACAAATGCTGGAGCGCATAAAGCCTTCATCGTGGCTCTCCTCCTGCGTGCAATTCTAGCAGGCTTGATTCACCTTGAGTCGCTTCAAGGCACCGAGCCGCCGCGAACGACTTGGACAGCCTTCCGTCGGGTGTTGAATCGTTCACAGGATTCGCATGTTACTTTCTCCGGCCCCGGGTTATCCAGAAGTTGGCCCGAAACGGCGATCTGGAGATATTACATTAAAGCGCGTATTGCCTTCGGACGCGACGGAATGCTTTATGTCGGAACGCTACGACCGCGACATGACCGACGTCGCCATTCAGGACGAAATCGGCCAAGCGGTCTCCGAAGCCCTGCAAGTACGGCTGGCTCCGCGCACGAAGGCCGTGAACTTAGAAGCGCACCAGCCTTATTCGAAGGGATGCGAACTGAGGCGAGGGGGAGGGTACTGTCATTCTCGGCTAACATCGAAGCCGCGTGATATTGTGATACGGGCTGGGCGTTGACCCGGCTTTTCAAATCCAGCTCAACAAGGAGGCATCCGTGAAAGCAAATCTGTTGATCGCTCTATTGCTCGCTTCGGCACTAGGAGCCTGTCCGACTATTCAAGAATCACCCGGTCCGTCCACAACATCTTGTGGTCAAAATGTTCTGGCGGCACTACATGCGGCCTCGAAGGGTATTTCTCGGACAGGCTCCTAGGTGCAGGAACTGCGGCCGCCCAACCGGCGCCGTTCAACGAGACCGGGGTCACCATGGGCCATTGGCATATCGCCTCGAAGGATTTGGAAGCGAACAAGAAACTGTTCCTTGCCATGGGCGGCAAGTTGTTCATGCCTGGCGGAAACACCCTCATTATGTTTCCCGGGGTCTATATCAATTTGAATCTCGGGACCGAGAAAGGAGACGGAGGTACTCAGGGTTCAGTGGTGAACCATGTCGGCTTCATCGTCAATAACGTCCAGGAGCGGGTCGCTCAATGGAAGGCCGCGGGCGTGCACGTGCTGCCGGGTACCAACAACCGCCTAGACCAGGCCTTCGTCGAGACGCCGGATGGCGTGCGCATGGAAATCCTGGAAGATAAGACGCAGTCGGTGCCGATCCGCAATGAACACGTTCACTTATCCCTGCCCGAATCTGAAATTCCCAAAGCTCAAGTATGGTATGCGAAGACGTTCGGCGGAAAGGTCGGCACCCGCAATAACGCCCCAGTGGTGGACCTCCCGGGTGTACAAATCCGGTTCGCCAGAGCTGACGCGGAGCAGGCGCCCACACGCGGCCGTGTGCTGGACCACATCGGTTTTGACGTGAAGGACCACGCAGCTTTCGTGAAAAAGATCCAGGCCGCAGGTATCCAGCTTGATGAGCCGGTACGCAAGTCTGCCGCCGGAAACACAATAACCTACATCACCGATCCCTGGGGCACGCGGATCGAGATTGTCCAACGGGCGCCACTAGGGCCGGAGGTGCACTAACCATCATCTATGAAGTCAAAACCGGTGGATATCTCAAGGCACGCCTAGATTCGTCCTACTCGGGCTACTTTGATCGTCCGACTCTTCCTCAAGCCCAAAAATGAGAAAGTAGTGTCCGAGTACACCGTCAACCAGGACTAACCGCCAGGGCATCGCGGCATCGAATCAAGAGACACAGACCTTGCGGCCAAATGATTCGCGAGGCCCTAAGAAAGGGATCAGGGCGGGGTCGCGGGCGATCAGTTTAATTCTTCGCTGAACCGAGATGGCCGGTTCGACTGAGCCCTACTTCTTCAGCCCGGCGGCCCAGTTGAGGACCACGGTGAACGGGATGACGTGGCCGGTGGCGGGCGGTGCGGCGAACGGGAAGCGCTTGCCGTCGGGCGACAGATCCCAGCCAGTGATGAACGCCTGCGTCGGACCGTTGAACATGCGGCGCGGCGTACCGGCTTGGAATCCTTTGCTGGCGTCGATATCCACGGCCATCGCCTGGGAGCTGGGCGTGAGGTAGACCAACTCCTTGCCATCTGGCCGCCAGATAGGACGGACTCCGCCGCCTTGAGACCAGTTACCTGGCGCCCGTGCCGGCGGGGGCCTCGGGCGTGAACGGGCGGACGTAGATTTCGCCAGATTCCGTGGACGCGTACGCCAGCCATCGCCCGAGAGGGCATTTGACAGGGATCAGGATTTGCTTAACACTATAAAACGGTTGTCGACCAAGGCCCAATACAGGAGGAGATCATGGGTTCCAATCGAACGGGCAGGAGACGGTTCCTAGAACGCGGCGTTGCCATGGCTGGTTTGGCTGTCGGGGCGGTACGGACGGCAAGCAGCCAGGAAAGCGCTCCCGAAACGCGCGAAGTGAATCCCAAGGGCCCTTACGCGTATGGTGAACGCTCGCGGTTCGTGACGTCGGGACGAACTAACGACTATCCCAAAGGCGTCTTTCAGGGGATGTTCGGCCCGCGTCAGAACGCGCCGCTGCAGGACGTGGCGGGAATCATTACGCCGGCCCCGCTGCACTTCGTGCGCAGCCATTCGACGCTACCGGACACCGATCCGCAGAAATATCGTCTCCTGATCCACGGCCTGGTGGATCGTCCACTGGATTTCAGCCTGGAGGATCTGAAGCGGCTCCCGTCGGAATCCCGTATCCATTTCCTGGAGTGCCAGGGCAACAGTTCTCCGGGCCACCACGCGCATCGGAAATCCGATTTCGCGACGGTCCAGGATCTGCATGGTGGTACCAGTTGCAGCGAATGGACGGGGGTTCCGCTGTCGGTGTTGTTCAAGGAAACCGGCCTCAAAAAAGGGGGAACCTGGCTGGTTTCCGAAGGTGCCGACGCCGGCAGGTATACATACACGCTTCCGATCGCCAAGGCCTTGGACGATGTGATGGTGGTCTATGGCCAAAACGGCGAGGCTTTGCGTCCCGACCAAGGCTACCCGGTGCGGCTGCTGGTTCCGGGCTGGGAGGGGCCCTACAGCGTGAAGTGGCTGAGGCAGATCAAGGTGGTGGATCAGCCCTACATGGCCTGGGATGAAGCCATACAGCACTCGATATCGCGACCCGATCTGGGGGACAAGTCCCGTTGGTACCACTTCGAGATGCCGGTGAAGTCTCTGATCACCCGGCCTTCGGGCGGACAGACGCTGCCGGGCCGCGGATTTTACGAGATTTCCGGTTTGGCTTGGTCCGGCGCGGGTGTGGTCCGCAGGGTTGAGGTGTCCACTGACGGAGGCCGGACCTGGAAGGACGCCAAGATTCAAGGGCCGGTGCATCGCAAGGCGCACACCCGGTTTACGCTGCCCTGGAGTTGGGATGGAAGCGAGGTGGTACTGCTATCGCGCGCGACCGATGAACGGAGCGAGGTTCAACCGTCGCTGGATGAGTTGAGCAAGCGCTGGGGCTTCTCGACGAAGGAAACGTGGGAAACGGCGGACCACGCTTTCCATTTCAATGCCACTCAACGCTGGAGGGTGATGGGCGATCGGAGCATACACGATGCCATGTGGTCATAAGCTGCTGTTGACCGTGATGCTCGTGGCCGCCGCGGGAACGGGGCTCGCGCAATCGCGACCTTATAATATCGGAACGGCCGCAAGCCCGGAAGAGGTCCGGGCCGCGGACCACGTGGTGGGGCCTACGGGAAAGGAGCTTCCCACCGGGAGCGGAACTTCCAAGGAGGGCGCGGCCATTTTTGCGCAACGGTGCGCGGGGTGCCACGGATCGAACGGGGCGGGAGGAGCCGGGGGACCTCGCCTGGTGGCGGCTTCCACTAACGGTAAACAGGGCCCGTTTACCGAAAAATCGGCCACGAACTACTATCCGCATGCAACGATCGCGTGGGATTATATCAACCGCGCCATGCCGGCGAATAAGCCAGGCTCGCTCAGCGCGGACGAAGTTTACGCGGTGACGGCTTTTCTGCTGTTCAAGAACGGCATCATACAGGAGAGCGACTCCATGGACGCGAAGAGTTTACCCAAGGTTGAAATGCCGAACCGGAATGGCTTTGTTCCGGCGGTGCCGGTGTGGCCCGCGCCTCCGAAACCCAGTTGGTACTGACCGCTGCGCGGCTACCTGCAAACGCTTATAGCGGCAGACGGCGCAGGGCCGCAACTCATCCATGGATTCGTAGCGGGGTCCCAGGCACGGAGGATTAGCGGACGCGGAGCGTAAGTTCTCTCCCCTGGGAATCGCATCTTGCGCCAGCTTGGAGGCTAAGGCCGCAGCGACCGCTTCCACACACGGGCCTTGGGCGGCTCCGCGAGGCCATGCATGGCGAGAATGCACTGATTCCGCGCCTCCGCCGCCATGGTCCGCAACGTCCGCCGGGTCATCCGTCGATCCGTGGGCCGTCCGCACGCCTTGCACGCGCGGCTGTTGAGCCTGCACCAATGCCCGCACCCCGCGCCTGGCATCGGGGGCGCATGGACGTATTGAAGGACAATTTGTGGGGAAGTCGCAAAGCAACAAATGAAACGTAGGGAAGTTGGTGCGAATCGCACTTATGCGTCTAGGCGTCCAGTGGTCGCCGGGCGGGAGCCAATCGCCCGAGCTAGCTTTAACGTGACGGCTGATCTCTAGGAGGCATGCTGTGGCCAACGATTACTCGCCTTCGTCTGCGGATTGGTTGAACGGTCTTTCGATGTGGGACGTGCTGGCAGCCCTTCATAGGCTCGGTGGTTACGACCGGAGCCAATTGGTCGCGAACGCGACCCAGACACTGACGCAGCGCGGACGGACCGACTCGGCCCAGCGCATTACCTGGGCCGCCGAAGTGGTCGAACTTGGTGCGCTGCCCACCTGGACGCCGCCAAACCTCCCCCTGGATCGGGTTGAGAGCGCCAGGCAGTTCCTGGCGGCGCATGCGCGGCCCAAAACGGGCCCCCCAGTGACCGCCGAGGTGAAAACGGCAGTGAGCAACGCGATTCAATCAGGCCGGATTCGGGGCGATAACGGCCAGATCGCCGCGGTGCTCAAAAGCGGTGTTTACCAGGGAAAAAGGCGGGATGACCTACATCCTTGCGAATGCGATGTTCCCTGTCCTAGCTAGTCTCGCGCAGGGCGGCGTGGTGCAGATCCTGAGCTTGATGGATAACCGCGGGGCCCCGCATGGTCAAGTCGTGGATGACAATCTGGCCGTGTGCTGGGGCGTGGACATCGCAGGCTACGCCGGAAACACCATCAATTTGGTCAATGCGGCGAGTGACGACAAGGTTCCGCCGGAGAAAGTCGCAAGCACCATTGCCGGAGTTGCGGCGGTCATTGCAAATCTTCCGGCGGGCCGCTACCGCCTGGGTTTAACGCGACCGAGCACGGGAGCGGGCGGACCGCCGATGCCGAGCAAAGATGTCTTCCTTCTATACAACCCGCCCCAATTTCCGATGTACGCTCATCTGCCGTGAAGCATGATCGTCAACCCGGAAGCGCGCACGGCGATTGAACAGGCTATCAGCCTGAACGCCAAAGCCAATATCGAGGCACAGTTTGAGGACGGGGTGGACCATCTGCACCTGGAAGTGTGGGATGGCCGGCCCCAGCGATAGCGCCTCAAGAGCCGGCAAGTTGTCCGCTGTTCTCCCCGCGGCGCTTTACTGGACCTCGGAAGCGCTTCAATGGCCCGGTCGAGCTTGTCCCGCTCCGCAATCAGCGCCGGGCGATGATTTGGTCGGTGGGCGTCAGAGAATCGTAACATGGCGGAGGCTTTTGGAACGCGGGGTGAACCTGGCTGGAGAATCTCCGCCGCCCCCAGGTCAGCGTGCCTTGGGTGCGCGACGCTTCGCCTTGGCGGCGGCACTTCTGGGCTGGGCCCTGCCCGTGAGCTTCTGAATCGCCTGAAACAGCTTCAGTGAATCTTGCTCTGCCGCTGGCAGTTCGACCTCGCGCACCGTTGCTTTCGCATCCTGCGCGAACCCGACGAGTGTAGGTGCAGATGTGGCGCTCTCGTACGCAGCGATTGGAGCGGCTGCCACGATCTTCCCCTCGCTGTCTATCAAGACCTGGTATTTCATGGCGCGCCCTCCCTAGTTCCCGCCAATCCACCACATCTCAAACTGCACGGGAGTATTTCGCAGGTTCCGCACGAGCACAAGGTAGAACTCGCTACCGTCCGACTCCGTCAGGATGCCTTGCCCTTCGGCCTGTACAAATTGGTTCGGACCGAACGGTCGCGGCTCCATGTAGAAGGGCCCACCGAAGCCTTCCGGCAACGAGAACCTGAGATACCATGCAGCGTTTGGGCCGAAGAGCCACGGCCCCCCGCCTGCTTTGCCTGATTGGACCACTAGCTCACCTCCATTGATTTAGTTCCGGGCCGGAGTAGCGTATCAGACCAGACGGGACGATCCGGTTCCTCCAGGGCTGCGCCGGAAAGGAGGAGTACAAACTGTCGCCAGATCAAAATCGCGTACAGTTGGCCGACCTGCCACTACCGGGAGGCAGCCTTATGCGCCGTGGCTATTGCAACCTCTGCAGTCCCTTGCCGGGTTTGAAGCGTACAGACTTGCCGGGAGGAATAGCGGCTTCCGCGCCTGTGCGCGGGTTGCGTCCGATGCCAGTCTTGCGCGGGCGCACGTCGAAGATCCCAAAACCGCGCAATTCAATCCGCTCACCGCGGCCTAAGGAGCGCTTCATAGTCTCGAAGACGGCTTCCACCGCTATTTCCGCCCTGGTCTTCGTGATCCCGGTTTTGTTCACCACTTCGTGGATGATGTCTAGTTTGATCAAGGCCGCCTCTCCATTGCCGCGGTTCGTCGGAGATCCCCAAACCCCTCTAGCTTAGTTGTTGAGGTTATCGTCCCGCACGCGGTTCCGCTCGTTAGGAGCGGTCTTCGGAGTTTGCTCGCCGAGGGGCTTGCTTTGTCGCCCTGTGCCAGTGGCATGATTGTCTTGCCCCCCAACCAGTTCCTTGAATCTGCGCAGACGAGAGCGACCGCTCACTTTGAGGCGGCCCAAATTGGACCGCCCTTCGCCCATGATCTTGCCGCCTTGGAGCAGAATTTAGGAGATCCGCGCCGTCCAGATAGTGGCTGGTACGTTCGAGGTACCCCGGAATACGAGGCCCCATTATGCCCGTACATCGCCAGTTCCGTTAGCCCGATATCGCGCTGCCTTCCGGGAGGTGGGCGTGCGCACAGGACCGTCCGCAACACAACCGGCAGCATCATCGCGTGGAGCGATAAGGGGCGTCGGCACCTAACTACGGAGCGCGCCGTTAGAACTCTATCGGGTGCATGTAGTAGTGAACGCCCGCTGGCCACGCACCCGGATGACTCTGAAAGCCAACCTTGGCCGACGTTCTGGTGTAATTCTTCTGCCCTGCCTGGGTGATTAAAGGCCCGCTTTCATCGAGCAGCTTCTGAGGTCTCGGGGCCGGGCGCACAATGGCGACGTGACCTTGTCTGTGGGGATCGGGACTCTCATAGGCAATCACCACTAGGTTTCCCTGATTGGCCAGAGTTTGCGCTTGCTGTGGTCCATCGACGGTGCGCCAAGCTGCTTCGCGAGCTTGCTGGCTATGAAACCACGCGGCTTGAGCATTGGCCAACAGGACTTGCCCATGCTCTGGCGGCCGCAGCAGGTAGACTCCCACCTTCTGTCCGACGGCGGCGGCAAACGCACTGCAATGCGTCGCCGTGCCGGGACCTTCGTAGTCAGCTGCCTTGTCCGGTTTCCCGGTTTCCCAGTTGACATGCAAATGGACAAGCCAGAGTGACTCGACGTTCATACTGTCCAGGACGGCCTCCAGCCGGTGGCCCTGGCCCGAGATGGGACCGCAGCAGGGCGGTTCGGCGGCCGTTCCTCCCGTCGCGAGAGTCAGTACAAGAAATGGCTCCGCCAGGCACAAAACCAAGGCGCGGGATGCTATCGAGAGCGGGCTCAGTTTGCCTCTGCGCATGAAGTTTCGACCTCCTTGGTTAGAACGCGTGCAAACGGGGGCGACCAGTCGTCCCCGCGTCCGAACTCTTACCAGCATCGCGCAATTTCGGACCGAAAAAATTTGAAAGCTCCAGCATCGCAGTTGTTTTCACGCACGGATGGTTCTACGATCAATCAATGGCACGAGCCGCGGGCATGCATCGCAGTTCGTTCCGGAGTTCAAGCGATGGCCAGCAAAGTCACAATCCACGTGAACGAACGGTACTGGACGGTGGACGCCGCTCCAGAAACGCCTCTCCTGTATGTACTTTCCAACGAGCTGCAATTGAAGGGGCCGCGTTTTGGCTGTGGCTTAGCGCAATGCGGATCGTGTTCGGTTCTGATCGATGGCGCGGAGACGCGGTCGTGCGTCACACCGCTTTCCGCTGTTGGGAATAAATCCGTAACGACACTGGAAGGATTACCGGCCTGGTACGCGCGCCAACACAAGTTAGCCCACGTTCCTGCGCTCACGCCGGTGCAGCAGGCCTTCATCGACGAGCAGGCGATTCAATGCGGCTACTGCTATAACGGCATGACGATCAAAGCGAATGAACTCCTGTCGAAAACGCCCCAGCCGGACGAAGCCCAAATCCGCAAGGCGATGAACGGGCATCTGTGCCGGTGCGGCACCTACCCGCGCATTTTGAAGGCGATACAAAGGGCAGCGAAAAACACTGCCGGGGGGCGCGCATGAAACTGATTGTCCCAATGAATCGGTTTCCCCGACGGGACCTGCTGAAGGCCGGCGGCACGCTGTTGATTGGAATGACGATTGGCGGTGCCGCTCGTGCGCAGGAGACCGAAGGCGTAGCCGTTGCGTTGGGGCCGGATCAGCCCGATCCCAAGAGTCTCGATACCTGGATCGCCATTCACTCCGATAACACAGCAACCATCTTTATCGGCTTCGTCGAACTGGGGCAAGGTTGCTCCACGGCCTTGCTACAACTTGCGGCCGAAGAGCTGGACCTGGATATGTCTCAAGTGAAATCGATTCGGCTGGAGTCGCACACGATGCCCAATCAAGGCGGCACCGTGGCCAGCGCATCGATTGCTCGCGGTGGCCCTCGGATTCGCTCCGCTGCGGCGGAGGCTCGCCAGGCGTTGTTGAAAATGGCGTCGCAAAGGTTAAACGCGCCCGTGGACCGGCTGACGGTTTCGAAGGGCGTAGTGTCCGTGACAGGGGATGCGAAAAAGTCTGTCACCTACGGCGAACTCATCGGCAATAAGCCGTTCCACCTGCCTTACACCGGAAAGGCTCCGGTGAAGCCCTTTCGCGAATACAAAGTTGTGGGCACGCGAATTCCCCGCCGCGATATTCCGGATAAGGCCGCGGGCACCTACGTTCACATGCAGCATGTGCGCGTCGCAGGGATGTTGCATGGACGGGTGGTACGTCCGCGCGGCCAGGGTGCTTACGGCGACGGCGCAAAGGTGCTGAGCGTCGATGAAAGTTCCATCGCCAATATTCGCGGCGCTCGTGTCATTCGCAAACGCGATTTCGTTGGCGTGGTTGCGGCGAATGAGTGGGACGCCGTGCGCGCCGCGCGCCAATTGAAGGTCACGTGGGATCGGCCCGCGTCGTTGCCGGGAACCGCGGGCATGCACCAACAGATGCGCGCAGCCAAGACCGTCGATCGTGTCGTGCTGAACAAGGGCGCGGTGGCGGATGCCTTGAAAGGCGCCGCGCATTCGGTCGTGCAGACCTACCAGGGGCCCTATCAAGCCCACGTGCCTTTTGGACCTAACTGCGCGCTAGCCGACGTCAAAACGGATTCCGCGGTGGTAATGTGTTCCACACAAAATATCTACGACTCGCGCAACAAGGTCGCGCAAGTCCTGGGCCTGCCGGTGGAAAAGGTCACCATCCAGTATTACGAAGGCTCCGGTACCTACGGGCGCAGCTGTTACGACGACGCGGCGCAGGCCGCGGCCATCTTGTCCCAAGCCGCCGGGCAGCCCGTGCGCCTACAGTTCATGCGCTGGGACGAACACGGTTGGGATAGCTTCGGGCCCGCGCACCTTGCTGAGGTTCGCGCCGCGATCGATGCGGACGGCAAAATCGTCGCGTATGAATATCACGGCTGGCAGCACAACTGGGGGATCACGGAGACATCCCAGCAGTTGGCACTGGGAACTCCCGCCGCTGAAAGTTCCGGCTCTGTTTCCCAGGAAATCAGTCCTTTCAATTTGGGTGCCATGTATGTCATTCCCAACATGCGTCTGGTCAATCACCGCGTCGATGGAGTCCCCGCGAGCCTCAAGGGGTCGAATCTGCGCTCGCCGCTGGACCTCTCGTTCTCATTTGCTTCCGAGCAGACCATCGACGAACTGGCTGAACTCGCGAGTATGGATCCTTACGAATTCCGCAAGCACAACATGACGGACGAGCGCTGGCTGGGCGTGCTGAACGCCGTCGCGCAGGCAGCGAACTGGAAGCCGCGCGGAGCCGGGGGCCGTTCCAATGAAAAGATTGTGACCGGGCGCGGCATCGCGATGGGCACCCACACTTCTTCCTACGCCGCAGCCATTGCCGAAATTGAAGTGGATCGAGAAACGGGAAAGATCGTCGCCAAACGTATGTATGGGGCGCTCGACGCGGGTCAGGCAGTCAACCCCGCCCTATTGGAGAACCAGATCAGCGGCATGCTGGTGCAGGCCACCAGCCGGATGCTCAAGGAAGAGGTAACCTTTAGCGACACCAATGTCACCAGCCTCGATTGGAACAGTTATCCGATCCTGCGGTTCGAAGAGTGTCCCGACGTGACGCCGATCGTCGTGCAGCGCCTGGATCAACCATCGAGTGGTGGCGGCGAAGAGGTGCTGGGTCCCGCGGCGGCGGCCATCGCCAACGCATTGCATGACGCCACCGGGGCGCGGTCCCGCGAATACCCGCTCACGCCTGCCCGTGTTCTGGCCGCGCTGCGGCAGAAGTAAACTAGAGGGCACGGCCAACCCTCCAAAAGAGAGACTGTCATTAGAGATTTCCGCCGCCAACGGGATTTCGCAACAGGAATCGCGCGCTACCAACGCAGGCCGTCGGTTTTGGCGTTATAGTTCCGCATCTGTCGCGCGCTGTATTACCGGACCCTGGCCGACTTCCGGGGACCCATCTGGCCAACTCGCTCATCCCTTTGTACGAATCGCCGACGACACGCCCGCTGCCGCCTGAGTTGCCCGGGCGTAGCACGGCAGCAAGTCTTTTGCCGCGGATCTGCCGGGCAAACAGTTTCCCGTCCGCCGTTATAGCCACTACGTTCGCATTCTGTTCATCGGCGGCCGTCATCTCCACCGCATCTGAACGGAAACGCCTTCCCGAAGCACAGGTTTCAGGGGTTCATGGGCGCCGATATTCTAACGGTTTCGCTTAACGTGATCGGGCGAACTGGGTGGTTACACACTTCCAATCAGAGGACGATTGACCGGCGCCGGGTTGACCGATAGGGCGCGGTGCCTGCAGCGTAAGCGGGCCGGCTTCTGAGTCGACGTGCAGCCCTTTCGCGTTTTCCACGGCCTGCCCGTTGCCGGATGCTTCCTCGATCACGCGCCACTCGGAACTTGGAATTCCACTTGGAATTCCCGCACGCAAACTCCGTTGAGCCGCGTAGCTAAATTGAGCCACCAGGAGGCCTCGAACGGCGTTCACCACCAGCCCGGAACGGGTTGGAATCAACCCGGAATCCTGCTCGGCTTCATCCCGGAATCGCGTTCGGGATCGCCCGGATTCCCCAGAATTTGACATAGTAACTGCGCTCCCGGAATTGCTGTATGAAGCGTCGGAAACTCCGAGTATTGCTCGTGGGCGCTGGACTCCTGATGCCAGCGTTTTCATTGTTAGCCCATCATTCGTTTACGGCGGAGTTCGATGCCGGCAACCCAGTCGAGCTGAAGGGAGTAATAACGAAATTAGAGTGGGCCAATCCGCACTCGCGTGTTTACGTTGACGTCAAGGATGCAAACGGCAACGTCACTAACTGGACTGTGGAGCTCCTCAGTCCCAATGCGCTGATGCGGACGGCTGGACCAAGAATACTCTCAAAGAAGGTGAAGTGATCACCGTACAGGGATCGCCCGCGAAGAACGGTTCGAATTTCGCCAACGCCAGAACGGTCGTTCTGCCCGATGGCAAAAAGTTATTTGGCGGGTCCCAGGCGGGGGCCGATACCGCAGGAGGGGCCGCGGGTGGCTTAGGTTCTGAAGGAAAAGCCGGGGTTGGCGGAGCTGGCAAGGTTTTTGGAGGAGCAACGGGGGACCCAGGAAGAAGTGGTCTGCCCAAACCAGGGCCAGCCGATTATGCTCTCGTTCGCGTCTACTACGCAACTGATCGAAACATCAGGGACTTGCGATCCAACGACCAGCCTTTCGGCGCCGAGTACTCGCCAACTCTAAACTACGGGTACGGTGATGTGGCTGTGCCTCGCGACCGGGACAAGGGCAGCTTGGCCGCACGATCACTGTGGAGGTTCTCCAACGAAACGATCCCAGATATTGGGTCTTGCTGCGGGAGGTGAAATCTTACCGGGATGCTGGGCTAATGTTCGTTGAAATAAACAACCGGCTCGGTGCAATCAGAGAGCCTCAGCCCCGCGAAGCGATGGTTTTCATCCATGGATTTAACGTCCCGTTCAAGGATGCAATCGAGCGCACCGCGCAACTTGCCGCAGACCTTGAGCTCCCCATTCCGATTCTCTATTCGTGGGCATCACAAGGGAATGTGGCGGATTATATTGCAGACGGTAACAGCGCCCAGCGCACAGTTGACAATCTGCAACGATTCCTTGAGCAAGTCCGTGTCAGCACCAAAGCCGATCGCGTGCACATCATTGCCCATAGCATGGGGAACCAATCGTTAATGCGGGCAATGCAAATCCTAGCTTTGAGGAACGCGAATGAAACGAAGCCTCCGTTCGACCAAGTCGTTCTCGCCGCACCCGATATCGGTGTGGCGGAATTTCGGACACTGGCGCAGTTCGTCCTGCGTCAGTCACGTCATGTGACGCTGTACGCCAATTCTAAGGAAAGGGGGTATTTACTTGACTCAGGTGGCCCCAACCTGTAGCATGGCCGGCTGTGGAGGAGTATCCCCGGAGTCTGGCCGATTTCGAGGCTCGGTTCGACACCGAGCAAGCGTGTCGGGACTACCTGT
>Ga0209517_10002788_pt1 | contig 24295 bp, 25 predicted proteins | sample PeaSoiMetSII2010_FD_187695 | JGI IMG/M metagenome (GOLD analysis project Ga0209517, IMG submission 187695) | Peat soil microbial communities from Weissenstadt, Germany - SII-2010 (SPAdes) (version 2) | ecosystem: Environmental > Terrestrial > Soil > Wetlands > Peat | place: Germany... | reverse complement strand
GTGCAGCCCGGAGGAGTTCTCGAGGAGGACGTCGGCGTGCAAAAAGAAAAAGTCGGCTCCTGAGGTAGATTTGCGGAACGGCCACTCCAAGTGGAAGGAGAGCGGCAGACCGGCAAGGGTGACGTAGATGATCTTGCGGTTGGCCATGATTGATTTTCGCGGATATTCTACCGGAAAACGTGGGATGAGGGCTGCGGGTGTCAAAAAGAGTGGGGTTTGTCCCACAGTTTAGGGTTTTGATTCGTGCCTAAGGAGGTGCTTCATTCTGCTGCCCTAAGAACTCCCTCAGTGGCTAAAGCCATCGATTTCGGACTGAACGGCATGGCTGAAGCCATGCCCTCCCGAAACGCATAGGGAACGGGCGTTCATGCGCAGGCGCGGTTATTTTCCGGCGGAAGCGGCGCGGGTGAATGCGGCTTCCGATGTCCAGAGAGCCGAGATCTTTGTCAGCACGGCGTCGATGCTGCAACCGGTGTCCAGGTTGGCATCGACGGCGGGGTGACGCTCGCCATCGGTGTGCATTACCAGCACGCGGGTGGTCTGGTTCGCCTTCTTGACCATGTACGCGAGATGGTGGCGGTCGTTCTTGGTGAGAGTTGGCCCCAGAATCACCAGGTCAAACGTGCCCTGGCGTAGCGCCTCCTGAACGGTCTTCCGGTCCGGGGCGGTTTCCACCTGGTAGCCCGCCTTTTGAATGGAGGCGGCTTGCGAGGCCAATACTTCCACATCCCCTTCGCTGTAGAGAAGTCTCAGTTTAGAGACAGGCTTTGCCGCGTTTGCCATAATGGTTGGATCCAGCCTTTCCTCGTGCCTTGTCACGTTAACAACGCAGGGTAGGAAAGAGAACGTCACCGAAGACCAAGCACGACCGGCGCAAGGGTTACCCGGCGGGAATGAGGGCCTGTTCGCAAAAACGTTGACCACAGAGGCCACAGGGGAACACAGAGGAAGGCCGTTGGCTCCGGACCTGCGTGGATGAACGTGGTTTCCTAGGGGCCGGGCCGCTAATTGCAGTCCAGCCGCTTTTTCCCTCTCGCGATCGGGACTCCGACGTACAATGATTTGTTGGAAACGGGAACGTACCCAGGGAGGCTTCTAACATGCGCGCGCCGGCAATTTGTATTGTCGTTCTCGGGCAAGTGCTCGTTGCCAACGCAGCTTACGCTCAGAAACAGGATTCGGATGCGCACAGCGCGACCGCTTTCTGCGACTTCGATGACAATCAAGAGATCAGCGTGCGCTACAACAATGCTGCGGGCACGTCCAAGGAGGAACCACGCAACGGCAAAGTGTGGCTTCCCGCAGGGAGTCCACTGACGCTGTTTGCCGGAGCTCCAGTCAGCCTCAACAACACCCCGATCCCGGTCGGTGCGTACAGCGTTTACATCATCCCTAACCGGAAAGAATGGACTCTGGTGGTGAACAAGAACGTCACTCCTGGCGCAGCCTACGATCAGGCGCAGGATGTGGCCCGAGGGCCGATGGAACTGGGTGAGGTGGATTCACCACCGGGACAGCTACAGGTTTCTTTCGCTCATGTCGGCCCCAAGCAGTGCAGCATCCGCCTGTACTACGGCAAAATCGGAGCGTTCGCGGAGTTCACCGAGAAGTAGCGGCCTTCGGGTCCGTCAGCCGGGGATCCATCAGGCGGCGTGCTGATGTACCGGATTCTTGAGCGGCCTCTTCCGGAATACGATTTTGGCGCCCTGCCGCCATCTTTCATCAATCCCCAGCAACTCCCACTGGATTTGTGGCGAAAGATAATGCAACAAGGTGTCGGCTGAAGGATGGACGTGTAAGGCGGGGGCGACCAGAAACAGCAGCGGCTGGGCCGGACTGAGTTCGCGCAGCGGAAAGTATCCGAAGCGCTGGAACTCGCCGCGGGCGTGGTGCCAGGCTACGCGCGACCAATAATCCAGACCCTGTAGAGGCAGGTGGATGTCTTCATCGGCCTTGAGTTCAACCACGGTGAGCCGGCCCGCCCGGGTGACGGCCAGGACATCAATCATGGCGCGGTCAGCAGCGGAAAAAGCGGGCACCTGAGAATAGAAGCACGCCGGATCCAATTGTTCGTCCACCGCGGAGACATCCTGGACGACAAGGGATTCCAGCCAACGCTCGGGATGCAGCCGCCACAGTGGGTGGTCCCGTGGACCCTGGGGGTGCCGGACTTCGCCAATGCTGTGCACCAGCTGAGTGAAGCGGGCGAGATTGGCCTCGCAAAGGACGGTTTCGTGAGGACCTACTCCGAATACGATTTCGGTGGTGCTGCGGAGGGATTCGGGCTCATGGGCCAGACGAGCTCGGGCAAACTCCAAGCCATGACAGCGAAAGGCGATTTCGGCCGGCGATAGAACCGCGATTTCTGCTTCGGGCATGAGGGCCTGAATCTGCTTGATGGGAGCAGCGAAGCGGCTGCGGGTGCTGGATTCGTCGGTGAAGGGAACCAGGCGAGTCGCGACATTGCCGCAGTCGGAAACGTCGAGCTCTTTCAAGCTGTCATCGTGTTCCTCGAGTTCGTAGAGATGCCATTTGGCAACGTTGGAATTCAAGTGAGCCATACGCTCTCGGGTCAAGTGAGCGGCGCCAGCGGGCAGAAACAGTTTTAACCCTTCGACCACGAACTTTCCTGCCTGACTTTGGCGGCAGACGTCGAGCCACAAGATGCCGAAGGTCAGCGCGGCATCGATGGAAGCCTGGGCTTCCTGAGAGTTCACACCCAGGACGGCGAACGCCGACTGCCCTTGCTGTAGTAATCCCCGGGAATAGATAGGGCCGAAGGAGCGCTCGAGGTCCATCGAGGTGCGGAGGGCAGATGCATGAAATGAAGGAAACCAGCGTTGCAGGGTTCGCTGCAAAACGCGCTGATAAGCGAGGCGAGCTAGGCGTTTCACGGTGGGCGTGCGGCGGTCGCGTTCGCGGAAGATTTCGAGCTTACTGGGGCGGGACTGGCCAAGGCGTTGCACAGACAGGCGGAGAGTTTCGTTCTTAACTTCAGCTTCGATGACTCGGCGCACCACGTTGCGCTCTGAAGACCACACGTGAAGCAAGCACTTGTTGTGCTCGCCGGAGATGGAATATTTCGACTGGGCTAGATCGAACAGAGCAACGCTGTCTTCAAGGATAACGGCATTTTGGGCGCTGGCGAGGAAGTCTTCCAAGGTTCGGGTGAGCTGTTCGGGGGTCATGGGGAGGATTGTTGCAGGGTGATGAGAGGGCGTCTGTGACAAGTGACCATCGATTGCCCAACCCTGTTAACCACAAAGGACACGAAGGTTCACAAAGGAAGACGGTGAGTTGACTACAGAGGACACAGCGGCTCACAGAGAGCGTCGCCGGGGCGGGATAGTGGTATGGGATAATGGAGATATCCGGCCTGGAGCGTTCCCGGCTTTGGGGCATCTAAATCTATATCAATATGGACAAAAACCGGTTCTTTTTCGAGCATTACGGGCTGACGGAACGCGATCTAGAGCGCTATTTGACGGCAGCATTGTCGGCGGGCGGAGATTATGCCGACCTGTACTTCGAGTATCTTTCCTCGACTTCGCTGATGGTTGATGAGTCGATGGTGAAGTCGGCTTCGCAAGGGATCTCCGCGGGATGTGGGGTGCGAGTGATTGCCGGGGAGCGAACCGGGTACGCCTACACGGATGATCTGTCTTCGGAGCGAATTCTGCACGCTGCCCGTACCGCTGCTCTGATTGCGAGCGGGCCGGCCAAGACTCCCAGCGTGGGTTTTCAGGAAAAAGCGGCGCGCAGCCTTTATCCGGTCGCATTGCCATCGGTTGATGCCGAGATCACGGCTAAAGTCGAACTGGTGATGCGAGCGGACCAAGCGGCGCGGGCGTACGATCCGCGGATCAAGGAAGTGCGGGCCAGCTATGCCGATGAGCTGCGCAATATTCTGGTGGTCGGGTCGGATGGAACGTTCGCAGAAGACTCGCAGCCGTTGGCGCGCTTGAATGTGGCGTGCATCGCCAAGACTGAGAGCAACTCGGCGCGGGGAAGCGCAGGCGGTGGCGGGCGAGTGGCGCTGGATTTCTTTTTCGGAGAGAAAACACCGGAGTATTTTGCCAAGGAAGCGTCGCGGCAGGCGGTCTTGCAATTAGACGCACGCGAAGCTCCGGCGGGCGAAATGGAAGTGGTGCTGGGTCCAGGCTGGCCGGGCGTGCTGCTGCACGAAGCGGTGGGTCATGGGCTGGAGGCGGACTTCAATCGCAAGCAGACATCGGCGTTTGCGGGATTGATTGGCAAGCGCGTGGCTAGCGAAAAGTGCACGGTGGTGGACAACGGCACTATGCCGTGGCGGCGCGGGTCGTTGAACGTGGATGATGAAGGCAACGCCACGCAGGACACGGTGCTGATTGAAAAAGGGATTCTGAAGGGTTATCTGAGCGACAAGCTGTCAGCGAAGCTGATGGGGATGGCCAATACCGGCAACGGACGGCGAGAGAGTTACGAGCACATTCCCATGCCGCGAATGACCAACACTTACATGCTGGCGGGGCAGGATGATCCTCACGACATTGTGCGTTCAGTGAAGCGCGGAGTGTACGCAGTGAATTTTGGTGGCGGGCAGGTGGACATCACCAACGGCAAGTTCGTGTTCTCGGCTTCGGAAGCGTACTTGATTGAAGACGGGCAGATTACGGCGCCGATCAAGGGAGCCACGCTGATCGGAAATGGGCCGGACGTGCTGACGCGCGTGTCCATGGTCGGCAACGACCTGAAACTGGACGAGGGCGTCGGCACCTGCGGGAAAGACGGCCAGGCAGTGCCGGTGGGCGTGGGGATTCCGACGATAAAGATTGACCGTTTGACGGTGGGCGGGACGGCGAAGAAAGAGGCCGGCGGTTTCATGCAGTAAACCTTTTTTCGCCGCGGATTTGCACGGATCAACGCGGATACTTCAAAACCAATCATGTCTTCTACTCAACTAGAAACTGGAAACCAGAAACTGGAAACTGATCTCAGAGAGATTGCCCAGGACATCGTCCGTCGGGCCATGGCTGGCGGGGCTACGGCGGCGGAATGCGTGGTTCGTGAGGGCGATGAATTCTCTACTTTGGTCCGATTGGGGCAAGTGGAGACGCTGAAGGAGTCCGGCTCGAAGGCGGTTGGTGTGCGGGTATTTAATGGTCAGCGTGCCGCCAGCACTTATTCGAGCGATTTCTCCCGCGATGGACTTGATCGCATGGTGAAGTCGGCGATTGAGCTGGCGAAGATCACATCGGAAGATCCGTTTGGCGGAATTCCCGAGGCATCGCAACTGGGGTCTCTGGCTGGGGATCTCGATCTTTACTCTGCGGATGTTTATTCGCTGCCCGGAGAAGAGCGCATCAGCTACGCGCGGCGGGCGGAGAAGGCGGCGCTCGACTACGACCCACGCATCAAGAATTCCGAAGGCGGATCGTTCGATGCGGCCACGGGGCACAAGGTGCTGGCGAATTCGCATGGATTTGTCGGTGAATACCGGCGGTCGTATTGTTCGGTAGCGGCGGTGCCGATCGCGCAGAATGAAAACGGCACTATGCAGCGGGATTATTGGTTTTCTGTAGCGCGGAATCTGGGCCGCCTGGAGTCGCCTGAGCATGTGGGAACGGTGGCAGCACAGCGCACTTTGCGGCGGTTGGGAGCGCGCAAGGGGAAAACGGCACATGTGCCGGTGGTGCTCGATCCGCTGGTGGCGGCGTCGATGCTCGACCATATCTTTGAGGGTGTGAACGGAGATTCGGTGTACCGCGGGGCTTCGTTCTTGGCCGGTAAATTAGGCGACAAGATCGCCGGCGACCGGGTGACGGTGATTGATGATGGGACTATCGTCGGTGGTTTCGGGACCAGCCCGTTTGATGGGGAAGGGATTCCCACGCGACGGACGGTCGTGATCGAGAATGGAGTTTTGAAGTCTTATTTGCTGAATACGTACACCGCCAAGAAACTGGGTTTGCAGACTACGGCCAACGCTTCGCGTGGCCTCGCGGGAACACCGGGGATTGGGCCGGGGAACTACTTCCTGCAACCGGGAACGAAGACGCCGCAGCAGATTATTTCTGAGATAAAGGATGGCTTGTATTTGACCGAGTTTCTGGGTCACGGCGCGAATCTGGTGACCGGCGACTACTCCCGAGGCGCCTCGGGAATGTGGATTTCGGGCGGGGAGCTGGTGTATCCGGTGGAAGAGATCACGGTGGCGGGAAACTTGAAAGACATCTTCTTCAACATCGCGGAGATCGGGAACGATCTGGAATTTCGCGGGGCGATGGCGTGTCCGACGATCAGGATTGAGGGGTTGACGGTAGGCGGCGAGTAAACCTTCGCTGCAGATCTGCGCGGATTAACGCTGATACAATCGCCTTATGGGCGGGCTGATTGAGCCATCTCCGCTGACACAAGAAACTCCTGAGTCCAACGTTCGAGCCATTGTTGTCGGAGTTGCCGCGGTCGCAGTCGTGATTGGCGTCATCGCCGTATTGACCCGTAGCAGTCCAAGAAGTCCGGTTGCGCCCCATCCTTACGTATCCAACCTTAAGTTGTCTGATTTGAAAATGAGTGTGGCGGAGAATTTTGTCGGCGCCAGCGTGACTTACATCGACGGCACGGTGACCAACACGGGTGATAAGACCGTGACCCATGCGGTGGTGCATGTAAATTTCAAAAACTCTCTGGACCAGATCGCGCAGGCGGAAGACGTTGCGCTGCGCGTGTTGCAGACCAGCGGGCCGTATCCGGACGCGGTCGATCTCAGCGCGTCGCCCTTGGCGCCGGGCCAGAGTAAGCCGTTTCGGCTGACGTTCGAGCATGTCAGTGCGGACTGGAACCACGCTTATCCTGAACTGCAGGTCACGGACGTCAGCCTGAAATAACAGCCGCAAACCATTTCGCCGCGGATCTTCGCGGATGAACGCGGATAAGTCTTTTTTTTCTTGTGTTTTGATCCGAGTGCATCCGCGTAAATCCGCGGCGACTCTCTTTTGTGGTTAGAATGGCTCATGTCTGATGCAAAGCCGTTTCGGCTGACGGAGTCGGTGAAAGCTGCGGGTTGAGCTTCCAAGCTGAGTCCGGCGGCGCTGGACACGGTGCTTGGGAAATTAGCCCGGCAACATGACCCGAACGTTCTAGTTGGCTTTGACCACGCCGACGACGCCGGAGTGTATCGACTCGGGCCTGAGACCGCGCTCGTCCAAACGGTCGATTTCGTTACGCCGATTGTGGACGATCCTTATACGTTTGGACAGATTGCCGCGACCAACGCGCTGAGCGATGTGTATGCCATGGGGGGGCGGCCGCTGACTTCGCTGGCGATGGTGTGCTTCCCGGAGAAAGGCGACCTGGCAATTCTTGAGCGCATTCTGGCGGGCGGACTTTCCAAAATGATGGAAGCGGGATGCACCGTCATTGGCGGGCACAGCATTCGCGATGATGAAACCAAGTTTGGCTACGCGGTCACGGGAGTGGTTGATCCTGGCAAGGTTTTGACGAATGGCGGCGCCCGGACGGGCGATCGTCTGTTGTTCACCAAGGCGCTGGGGACGGGAGTGATTTCGACGGCGATCAAGAAAGGCGTGGCGAAGCAGAGCTGGATTGATGGGGCGGTAGCGTCGATGACGACGCTGAATAGAACGGCGGCAGAGGTGACGGCAAGATTCGCTGTGCATGGGCTGACCGACGTTACCGGCTTCGGAATGATTGGTCATGCGCGGGAAATGGCGCTGTCGTCCACGGTTTCGCTGCGATTGCATGCCGGACGAATTCCGCTGCTCGAAGGGGCGCTGGAATGCGTGCGGGCGGGCCATATTCCGGGCGGGCTGAAAGCCAATCGGGAGTTTGCCGAGTGCGTGGTCGGTTACGAGGATGGCATCAGCGAGGAGATCAAGACGATGTTGTTCGATCCGCAGACGGCCGGAGGGTTGCTTGTCTCCGTGGCTGCGGAGGACGCGGTGGAGTTGATCAGGGCGCTGAACGCGGCAGGAGTTGCGGCGGTGGAAATTGGAGAGGTTCTGCCGGAAGGTAAGCCGATGATTTCCGTGGTGGTCTGATCCCGAGGGCAAGATGCCCTCGGGACAGCCGGCGCGGACGCCGGCGCTACGTTTACGGTTTGATCTGCTCCCAGATTTTGGCCAGGTGGTGGTCGTCGTGTTCGGCGACGAAGTAGAGATGGTCCACCAGGCGCATGGGTTGTTTCAGCCGCGGATGCAGCATGGAACGGGCAAACATCTCCGGCTGAAGTTCTGCTACGTGATCGACAACCTGCATTCGTTGCTTGCGAAACTCGGCAAGAATGCCGACCAACGGACGCGCGTTGTACTTGGCTTCGTCAGTTTTGCGATTACTGAGGTCGGCAGTGGTGAGTGTGGTGCCACCGGCCACAAGATCGTCCACCCGAGCCATCCATAAGGGTTCGAGATCGAGCAGATGCCCGGCGTGCTCCTGGGCTGACCACTTGTTACCAGGCTTCTTGATCAACTGCTCACGGGATCGGCCATGCAACATCTCTTCCAGGCGTGCTGGCGTTCCCCGCAAACGGACGGACAGGTTGGGAAACTGCTCTACCGGGAAGGTAAATTCGAATTTACGGTCGAACCAGACGGGGACGTTGGTCATGGATTTCCTTGGCATCTTGAGCTAAGTTGCGAAGAACATTTTCGGTCTATTCTCTATGAGCGTGCCAGGATCTTACAGCAGCCGCGACGATCAAGAGTCGATTGCTGCCATTCATCGCCGCGGATTTGCGCGGATGAACGCGCATCAAAAGTTAGGGGCGGCCTTTCGGCCGCCCTATTAGAAAACGAAACTGGAAACTAAGCTCGGGCCGGGCTTTCGCCGCCCTTGGCGATGCCCGGACGTCCTGGTTCCGGTTTCAGCACCTGCTGCACTCCGTCGTCCTGGCGGGGTGGTGGAGTGATCTTGGGCAGCTCTTTGCCTTCGATAATCAGTTTGATTTCGTTGGCATCGAGCACTTCGCGATCCAGCAACGCCAATGCGATTCGAACCAGGGTATCGTGGTTACCGCCCAGAATGCTCTTGGCGGTGTCGTAGCCGCGGCCGATGATGCGGCGAACTTCTTCGTCAATTTTGACGGCGGTGGATTCACTATAGTCACGGTGCTGGGCAATCTCGCGGCCCAGGAAGATCTGCTCTTCTTTCTTCCCGAAGGTGAGCGGGCCAAGTTCGCTCATGCCGAACTCACAGACCATCTTGCGGGCCATTTCGGTGGCGCGCTCGATGTCATTGCCGGCGCCGGTGCTCATCTGGTTGAGAAACATTTCTTCGGCGATGCGGCCGCCCATCATGATGGCGATTTCGGTCTCGAGATATTCCTTGGTGTAGTTGTGTTTGTCGTCGATGGGAAGTTGCATGGTCACGCCCAGCGCCATGCCGCGCGGAATGATCGTGACTTTGTGGAGAGGATCGGAATTCGGCAGCTTGGCGGCAACCAAGGCGTGTCCGGCCTCGTGATAGGCAGTGACTTTCTTTTCGTCTTCCGAGAGCAGGAGCGATTTGCGCTCCACGCCCATCAGGACTTTATCTTTGGCCAGTTCAAAGTCGTACATGAGCACGGCTTTGCGGTTCTGGCGGGCCGCGGCCAGAGCCGCTTCGTTAACCATGTTGGCCAGATCGGCGCCTGAGAAACCGGGTGTGCCGCGCGCCAAAACGGAAAGATCAACATCGTCCGCGAGAGGAATCTTGCGGGTGTGGACCCGGAGAATCTCTTCGCGTCCGCGCACGTCGGGCCGGCTCACCACTACGCGGCGATCAAAACGTCCGGGCCGTAACAGGGCAGGATCGAGCACGTCAGGCCGGTTGGTGGCGGCCATCAGGATAACGCCTTCGTTCGATTCGAAACCGTCCATCTCGACCAGCAACTGGTTCAGAGTCTGTTCGCGCTCGTCATGGCCGCCGCCGAGGCCGGCGCCGCGGTGACGTCCAACGGCGTCGATTTCATCAATGAAAATGATGCAAGGGGCGTTTTTCTTGCCTTGCTCGAAAAGATCGCGAACCCGGCTGGCGCCCACGCCCACAAACATCTCTACGAAGTCCGAACCGGAGATGGAAAAGAAAGGAACGTTGGCTTCGCCGGCAACTGCCCGCGCCAGCAGAGTCTTGCCCGTTCCCGGAGGGCCGACCAGCAGCACGCCTTTGGGAATGCGTCCGCCGAGCTTCTGGAACTTTTGCGCCTCGCGCAAGAACTCGATAATTTCTTTCAGCTCTTCCTTGGCTTCCTCCACGCCCGCTACATCTTTAAAGGTGACTTTCTTCTGTTGCATGGAGAGTAAACGAGCGCGGCTCTTTCCGAAGGAAAGTGCTTTATTTCCACCAGTTTGCATCTGGCGGATCATGAAGAACCAGAGTGCTGCCAGCAGGACGAGAGGGGCCAGGTTCAGCAGCCAACTGGGCCAACTCCCGTTGCTGATGTCTTTGATGGTGATGTTGACGCCCTTATCGCGAAGGGTCTTGATCATGTCGGGGTAGTTGGCGGGCACGGTGGTATGGAACAGCGAGCCGTCATTCTGGAACTTTCCCCGAACCTCCATGCCGATGATGGTGACCTCTTTGACGTTGCCCTGGTCAACATCGGACATGAATTGGGAGAAGTTGACTTCTTTGTCTTTTTGTCCGGAGCCTCCCTGCTTCACAACTGTCCAGAGCAGGAATGCCGAAACTACAATCACCAACCAGAAAACCACCGTTTTAACTGTCGAGTTCACCTAAACGACTCCTGAGGAAGTAGCGTCCCGTTCCGAAGCAAACCACAGCGTCTCACTGTAGTCTTAGATGCCCTTCGCCGCATTTCGATTAGCGAAATTCCGACACCTGTCGTATTTTACCGCGTATTGGGAGAAAAAGGCGGATGTTCTCACCGTGACTTAAGTCACGGACAGGCTTTAGCTTGCAGAGGCCACGTAGGGCAGGTTGCGTTGCGTCTGACCCGCAGAACCCAGGCCATAACCGACCAGGAAAGCCTCATCCACCAAAAACCCGAAATAATCGGGCTGCAACTGCACGCGGCGGGCGGATTGGCGGTCGAGCAGAGTGGCTACCTTCACGGAAGCCGCGCCCCGTCCGCGCATATCGCTCATAAGGAATTCTGTGGTGACACCGGAATGAACCAAGCCCTCCACCAGCAGAACGTGCTGGTCACGAATGTCGGCGTCATGGCTGAAGAAGATTTCCAAAAAGCCTTCCGGCTTGCCCTCTTTTTCCCGGCGGTATCGAGGTTTTATGAATTGACAGATGACCGGAATCTCGAGGGCACGCACCAGGTCGGCCATGAACATGAAGCCATTCTCCAGCAGCGCGAGAGCATGGATGGTGTTGCCCTGATAGTCATCGGAGACCTGGCGCGCGATCTCGCGCACGCGTTTCTGGATCTGCTCGGCAGAGATCACGGTTCGAAGCTGCTCGGATTTTGCGACGGGATTCATCCGTGACGTACTATTTTCTCAGATTTGGAGCGATAGGGCTCAGTTATTCCAGTGGCGCCTCTTGAATCAGGGTTCCCTCATCCCCATCCTGCGGCTGCAACTCTGCTGGCGTCGGAAAGCCGCGGACCCAGACGATTTGGCTTCCGGTGACCACGACCGGCCACAGCTTTCGTTGCTTGCCGGGCAAATCGGGCCCTTGCAGCAACTCCTTGATCTTCTTGGGAGCCTTGGTATGAGCCGGCCCAAAGCGATCTCCCGGGCGCCAATTACGTACACGCAACTCCTTGCCAAGCAGAGCGCGGTTCAGTAAATGATCGGGATTATATTCCTTGACGCGGTTTCTGGGAACCAAGAGCGTTTGAAAGCGCGAGTTGACCTCGGGAACCGGGGTCGAGCCGGGGATCGGCAAAGGATACTCGTAGTCGGACGCGACCGCCACAAGCTTGCGCTCCAGGCAGAGGCTGTGTTTTTTGCGCGACATGACCCATCCTGCCGGCAACTCGGTTGATTTGGAGTCGGGGGAGGAAGCCAGGGCCAGAATTTCCTCCACGTGACGAAACTCGAGGCGCAGCCCCAGGGACTCACATGCGGCCCGGACCACGCGACGCTGAACCGCCAGTGGCAAGTCGACGAAAGCCGGAGACTTCAGTGTGCCCCGGGCTGGGCCTTGCTGCGTCCAAATTTGTGGCAGTAGGCGTGCAACCTCGCCTAGCCAGTAATCTTCCTCGGCGCGGGCGATCTCGGCAGCTTCGGCCAGCGCCTCGCGGACTGCCGGATTCAGAAAGCGTTCCAGCGGCGGCAGGATGCCGTGACGTACCCGGTTGCGGGCGTGGCGCAGGTCACGGTTGCTGGCGTCCTCGTGCCAGGGTTGACGGAGGCTTTGCAGATAAGCTTCGAGAGCTTTGTGTTTTGTTGCCAGCAGCGGGCGCACGATGGTTGCGGTTTCTAAGCCGGCAACGGACAACTGAGGGTAGATTCCTGCCAGCCCACGGCTGCCGGCTCCGCGGACGATTCTAAGCAGAACGGTTTCGGCCTGATCGTCCAAGGTGTGAGCGGTGGCAATGCGGTTCAGACGGGCTTCACCGAGCAAACGCCGGAAATATTGGTAACGCAACTCGCGGGCAGCGGTTTCGATGCTTAAGTGCTTTTGCGCGACGTATGCAGCAGTGTCAGCGCTTTCACAGTGCAGGTCCAACTTATGGTGCCGAGCAAGATCTGCGACGAATTGCGCGTCGGCGTCGGAATCGGCTCCGCGCAGTTGGTGGTTGATGTGGACGACGGATAGAACAATGCCAATTTCGGAGCGGAGCGCGAGCAGCAAGCGAAGGAGCGCGACCGAGTCGGCGCCGCCGGAGACGGCGACGCCCACGCGATCCCCGGCCTTCAGGAGCGCGTGCTTGCGGATGTAGGCGCGGACGGCGGTGGCGAGGGGTCGCACGCAAACATGGTACATCCCTACCCCATCATCTTGTTCACATCACCGTGGGCAGGTGCGCCTTCGAGAGCATGGTAGGTGCCCGAAGCCTTCAACTCATCCGCCATCCGGCGCATCAGGCCGAGCGTTGCCCGCATGGGGGCCGAGCCCAGACTGACTCGCGCTACGCCCAGCTTTTCCAGTTCGCTGAGGGAGAGAGAGCCGGGTCCGGCAAGAATGTTCAGTGGACATTGAATGTCTTTGACTAGCCGCGCAATCGTCTCCGAATCCCGCAATCCGGGCGCGAAAACACAGTCGGCTCCGGCGTCGCGAAAGGCCCGCAGCCGCCGCAGAGCGTGGTCATATCGGGTTTCGGGGGGGCCAACCTGAGACAGATAAACGTCAGTGCGGGCATTCAACACCAGGAGCACTCGGGCCTTCAACGCAGCTTCCCGAATGGCGTGGATTCTCTCCAATTGCAGTGGCAGGTCGGTGAGGGGATGCTGCGGGTCCTCGGCGCCATCCTCAAAATTCATGCCGACGGCGCCGGCTTCGATCACTTCGCGGGTGGTTTGAGCGGCGTCTTCGGGGCGATCTCCGTAACCGGCTTCGACATCGGCGGTGACCGGGAGTTTGACGGCACGCGCGATGCGAGCCACCCGGGCAAGCATTTCCAGGCGCGGGATTTTCTGTCCGTCAGGATAGCCGAGCGAGAATGCGATTCCGGCGCTGGTGGTGGCGATGGCGGGAAAACCGGCGTCTTCGATCATGCGGGCGCTGGCTACGTCCCAAATGTTGGGGAGGAGCAGGACCTTGCCGGTTTGATGCAGGGCGCGAAAAGCGTTGACTTTTTGGAGAAGATCGGGCATGAGTCCGATTCTAAAAGATAAAAGGCCTGAGAGGACGGGCGTTCTCCACCAGATCTGGCTGCTACGTTTTCTTCGCTTTCATCTTCTCCAGGAACCTGCCCACGCTCACCACGGCGCGGCTAACTGTACCACGTCCGACTTCCTGGGCATCGTCGTGTGCGACGACGCGAACGGTATAGAAGCGGCCATCGAAAGACTCGAGTGTGGCTTCCGCTCGAATTCTGGCGCCAATGCCGCTCGCAGCGCGATGTTCGACATGGATGGCATTACCCACGGTGATCTCGTCGCCTTCGCAGTAGGGCTGAAGCGCGTGGAACGCGGCGGTCTCCATCAGACAAATCATATCGGGAGTGGAATAGACCGGAGGCAGGTCAGGATGCCGCGCAGTTAGGGTGTGCTCGAAGGCGACGGTTTCCTCGGCTGTGCTGTGTGCGCCGATGGGGATAGGTTTGGCCATTTGGGAAGACTCCTCCGAAAGAAAGAGCCAATGATTCTATCGAATCAACGGCTCTGATCTCGACTCGGCGTTCCTCTGCTGCCTATGCCGCTGCTTTCGCCATCCGCCTGGCTTCGATTCCATCCAGCGCTTGCCATAAGGCTTTGGCGGCGTTCTCGGCGGCGTCCAGTGCCTTCTCGGTATTTTCCGGATGCGTTTCCAGGCGCTTGGCCAACTGCTTGCGCCACACCTGAGAATGAAGAACATCGGCGGTGGTGTGCAGAGTGAAATAGGCAGTAGTGCGCTGATCGGCGCCGTATATTTCTTGCAGGCCGCGAGCTTTTTCCTTGGCTACGCGGGGCACCTGCGACTCGTACGCGTAGAAAGCGGCGAGGGCCTCTTCCGGCGCGCCCTCACTGGCCACGCGATGGAAAAAAGCGGTTAGCTGCGTAATTTCCGGCAGGGGCGAATGGCGCAGGTTGCGGCGGGAGCCCATACCCTCGGCGAAGTCCAGCCACAGCTCGGAGTGGGAACGTGAGGGCTCGCCGAAGACGTCTTCGCCGCCTTTTTCATCGGCCATGTTGGCCAGAATGGCGCGGCGCAGCTCGCCTTCGTCCAGGCGTACACCCAGTTCGGCCAGGTAGGTGGGGAAGGCTTCGACGTGATGGTAATAGTCCTGGGCATATTCCCGCAGATCGTCGCGCGTGAGCTTGCCCGCAGTCCAGGCCTGGTAGAAAGGATGGCAAAGTAACTCGAACTTGGCGATGCGCGTCTCGAGCTGCTGGAAGAATTCAGTGTGGTTCATTGCGGCCTCCGGAAAGAATCAATATACGAGGCGCAAGGCAGTGTGGCAACCAGGGAGTTAGGAATTCTTGTTTTGGGAATTGGTTCGGATATTTTGCGCGGGAGGAGGCGGCGGGGAGGGAGATTGGGGGAATAATGGTCTCGGGGAAGCAAATGACCAGGCAGATACTCTTGATCTGGTGCTTGCTGGGGTGCCGGCTGTGCGTGGCGGCACCCGGCGAGACGCCTGAGATCATTCGGATTTCGCCGACCAGCGGGCCGGAGGGCACGCGGGTTGAAATCAGGGGCAGAAATTTGCAGGAAGTGGGCCGCGTGGTCTTTGGTACGACCGGAGCCGATTTCAAGACGATCTCCGCGGAGCAGTTGATCGCGATCGTGCCCCATCGCACCGCAACGTCGACCATTACTGTGATCAGACCCGGAGCACGCGCGGCCAGCCCGTTTCCCTTCGTGGTGTTGAACGATCCGCGAGTGCCGGACGAGGCGAGCTACAAAGCCGGGTACGTTAATTCGACGCCTGCGCCGGAGGGATTTTCGTCTGTCTTGCTGTGGGGAATTGCAATTGCCGACACGCGAGTTTCGGGATACGCGTCGGCGACGGTTGAAGTGGCGTGGACGCAGCTTTCCTGCCGGGCGGATGGCCGCGAGGTCGTGCTCAACGACGACCGCGGCAGCGTGCGCGGTGGGCTGTACCGCCGCAATCCGTGGTTTGGAACTGATGAGCACGAACCCATACCGCTGCTGCATGACGGCGTGAGCGGAGCAGTCGTGCTTCGAGTGGGCCAGCGCCCTGACCGAGTCTGGCATTTCTGGCCCGCCTCGCCGCGAGCGGCGCTGCCCGCGGGGCGGCTTGAGGGTTGCAAAGTGAAGGCGCGGGTGAAGATCTCTGCCGGAGCATTGCTGCAAATGGGCATGGATTACTGGCTCACCCCTACGGTGGGGTACGGCGCGGGCGGTAACAATCACGAAGCCGGGGCCAGCAATTGGTTCTTTCCGTCAGAACGCTGGCAGGAAGCGGAGTTCACGGATGTGGGCGGGGTGAAATTCTAGCCGCTGATTCACACAGAGGAACGCAGATACAACTTAACTAGAAAAACCGAGCCACGGATTTGCGCGGATAAACCTTGGCCTGACCGGGATCTGTGAGACTACTTCCTTTCGGTCTTCTTGATTGATGATTCCGACTTCGGCTTTTCGTCTTTCTTGGATTCGGATTTCGAGTCAGACTTGGACTCAGATTTCGACTCTGACTTGGATTCGGACTTCGAACTTGAGTCGGGGGACGCGGAGCCACCTGACGATTTCTTAGGGTAGTCGTTTACGTACCAGCCTGATCCTTTGAACTGCACGGTGGGAGCCGAGATCATTTGCTCGATGGGGCCGCCGCATTCGGGGCACTTCTTGGTATGACGGGCAGCGAACGTCTGGATTCGCTCAAAGCGATGGTGGCATTTCTTGCACTCGTATTCGTAAAGTGGCATGGACTCCTGGATCAACCCTGCGTGTCGATTCTGTGTTTGATTCTAGGGCTGCGCTTCTCTGCCGTCAATTTTGGTGACGGTCGCGGGCCGGGCTTACCACTTCTTGAAAATCACGAAGACGGCAGCCACCATCATGATAAAACCCACCGCGTAGTTCCAGCGTAAGGGCTCCTTGAGATACAGGATCGAGAAAACAGAAAACACCGTCAGGGTGATGACTTCTTGAATGGTCTTGAGCTGGGCGGCGGTGAATTCGTAGGAGCCGATGCGGTTAGCCGGAACCTGGAAGCAGTATTCCGCGAAGGCAATGACCCAGCTAATCAGAATCACTTTGAAGAGCGGGACGTGACGGTATTTCAGATGACCGTACCAGGCGAAGGTCATGAAGATGTTGGAGATGGTGAGAAGAATGACAGTGGTCATGCCGTCTATTTTCTAACAAACTCGACAGAGTTTCTAACCACAGGTCGTTTTCAATTCTGCAATCGCCGGATGGTAGACTCGGCTCCATGGCGGCGGAGAACGAAAGAAAGAGCGGATCTCATGCGGGCCCGAGTCCACTGGCCCCCGGACTCTATCTGGTGGCGACGCCGATTGGGAATCTGGAAGACATCACGCTGCGGGCGGTGCGGGTGCTGAAGGAAGCCGACGTGATTGCCTGCGAGGACACCCGCCAGACACAGAAACTGCTTAATCACTACGGCATTGCCACGCGGACAACGAGCTATCACGAACACAACGAGCTGACGCGGGCGCCGGAGCTGGTGCTTGAGTTGGAGCAAGGTGCGCGCATCGCGCTGGTGACGGATGCGGGCATGCCGGGAATCTCCGATCCGGGATTCCGGTTGATTGGGCTGGCGATACGGCATCATGTGCCGGTGGTGCCGATTCCGGGAGCGTCGGCATTTCTGGCGGCGCTGGTGGCGAGTGGCTTGCCGACGGATTCCTTCCGCTTCAGCGGATTCCTTCCGGCCAAACAGGGCCAGCGGCGGGCGCTGCTGGAGAGTGTGCGGGATTCGCCGCGGACGCAGGTGTTTTATGAGGCTCCGCATCGAGTGAAAGACGCGCTGGAGGACATTGTGGAAGTGCTGGGAGCAGCGCGGCACGTGGTGGTGGCTCGCGAAGTAACCAAGCTGCATGAGGAGTTCTTGCGCGGGCACGCGGCGGATGTGCTCGCGACGCTGAAGGCGCGCGGTGATGTTAAGGGCGAGATCACGCTGCTGATCGGGAAGGCGGAAGAGGGCGAAGCTCGTGTGGGGACGGGCGCCCTCGCCCGTCCTGCAATTCGGCAGCGGCTTCAGCAGATCATGGCGGAAGAGAGGCTCGACGAAAAGGCCGCGCTCAAGAAGATTGCGAAGGAGATGGGGGTTTCGAAGAGCGAGGCCTACCGGGAATTGCAGAGGAGCAAGTAATCTGGGGCTGTTCAGTTTGTTGGGATGGCCGTTAGCCCAATTCAATAGGGCACTAGGATAGGCATCATTTGATGCTATAATCAGTGCCTTGGAGGCTTTATGAGAACAACCCTTGCGCTGGATGACGATCTGGTGCGCATCGCCCAAGAGTTTACTGGGGTTGCGGAAAAAACAGCATTGGTTCGCGAAGCCCTAAAGGCGCTGATTGAGCGGGAAAGTGCCCGCAGATTGGCGTCCCTGGGAGGCACGATGCCCGCATTGAAGAATATTCTGCGCCGCAGGGTGCGGCCGAATTGATTCTCGCGGATACCTCGGTCTGGATCGACCATCTCCGTTTGGGAAATACGGAAATGCATAAGCATCTAGACCGGGGGAACATTGTGGTCCATCCCTTCATCATTGCGGAGCTTGCGCTCGGGTCGTTGCGGGAACGAACCCAGACGCTCGCACTACTGGATCTGATGCCACAAGTGAAAGTGGCGCGACTGAGCGAAGTGCGGCTAACGATTGAAGCTCGCCGTTTATACAGCCTGGACATTGGTCTCATCGATGCACACCTTATCGCTTCGGTCTTTATCAATCCCGCAACGCTTCTGTGGACGAAAGATAAGCGGCTCCGCAAGGCCGCCGAAGCTCTCGGCATTGACGCCAGTTTGGCTTAAGACTATTTCGGCAGTGGGAATCCCTTCATGCAGACCACGGTACGGTCAGCCTCCGCGGGCGTCGCGTGGGTGAAGCCGAGGTTGGCTGTACAGAGAACATCCCCTTTCAAAACCAGACTGGTGTTGTTGTCGAGCGGCGCGTTCTGCTTGGTGGCTATCAGGATGCGCTGGGAACCGTCCGGCGAAAGGACCCAGATCTGGTTTAGTAAAAGCTCGGATACGTAGATGTTGCCTTTCCGGTCCAGTTCGATCCCGTCAAATGCCGAAAACCCGTAGGGCAGCGCCACAGGTTCGCCGGCTGTTCCGTCGTCTTTAATCGGAATCCTGAGTACGAGTGGGTCGCCGTCGGTGACGGCATAGATGTTCTTCTGCTGCTTATCGAGCACGAGATCATGGACGCCTAGAGGAAATCCCGAATAAGGCTTGGGGGACCAATTGAGCAGAGGGTGTGCCGACCACAGGTCCACTGTCTTGCCATCCGGAGAAATTTTCCAAATTCCGGAGTAGGTGAGGTCGGTCATGTACACGTTGCCGCTTGAGTCGATGGCCACATCGTCGGGATAGCAGAATGGCCAACCCTCCGCTTTGGTCGCGAGCGGCGTCACCTTTCGGGTTTTAGCATCGATCTTATAAACGCCGGAGCTGGTTACCGTCGCATCGCGGCAAGCGGGATGGAACGGATTTCCCAAGTCTTTCCTAAAGTCATGTTTCGAGTGACCCGTGTATGCGACGTAGATGTTACCAGACTGGTCCAGATCGAGCCCGATCAGGTCGCCCTTTCCGCTTTCCTCCTTCGATGGCACCCAGGCGATGTGATCGTAGCTGCCATCATCCTTGAGCATGACGACTTCCCCAATATGCATCAGGGTCGCGTAGAGGTTGCCGTGCGAATCGACGCCGAGACCCTCGGGCGTATCGGGGAGTTTGGCCATGACCCAGGCCTTGAACTGGGCGGCTGCATACGGAGGCGCGGCGGCGAAAAATAAAACGCAGGCGATTCGACAGAACAGAATGCTCAGACGTTTTTGCTTGTGCAGCTGCGATCGGACCAACGTTGTTCCCTCGCTATTTCGGAGTTAATTCCCGTTTGACGGCTTCGCTGACCACCTTGCCATCCACGCGAATGCCTTCACCCGCGAAGCGGGCCATCACATTCTTCATAACGGTTCCCATGTCTTTCATGGAGGGCGAACCCATCTCTGCGATTACGGCTTTGACTCCGGCGGCAATGTGTTCTTCACTGGCGGCCTTGGGCAGATAGGCCTCGATCAGGATAATTTCGGCGGCTTCTTTGTCGGCCATCTCTTGCCGGCCACCTTTGGTGAACTGCTCGACGGATTCTTTTCGCTGTTTGATCAGCGTGCTCAGCACCTGTTGGGATTCCTTGTCGTCGAGCGGGGCCATCTTTTCGATCTCGCGGTTCTTGAGCGCGGTCTTCACCATGCGTAGGGTGGAGAGGTGCTGCTCCTCACGGGCCTTCATGGCCGTGACGATGTCTTTCTGAATCTGGTCGATCATGCTCATGGTGGAATTATAGCGGTAAGAAGACGCAGCAAGCTGCGTCTCTACCATTCCCAGCAGGCGTGCGGTACATCACAGCATTGCAGCGTGGTTCCGGGTAAACTAGCCCAGTACATTTCCCCAGGACTTATCCCATGTTGCGCAAGAACCGCCTATTCACGCCGGGGCCGACGCCCATTCTCCCCGCGGCCCAGACCGCCATGGCTTCGTTTACCATGCACCATCGCACCGCCGATTTTCGGGCATTGTATTCGCGGGTGCTGGCCGACATGAAGGATTTCATCGGCACGAAGACTGATGTCTTGGTGCTGGCGTCTTCGGGAACCGGGGTGATGGAAGGCGCAGTCTCAAACCTGACTTCGCCCGGCGACAAGGTCCTCGTACTTAGCGCGGGCAAGTTCGGCGAGCGATGGCGTGACCTAGCGAAGGCTTTCGGATGCGTCGTGGAAGTGGTAAGCGCTCCCTATGGGCAGACATTCACGCTCGAAGAAATTCGCGGGAAGCTCACAGCAGAGGTTCGCACCGTATACATGCAAGCGACCGAGAGTTCGACCGGAGCGCGGCACGATGTGGAAGCGGTTACCCGGCTAGTACGCCAGAGCGGCCATGACGCATTGCTGGTAGTGGACGGCATCACCGGCCTGGGCACGACGCGATTCGATGTGGATGGCTGGGGAATTGACGTCATCATCGGAGGTTCACAGAAGGCGCTGATGATCCCGCCGGGGCTGGCGTATTGCGCCGTGAGCGAGCGCGCCTGGAAGCGGATGGAGACCGCGAAGTCGCCGCGCTACTATTTCGATTTCCGCAAGGAGAGGAAGGCTGCCGCTAAAGGAGAATCCGCGTTCACGCCAGCGACTTCGTTGTTTGCGGCGTTAGGAGCGGCGCTGGACTTCATACGGCAGATGGGAAACGGGGACTTGACTGCGGGGCGCAACGCGCTGATCGAGAATGCGGAACTGGCAGCGGAGATGACCCGGGCTGGGGCAAAGGCGCTGGGGCTTGAACTGTTTGCTCCGACGTGTCCGGCGGCCGCGCTCACGGCAATTCAATCGCCGGACGGCGTGGACTCAGGCGTGATGGTGAAGCAATTCCGTGAAGATTTCGGCGCGGTAGTTGCTAATGGACAGTCGGAAATGAAGGGAAAACTGTTGCGCATCGCCCACCTCGGCTACTACGACTACCTGGATACGATAGGGATCCTGGCTGCGCTGGAGCATGTGATGGCTACTGTGGCTGGAAGGACCGTCGAGTATGGTGGTGCGGTGCGGGCGGCCCAAGGGGTGTATGCGCGGCAACACAGAACAGCCGTGGCCACCCACTGATCTCAAACGCCGAATATTCATCAACCATGAAAATCGTCATAGCTGAAAAAATATCCGCCGCTGCCGTGGACCTGCTGCGCGAGCCGCGCTGGGTGGTGGTCACTCCTGACAACATGCCGGGAGGGTTAGCGGCGCAACTGGAATCGGCAGATGCGCTGATCGTGCGTTCGGCGGTGCAGGTGAATGCGGAGTTGCTGTCCAAGGCGCGCAAGCTGCGCGTGATTGGCCGCGCCGGGGTGGGCGTGGACAATATTGAACTCGACCCGGCCACGCGCCAGGGCATTGCCGTAATGAACACGCCCGGGGCCAACGCCGTGGCTGTGGCCGAGCACACGCTGGCCATGATGCTGGCCATGGCGCGTCACCTGTGCCGGGCCAATGATTTGATGCACGCCGGGAAATGGGAAAAGAAATCGCTGCAAGGGACCGAACTGCGCGGCAAGACTCTGGGCATCGTCGGACTGGGGCGTGTAGGAATGGAAGTCGCGCGCCGGACGCGGGCGTTCGGCATGGAAATTGTGGCGCATGATCCTTTCGTCTCCGTGGTGGTCGCCAAGGAGCAGGGGATCCAGATGGCGGCCCTGGAAGAACTGTATGCGACTGCTGATTACTTAACTCTGCACGTCGGCCTTACGCCCCAAACCACGGGAATGATCAACGCCGAAACGATCAAGAAGATGAAGCGAGGTGTGCGGCTGGTGAATTGCGCACGCGGCGAACTGATCGACGAGGCAGCGCTGGCCCAGGCATTGAAGCAGGGCTACGTGGCCGGAGCGGCGCTCGATGTGTTCGTAGTAGAGCCGCTGAAGAATTCGCCGCTGGCTGCGCTCGACAATGCGATTCTGACGCCGCACATCGGTGGGTCAACGTATGAGGCGCAGGAAGCAGTGGGTTACCAGATTGCATTGCAGGTGAAGGAATATTTGAAGAGCGGCGTGATCCAGAACGCGGTGAATGTTCCCTCGGTGTCGCATGACGAATTTGTCGAACTGCAACCCTACATTGTGCTGGCGGAGAAGCTAGGATCGTTCCTGGCCCAGGTCAGCGAGGGCGCGCTGGAAGAGATTTCGTTGGGCTATAGCGGGCATATTGCCGAGTGGAAGACGGAGTTGATCCGCAACGCCGCGATCAAAGGCATCCTGAACGAGGCGTTGGAGGAAAAAGCAAATCTGGTGAACGCGGCGGCAATCGCTGCCTCGCGCGGGCTGCGAGTGCATGAAACACGCAAGGCCAAAGGCTCGACCGGCGGCGCGGGCAGCGTACTTTCCATTCTTATGAAGACCCAGACGGAGGAGCACTTAGTGAAAGGGGCGGTCTTGCACGGTCAGGCGCCGCGGCTGTTACACGTGGACGGAATCGAAGTGGAAGCGCCGCTGGAGCGGAACCTGATTTTCCTTAGTAACCGTGACGTGCCCGGTGTGATTGGCAAAGTGGGCACGATTCTCGGCGACCACACGATCAATATCGCCAATTTTTCCCTGGGACGGCGAGTGGGAAACGGGAAGCCGGGCGAAACGCGGGAGGCCATCGCAGTGGTACATGTGGATGGGGCCGTACCCGATCGCGTGCTGGCAGCGCTCAGGGAGGTACCAGCCATCGCGCGAGCCAAGGCGATCCGGTTGACCTAGCGTTCCGTCTGGTTCATCACAGAGTATGGCAGGCTCCGAATGTGGCACAATTCTGCATCAAACATGAAAAGAGGATACGAGATGCTCAAGCGGGCAGGGATTGCGCTAGCAGTAACAATTTTTCTGACTTCTTTTTTCTTAGCTTCGACCGCCCTCGCTCAAGACGGGCGTTTCGACGCCGGCATAAACGGCGGAGAGGTGTTTACCAACACGGCCAGCGGGAATTCGGTTGTCCAAAGCGCCACTGCGGGCTTGAATGTCTTTGGCACGATTCGCTACAAGTTCAAATCCAAGCACTCGTTGCTGTTCAATTACGGGCGGTCGAGAAATTCGCAGACCTACCAGTCGGGCGACAACTTTCACGTTCTGAACTCAATCTCGGAGATCAGCGGAGCCTATATGTTCAGTCCCATGCCCAACCGCAAGCTTGAGCCTTTCTTTCTAGCAGGGGGCGGAGTGCTGATCTTTAGTCCCAGCAGCACCTGGGTCGTTTTCCCTAACTTGCCGGACAATGTGATGGATCGCGTCCAGGTCAACCTGGGCGCGTCCAGTCAAACCAAGCTGGCGTTTCTCTACGGGTTGGGAGTGGATTACAAGCTGCCGATGTTCTCAAGACTCTCACTTCGTCTGCAATACCGAGGTTTTCTGTACAAGGCCCCGGACTTCAACGTGGACCAGAATTCCGGCAGTCAGGTGAACTTTTTTACCGGTGGCAAGGAACACATGGCCGAACCGTCGATCGGGTTTGTATTTCGTTTTTAGGAAACCTGGCCACGGACTTGGGCGGATCAACACGGATTTAAGAACAGAACGATCGGTGTGAATCCGTGGCTGATCTTAGGAATTGAGCTCGGCTTTACGGAGCTTGCGGCTCTCGGCCAGCAGAGCCATGGAGTGCATCAGGTTTTGCAGGGTCACGATGCCCACCAATCGCTGGTCTTCCACCACCGGAATGATGCTCAGATTGCGGGCAGTCAGCTTGCGGAAAGCCGATGCCAGCGATTCTCTTTTCTGTGCGACCTCGAAGATGCGGTTCATGACCGCCTGGACGTACCCGTTGCCCTCGGCGCGCAGGGCCTGCAAGATTCTCTGCTTGGAGATAACCCCGACCATGTCGCTACCGCGGATCACGGGAAAATCATCCTGCAAGGAGTGGACGGCTTTGTCGAGCGCGTCTTCCAGAGTGTCGGCGGGCGAGAGCGTGGCAAAATCGGTCAGCATGATATCTTCCAGGCGCACGGTCTCCAGCACCGACTGAAATACTGCCGAGCGCTCTTCCAGTTGGGCAGCGATGAACAGGAAAAAGCCGATCATGGT
>Ga0209517_10002787_pt1 | contig 24296 bp, 19 predicted proteins | sample PeaSoiMetSII2010_FD_187695 | JGI IMG/M metagenome (GOLD analysis project Ga0209517, IMG submission 187695) | Peat soil microbial communities from Weissenstadt, Germany - SII-2010 (SPAdes) (version 2) | ecosystem: Environmental > Terrestrial > Soil > Wetlands > Peat | place: Germany... | reverse complement strand
ATGGATCTCGGATTGAAAGACTGCAAGGCTTTCGTCGCCGGAGCCAGCAAAGGGCTTGGTAAGGCCTGCGCAAAAGCCTTGGCCGGCGAAGGCGCCCGCGTCTTCATTTGTGCGCGCAATCTGGAAGAGCTCAAGAAAGCTGCGGCAGAGATTGGCGCCGCCGGCTATGCCGCCGCCGACGTTTCGCGGCCCGAGGAGGTGAAACGCGTCGTCGCCGAGGCCATTGCCGCCTTGGGCGGCCTCGATTGCCTCGTCACCAATGCCGGCGGACCGCCGACCGCGCCGTTCGAAAAAGCCGGCGATGGCGATTGGGATATCGCCTATCAGCTCAATTTGATGAGCGCCGTTCGCCTCATCCGCGAGACCTTGCCGGCCCTGAAGGCATCGGGACGCGGCCGCATCGTCAACCTGACCGGCTACGGCGTGAAAGAGCCGATGACCGATCTCGTCGTGTCGGATTCGATTCGCGCCGGCGTCACGGTGATGGCCAAGACCATTGCCTCGGATCTCGCGCCCTACGGCATCACCGTCAACAATATCGCGCCCGGCCCCATCATGACCGATCGCCTCACCGAGATATTGTCGGCACGCGCCAAGAGTTTGGGCGTAACGCCCGACGCGCTGTTCAAGCGCTTTTCCGAAACTATTCCGGTGCGCCGCATGGGGCAGCCGAACGAGATCGGCGATCTCTGCGCCTATCTCTGTTCGCCGCAGGCCGGCTACCTCACCGGCCAGACCATCGTCGTCGACGGCGGCGTCAACCGATCGATCTAGATTCTACGCCGGACATGATTGGAGTTTAGTTCGTCAAGCTTTGGTTGTAACTTTCCTTATAGCGGCAAGCGGGCTCCAGGGGGAATTATGACAATGCGAATGTCTTCAATGTATGTCGCGATGGCCACCTCAGCGCTGATGATATCGGACGCAGGAGCTGCACGTGCGGCCACAAAATTTTGTGATATTTACCCAGAGCGCTGCCAATATAGCGGTGATGGGGTGAATTACTACTACCCGCTAGGCTACCGCATGCCAGGGTCAACCGCGCCGCGATCTCCTATCGTGCGCAAAAAGCCGACCACGACCGCACGCAAAACGGCGAACATGATCACATACAAAACGCTGACCATTCCCGCGCACGAAAAGACAATTGGCAACGACATTCAGTCAAGCCGGCCCGGGACCATTCCCGCGCACGAAAGGACATTTGGCGCCGACATTCAGTCAAGCCGGCCCGGATCGAACTGAAGAGGACGTCTTTGCGCGATGCGCTCACAAGGTTGGACGGCGAGGCCGGTGGCGTGGAGACTTTTCAATGACAACGGCTGTCGTCGCCGTGAGTGCCGGCTAGGAGCGGCCGCTCGATAGCCGTTCAAGGCATAGTCCGGCCGCCGCCTGCCCCGTCAAACGGCCGAGAACGGTTGCGGTCAAAAGACCATTGCCGGACAGATAACCGGCCGCGCTCGAGCCCGATACGCCGGCCGCCGCGCCGCCGGCGGCAAACAGATTTGGCAACAGTGTCCCGTCCTCGCGCCTGACACGGCCGGCACCGTCGATCGCGAGACCGCCTTGGGTGTGAAACAATGCGCCGGTGACCTTGACCGCATGGAACGGCTCGACGCAAAGCTGTTCCGGCGCGAATTGACGGCCGTAGCGATCTCGCCCGCCCCTTGCCTTGAGGCTTTCGACGTCCGTCCACTCCGCGGCGAATGCCGTCACCGGCACGCGCGTGGCGCCTGCGAGGTCTTCGACGGTGCGGCCGGTCAGAATGGCGCCCGCCCGTTCGGCGTCGCGGAAATCCTCGAACTGCCGCGCCACCGCTGCAATCCGCGCATCGAATACGCTCCAGGCGATTGCGCCGGGCTGGCGCAAAACTTCCGCGGCTTGTTCGGAGTAGCCTTGCGTTTCATCGCAGAACCGCAAACCGTCGCGATTGACCTGAATTCCACCCTGCATGATCGTGGCCCAGGTGATCAGAATATTGTGCGGCGTCGCGACCGAGCCGTGGCCTTGATAGGCGCCGAGGTGAGAAAGCTTCGCGCCGAGGGCTTCCCCCCACATGACGGCGTCGCCGCGATTTCCCGGATGGCCGAAATAGAGCGCGCCGCCCATTTCGGGAATGAAGCGGCGCACGAGCTCCCGGTTGCCGCCATAACCGTTGCAGGCAAGGATAAGAGCTTGGCAGCCGATACGTTCGCGCCCGCCGTCGCCGCGCGAAATCTCCACGCCACGGATACGGCCGTCGGGCTCCGCCAATAGGCCATCGGCAACGCGTTCCGCGATGATGGCGATATCGCGGGTTTCGGCGGCGTGACGCAGCCTATTGATCAATTCCAACCCGGTGCGGGTCGGCAAGCCGTGCATGCGCATGGCCGAATGGCCGGGATAGTTGAAATTGTCGATCACGTCGAACGGCAGGCCGTAGCAGTCCGCCAGCCATTCCACCAGCACGCCTGCACCATGCGCCACGGCATCGACGATGGCGGCATCGGCCTCGCCCTTCGCCTTGCGCGTAATGTCGGCGGCGAACAGTTGCGGGCTGTCGATGATGTCTTTGGCGCGCTGGAACCGGGTGCCGGCCGCGGGAATGAGTCCTGCCGACAAAGCCGTCGAGCCGGCGGGCACGGCGTCGCGCTCGATCAGCAATGGCTCGAAGCCGGCTTCTTTCGCCGCCAGCGCCGCGCACAGCCCGGCCGCGCCGGCGCCGACGATCAACAGCGGCACGTCGACATCGAATTTTGCGTCGAATGCGTAAGAGACCGTGCTCATGCCGTCTCAGCGGCCCGTCTTGATTCGCGTCCAAAGGCGATTGACCAGCCGCTCCGTCTTCTGGTCGTGGGCGAAGATGGTGTAGAGGCGCGCCATGGTCGTTGCGTCCGGATAGATGGTGCGGTCGTTGCGGATGGCAGCGTCGATGAAGTCGCTGGGCCGGTCGCCGTTGGCGTAGAACACGTAATTGGTGTTCTTGGCCGCGACTTCGGGCCTGAGCAGATAATCGATCAGCGCATGGGCCTCGGCGACGTGCGGAGCGTCGTTCGGAATCGCGAGATTGTCGAGCCACAATTGCGCGCCCTCCTTCGGGATTGCGTAACCGAGTTCGATGCCGGATTTGGCCTCGGCGGCGCGCCGCTGCGCCTGCTTAACGTCGCCGGAAAAGCCCAAGGCAAAGCAGATCTCGCCGGTCGCCAGCGCATTGAGATATTCCAGCGAATGAAATTTACGCACGTAAGGCCTGATCTTGATCAGAAGGTCGGTGACTTTTTCGAGATCGGCCGGATCGCTCGAATTCGGATCGAGCTGCAGATAGTCGAGGCCGGCCGACATGACGTCGTCGGATGAATCCAATAGGTGAATGCCGCAAGTTTCGAATTTCTTGATTTTTTCCGGATCGAACACGTATTCCCAGCTGTCGATCGCGGCGTCCGGCCCGAGAATGTCGCGCACCGCTTTGACGTTGTAGCCGATGCCGGTCGTGCCCCACATGTAATTGACGGCGTATTGATTGCCGGGATCGTAGACGGCCAGGCGGTCGGCGATCTCCGGCCAGGCATGAGTGAGATTGGGCAATCTGGACTTGTCGAGCTTGCGATAAAGGCCGGCCGCGATCTGGCGCGCCAGGAAATACGCGGTCGGCACCACGACGTCGTAGCCGGATTGGCCGGCGAACAGCTTGGCTTCGAGCGTATCGTTGCCGTCGAAGGTGTCGTAGTGGACGGCGATGCCGGTTTCCTTGGTGAACGCGTCGAACACCGTGGGCGCGACATAGTCCGACCAATTGTAGAAATTGACGACGCGCTCCGCGGCGGTTGCAGGGACGGCAGCAGCAGCGATCGCAACGGCCAGGGCGAGAAAGAATCGACGCGCGGTCATTCCGTTTCGGTCGGCAGCCCTGCGGCCTTCCACGCCAAAATTCCGCCCGCGAGATGCGAGCCATAGGCATAGCCTTGCTCCTGCGCCGCAAGCGAGGCGGTCACCGAGCGGCGGCCGGAACGGCAGGCGAACACCACCTCGCATCCTTGGGGCGCCGGGATGACGGCGGGATCGAACGCCGACAGCGGCACCAGAACGGCGCCGGGATAGCGCTCCAGCGCCGTCTCGTTCGGCTCGCGCACGTCGACCAGCACCATGCGGCCTTCGGTCAGGCCGCGCGCCACCTCTTCCGGCGTCAGATCGCGCACGCTTGGCGTTTGATCGGACATCGACATCTCCTGGCGAGACTGCAACCGCTGCAGTCATTCATAGCTTGCGTCAAATGCCTGTCAAAAACCAGGGTGCGGACTCACGTCCGAACGGTGGGCGCGGTTACGGAACCCTCTCATGGCCTCGCCCGCAAAAAGGCCATTCCCTGACGGACAATTTACGGTAGAATTTCCGACCTGGGACAAGGCATTTCAATCCAGGAAAACCCGATGAAGGCGCATATCGTCGGTGGCGGATTTGGCGGACTTGCGGCGGCCGCGCTTCTGATCCGCAACGCGGGAGTGTCCGGGGCGGATATCACGATTTACGAAGCGGAAGAGCTGCTCGGCGGTGGGTTCTTTCTCGGCGGCAGCGCGGCGACCGGCTACAACCTGCCTGGCGCCGTCTTTGACAAGGAATATCGCTGCACGTTCGAACTGCTCAAGTCGATCCCCGCCGCACGCAATCCCTCTATTTCGGTCACGGAGGATTTTTTCGCCTTCAATTTGGGCGAGCCGTATCATGACAGGGCACACATCTTCGATCGCAACGGCCGCATCGTGCACGGTCCGCGTTTCGGGCTGAGCCTGGGCGACGGCCTCAGCCTGGCGCGGCTCTCGCTGACGCCTGAAGCAATGCTCTACGGGCGGCGCATCGAGGAGTTCTTTTCCCCCAAGTTCTTCTCGACCGAGTTCTGGTTGCTCTGGTCGACCCTCATGGGGTCGCTGCCTCAGCACAGCGCGATCGAGTTTCGGCGCTACATGAACCGCTTCCTGTACTTGTTCGGCGACCTCTCGGACATGACGGGCGTGATGCGCACGCCCCTCAACCAGCACCAAGCGTTCATAGAACCGCTGGTCGCATGGCTACGCCCGCGCGGCGTGAACTTCCTCACCGGCGCCTTCGTGCAGGACATCGGCTTGGCGCCGTCACCCGGCCGCATCACCGTGGAGCGGTTCGATTATGAACGGGGCGGCGCCGTGACGTCGGTTGCGGTCGCGCCGGAGGATCTCGTCCTGGTAACCACCGGATCGCAAGCCGCCGACCTTGCCGCGGGATCGATGACCGAAGCGCCTAGCCCGCGGCCGAGCGGACGGTCCTGGGCGCTGTGGCAGCACCTGGCGCAGGGGCGCAAGGATTTCGGCCATCCTGACGTTTTCTTCGGCGCAGCCCGGATACCCGACTCGCTCTGGGTGACCTTCACGGTCACCGACACAGGGAGCGAATTCGTCAAGCAAATGGCCACGCTGACCGGCAGCCAGGCGGGACGCGGCGGGCTCGTGACTCTGAAAGATTCGCCCTGGGTTTTGTCGCTGTCCATCTTCCACCAGCCGGAAATCATCGGCCAGCCAGCCGGCACGAGCGTCTGGTGGGGCTACGGTCTGTATCCCGACAAAACCGGCGAGTTCGTGAAGAAACCCATGGATCAATGCACCGGCGCGGAGATCCTGGAGGAGACGCTGAAGCAACTGCGGTTCGATAAGCAGCAGCTGGACGCGATCACGGCGTCATCGATTTGCGTGCCTTGCTACCTGCCCTACGTCAACAACGTCTGGCTTCCCTGGAGCCGCGGCGACATGCCTCCCCCCGTTCCCGAGGGGGCGACCAATCTCGGCCTCATCGGCCAGTACATCGACATGCCCAGGGAAATAGCCTTCACCATCGAGTGCTCCGTCCGCTCGGCGTGGGAAGCGATTCGCATCCTGCTCAAGCGCGGTCCCGCGCCGCCGCCCGTCTATCAGGGCCAGTACGATCCGAAGGCGCTGTTCGATGTGCTGAAGGTATTTGTCTGTCAATGATCCGCGCCACTGTCCGCTTTTGACCGACATCTGAGCTTCGCGCGCCCAAAGGCTTCTCAACCCCCTCCGCACCGACGCGCTGAACCGCTACCATGCCCTGTCCTGACCCAAGGGCGGATAATGCGGCGACGGGGTTCTCTCGGTGTTCTGAGCGGCGTGTCAGCGCGGTGGCGACGGGCAACGAGGGTTTCGGCCGAGCCTCATCAATGCAGTCGTCAGCGCGAACCAACCAATGAATGCTCAGGGCGAGGTCGAAGTCCCCGCCTCTTGAAGGTGCAGTCATGCCACGGTCGATCCACTTTGGTGTCTTTCTGCTCGGAACCGGCAATCACACCGCCGGTTGGCGCTATCCCGGCGCCGACCAGACCTTTCTCGACATCAAGGTGCAACAGCGTGTGGCTGCCATCGCCGAACGGGGGCTGTTCGACTTCTTGTTTCTGGGCGACGGCCTTGCCGCCAATCTGCGCAGCCACCCGTCCTATGCCTGCCGCCTGGAGCCGCTGACGCTGCTCTCGGCACTGTCGGTAACGACGACGCATGTTGGTCTCGCCGCGACGATGTCGACGACATACAGCGACCCCTACAGCGTTGCGCGCATTTTCGCATCGCTGGATCACATCAGCGGCGGCCGGGCGGCCTGGAACGCAGTCACGACCTCGGCGTCCGGCGCCGGCGGCAACTTCGGTCGCGAGCATCCAAACCACGAGCTGCGTTACGAGATCGCGGAAGAATTCATCAATGTGGTGCGCGGCTTGTGGGATTGCTGGGGCGACAAGGCCGTCATTGCCGATCTCAAGACCGGCAAATTCTTTGACGAGAGTGAGGTCAAGCCGCTCAACCATGAAGGTCCACGCTTTGCCGTGAAGGGCCCCATCAATATGGGCCGCTGTCCGCAGGGCCGCCCTCTGGTGCTCCAGGCCGGCGGCTCCGAGCGAGGCCAGAACCTCGCGGCCCGCACCGCCGATGTCGTGTTCTCGGTCGTGCAAGGCTTCGAGGAGGCGAAAGTTGCTTATTCCGATCTCAAGGAGCGCGTTCGCCGCTTCGGCCGCGATCCCGATAGCGTGACGATCTTACCGGGCGTCATGCCGATCATCGGCAAGACTGACGCCCAGGCGCGCGACGTGCTCAACACGCTGCAAAGCTACGTCGACTCGACAGAGGGGCTGGCGATGCTGTCGTCGCGGTTGGGCGTCGACATATCGAAATACCCTCTCGACGGGCCGATTCCGGATGTCCCGGTCCCCGACACATCGCATGGATTTGCCCGGGCGCTACTGGCCAAGGGCAAGCGCGAGAACATGTCGCTGCGCGATCTCTACAACCTGACCGCCGCGGCGCGCGGACACTGGGTCCTTTGCGGTTCTGTCCAGACGATCGCAGACACGTTGGAAAAGTGGTTCCTGCAAGGCGCAGCGGATGGATTCTGTGTGATGCCGGCCTATTTCCCGGGCGCGTTCGACGAATTTGTCGACCTCGTCGTTCCGGAACTGCAACGGCGCGGCCTCTACCGCAAAGCCTACACGGGCACGACGCTGCGTGATCACCTCGGGCTGTCGCGTCCCGCGATTGGAGAATACTCGGGCATGGTGCAACAAGCGAAAGCGGCCGCGACCTGAATGACCGTCATGTCCCGCATCGCGCTACACCTCGCTACGGCGGCTGCGGTCGCTTGCGCCATGTCGCTATCGTCATTTGCGCTCGATTATCCGACCAAGCCCGTTCGTCTGATCGTCGGCGTCGCCGCCGGTGGCGCAAACGACACGGTCGCCCGGCTGGTGGCACAGGTGCTTTCCGAGCGACTTGGCCAGCCAGTCGTCGTCGAGAATCGTCCAGGCGCCGGCGGAGACATTGGCCTTGAAGCCGTCATCAATGCGCCGCCGGATGGCCATACGCTTCTCTTTGCCACGTCGGCGAACGCGCTCAGCGCCTCGTTCTACGACAAGGCGAACGTCAATTTCGCTCGCGACATTGCTCCGGTCACGAGCCTCGTGCGCGGGCCGCTCATCATGGAGGTCAACCCGTCGTTTCCGGCCAGGACAATTCCCGAATTCATTGCCTATGCCAAAGCCAATCCCGGCAAGATCAACATGGCATCGGCCGGCATCGGCAACACGACCCATGTCGCCGGCGAGCTTTTCATGATGTTGACCGGCACCAAGTTCACTCACGTGCCCTATCGCGGCGGGGCTCCCGCTGTGGCGGATCTCATCGGCGGCCAGGTGCAAGTGTACTTCGACGGAATATCGGGCTCGCTCGAGTATGTCAGGTCGGGGAAACTGCGCGCATTGGGAGTGACCACCGCGCAGCGCGCAGATGTGCTGCCGGACGTTCCGAGCATCGCCGAGTTCGTACCGGGCTACGAGGCGGGTGGCTGGTACGGGATCGGTGTTCCCAAGAATGTACCCGCCGAGATCGTCGACAAGCTCAATAGCGAAATCAATGCCAGTCTCGCCGATCCGAAATTAAAGACACGCCTAGCCGACCTCGGCTACGTGACCATCGGGGGCTCATCGGCCGAGTTTGGCAACATGATTGCGCAGGAAATCGATAAATGGGCCAAGGTGCTAAAATTTGCAGGTGTAAAGCCTGATTGATCCGGCCGCGCCTGGTCTTCCGCGTTTTTTCACCCGCGCCGAGGGCGCTTCCGTCAGTTGGAACTGCCGATCAGGACGCCCCTCACTATTTCACAAGGGACCACTCCGACCCGGCAGGGGTGTACCCGGAATTAGGGCACCACCCAAAAATTCATGGTTTGTCAGCGCTATTGTGGAACCAAATGGCCACCTTGCGAATTATAGACACGGCGCGAGGCGCGACCGTTCCGGATCCTGGAAATCTAACCATTCAAAAAGGGAGGAGATCATGTCGACATTCTACAAGAAAGCCACACTTATCTGCGCGGCAGCTGCGGCTGGTACGGTGCTTTGCGCAATGCCGATATCGGTCGAACGTTCAGCAATATCAGGCATTGTTTTGTCTATTGACCAAGCGCAAGCCCGCGTTGGTCATCCGGGCAGTGCAGTTAGTGTTGCAGGAGTCAATCGGCGCCATCGGCGTGCGGACCGGCGCTGCGCGACAGGCGTCACCTGCTAGCGGGCCGAAAGAACGCCCGGTTGCCGGTCGTGCCCTAATTCATCATCTTGCGCGATACCAGAGGCCGCCTCAATTGGCGGCCTCTCTAATTTAAGCAGGGATGTCTGCTCTTGGCCCTTCTCGGCCGCGCCCGTCGTCCGCCTTCGTATCCGTTATCGGAGGTTTAGCTGCCGCGCAGATCAATGGTCTGCGAGGCAGTTATTTACCCAAAGCGACACCGCGATCGATCACACAGACGGATACCTGATCGACCACGGTGCACTCGGAGAATGCCCCGATCATGCAACGGGACTTCAGTGGGGCGGGGCGGATCGAGCGGGTAAGCAGCCGCAAGCCCGCCGAATGTCGGTTATCGGGGCAACAAAGTTTCCGATTACATTAGGTTGATCGTCGTCGTGAAGCCCGAGCCAAGGCTGCCTTGCAACTGATTACTGCCGTAGCTGTACACGACTCCTGAGTTGACCAGCGAGGTGACGGTGTTGTTGGAAAACAACATCGACGATCCAACATATATGCCATAAGTAGCACTCGGAAGAATCAAAGAGGGGGTAAGATTCGCCTGAATCCCCGCCAGACCATTCTGGGAGATAACGTCGCGCATGAGATTTACGTAGATATTTTTTCTCACTCCGACGGTGTTTACGCCGTTGCTGGCATTGTGGCTGATGGAGCTGTCAGAGATAGCAAGATAGACTTGGCCGTTGGTTCCATCCGCCTTCACCCCGCCGCCGAAATTGTTGTCGATCCGCGACCGATCGAGGCTGACGTATGCGTTGATACCGCCGATTGGTTGAATGAGCACGCCCGCGCCATTGCTCGTAACGGTCGTGTCTTGGATCTTCACCTCAATGGGGTTGACACCTGGCGCGATGTTAATTCCAGCCGATCCGCTTTCTTGAACGACGCAGTTCTGGATGCTCACACGGCCGGCGGATTGGATCAGGATGCCGTTGGCACTGTTGTTGCTCCCGTCGATGAACAAGCCGCGTAGAATAACGACATCGCTTGCCCCGGCATTGATCGTGATGCCGCTGGTCGCTGAGAACAGAATTCCGGCCTCACCGACACCGTCATTGACGATGCTGACGGACTGACTGATGGTGACTGTACCGAAGCCGCCGGGATCGAGAACGTCGATTTCGCCACTCGGCAAAGTCTTTGACAGAGCGACGGCAAAGGTCGCACAGGGCGCTGTGCGGCTGCAGTTGCTGCTAACGTTAGTATCGTTGCCTGTGCCGGAGACCCAAGTCCGCATCACCTGCGCGTGAGCGGGTGCCACCTCAAGGCCCATTACAAGGAGCGAGCCGAGTAGGTAGAACAATAATATCGACGTTTTCATGATGATTGCCTCACTGGTGAAATGCCAATTGAGACGGAGAATAGGGCGCGATTACGCGAATGACTTTGATTCATCTCAAATTGGCGCCGCCACACATTTGCGACCGTGAGAAAGCTGCAGTTTGGGCAGGGTATCACGCCCCAATCTCCGGATCTGTGACGGACTTCATTGTTTGCTAACGCCGAAAGGCTCGTTGTTTTTCTGCGGTGCGAAATGTCGCTGTTGGCCCAAAGCCGACATTCGCTGCGATGCAATGAACGTCCGCTTTCGGAGGTAGAGCGGACATCGATCAACCGCCAACCAACTTCGGTTTATGAGTACACGCCTAGACCGTCACCTGCGTGCCGACCTCGACCACGCGGTCGGTCGGAATCTGGAAATAGTCGGTGGCGTCGTTGGCGGAACGCGCCAGCCAGATGAACAGGCGGTCCTGCCAGCGCGGCATGCCGGAATGCGGCGCCGGCTTAAGCGCGCGGCGCGACAAGAAGAACGACGTCGACATGATGTCGAATTGCCAGCCGAGCTTGCGCGCGATCGCCAGCGCCCGAGGAATGTTCGGCGTCTCCATGTAACCGAAGCGCAGCCTGACCCGCATGAAGGTCGAGCCGACCTGCTCGATCTCCACGCGCTTGGCGCTCTCCACCCGCGGCGTGTGCGTGGTTTCGACGCTGATGATGACGTTTTTTTCGTGCAGCACCTTATAGTGCTTCAAGCTGTGCATCAGCGCGGTAGGCGCGCTTTTCGGATCGCTGGTGAGGAACACCGCCGTTCCCGGCACGCGTGCCGGCGGCTTGCGCTCCAGCATGCGCACCAAATCCTCGAGCGGCGTCTCCAGCCGCCGGGTCTTTTCGTAGAGCAGCCGGCTGCCGCGGCGCCACGTATACATCACCAGCATGACCACGCCGCCGATCGCCAGCGGCACCCAGCCGCCCTCCACCACCTTGAGCATGTTGGCCGATAAGAATGTCAGGTCGATCAAGAGGAACGGCAGCATCAAGGCTGCAGCGGCGAGCAATGACCAGTGCCACAGCCGCCATATGACGATGAAGGCCATCATGCAGGTGACGACCATGGTGCCGGTGACGGCGATGCCGTAGGCCGACGCCAGCGCATCCGACGAGCGGAACATCGCGACCAGGAGCAGCACGCCGGTCAGCAACAGCCCGTTGACCCTCGGCATATAGATCTGTCCGGCCTGGTGCGCCGAGGTGTGGCGGACTTCCAGCCGCGGCAGCAAGCCGAGTTGGATCGCCTGGCTTGAGAGCGAATAGGCGCCGGTAATGACCGCCTGGCTGGCGATGACCGTCGCTGCCGTGGCCAGCACCACCATGGGAATGAGCGCCCAGTCCGGGTACATCAGGAAGAACGGATTTTCGATCGCCTTCGGATTGGCGTACACCAAGGCGCCCTGTCCCAGATAGTTCAGCGCCAACGACGGCAGCACCAGGCCGAGCCACGCCAGTTGTATAGGCCCGCGGCCGAAATGCCCGAGATCGGCATAGAGCGCTTCGGCTCCGGTGACGGCGAGGAACACCGCGCCGAGCGTGAACAGGCCGATGATGCCGTGATGCAGAAGAAAGTAGACGCCGTGAAACGGATTGAGCGCCCACAATATGCCGGGATCGGCGACGATCCACGTCACGCCGGGTATGGCGATGGCCACGAACCAGATCGCGGTGACCGGTCCGAACAGGGCTGCGACCTTGGCGGTGCCGCGCGACTGGAACGCAAATAGCGCCAGCAAAATCACGATCGTGATCGGCACCACATAGGCATGGACGGTCGGCGTGGCGACATCGAGACCCTCAACGGCGGACAGCACCGACAGCGCCGGCGTGATGACGGCGTCGCCGTAGAACAGCGCCGCGCTGATGATGCCAAGCAGCGCGACGACGCCGCCCGCTTTGCTGAATCGGCCGACGGCGCGCAACGCCAGCGCCATGAGCGTCAGCGTGCCGCCCTCGCCGTTGTTATCGGCGCGCAGCAGGATGAGGACGTATTTCAACGTCACGATGATGAACAGCGCCCACAGGATCAGCGATACGACGCCAAGGACGGCTTCGCGCGGCAGTTCGCCAGGAGTCGACGCGGACGCCGCTGTGATCGCTACACGAAAGGCGTAAAGCGGGCTGGTGCCGATATCGCCATAGACGACGCCGATGCTGCCCAGCGCGAGACCCCAAAGTCCCGCGCTGGAACGAGCGTCGGTGCTGCCGTCCACCGGCGTTTCGCTCCCGGCCGGAGCGCTCACGATGCCTGTCATGAAGATTGAAACAGGGTTTTGCCCTGCTCCTGATAGCTGGTCCGCGTCCGGACGCAGGGCAGCGCCTATACACCCTCCGTGCCGCGAAGTCATGCGCGACCCGAGGGCGGCAGCCGGCCTGAGCTATGCTGGTGCCAAGCCCCTGATTAAGGCTTCAAATCCGGCGGAACCGGCGGCGCCTCGCGCATCAATGTAATGGTGACGCGGCGGTTGGCGGCCATGAAGGGATCGTCGGGGAACAGCGGGTCGGTGTCGGCCTTGCCGGCAATCTCGTAGAAATTGGCCGACGGGAACCCCTGCTCTTCGAGGATCTGGCGCACCGCGTTGGCGCGGTCCGCCGACAGGTTCCACGGCCCGTAACCGGGCTGCGGCGCGGTGCGGGTCGCCGCCGTATGGCCGGTGATCGACACCCGGTACGGCGTCGCCTTCAAGGGGCCGGCGAGTTTTTGGATGATGACGCGGGTACGCTCGTAGGGCTCCTTGGCGCCTTCCGGGAACATCGAGCGGCCGTCCTGGTCGACGATCTCGATATTGAGCCCCTCCTTGCTCTCCTCGACCATGATGTGCTTGGAGGCTTCGGTGAGTTCCGGCATGTCCTGCAGCGCTTGGCGCAGCGAAGCCGCGGCGAGCGCAAAAGCCTGGTCGTTCTTGAAATGCGCGCCGAATTCGCGATTGTGGTCGCGCTCCTCCGGCGTCGGCGTGGCGGAGGCATCCTCGGGCTGGATGTGGGCCGAGTTCTTCAGCTTCGGCCGGGTCGGCAGTCCGTCGACTTCGATGATGCCCGAATAGCGCACATTGTTCTGCACGCCGAAGGCGTCGCGCATCGAGCCGGCGACGATTTGCAGCTTCTGCTGGTCCTGGTTGGAGAACGCCACCAGCATGACGAAGAAGCTCACCAACAGACCCATGAGGTCGGCGAAGGTGACGAACCAGCCGTGGCCGCCGCCGTGAGCTTCCTTGCGCCGCGCCATGGGTTATGCGCTCCGCCGCCGGCTCAGGCCGCAACCGGCTCGGGCTCCGGCTCCTCGTGCCGATGCTTCTCGGGCAGATAGGCCAGCAGCATTTCGCGCACCAAGGTGGGGCTCTTGGAATCGCGCATCATCAGCACGCCGTCGATGATCAGCGTGCGGTTGATTTCCTCGTCGACCAGTTTGAGATGCAGCTTGTCGGCGATCGGCAGGCACATCAGGTTGGCCACCACCGCGCCATAGAGCGTCGCCAGCAGCGCCGTCGCCATGAACGGGCCGAGTTTCGACGGATCGGTCATGTTGGCGAACATCTGCACCATGCCGACCAGCGTGCCGATCATGCCGAAGGCCGGCGCGCAGTCGCCGACCGCGCGGTAGATTTTCTGGCCCTCGTCGAGATGGGTGAGGAAGTTGTCGCGGTCGCGCTCGAGGTTGTCGCGGATGAAATTGGCGTCATAGCCGTCGGCGACGAAACGGATGCCCTTGGCCAGGAACGGGTCCTCGATCTCGACCTTTTCCAGGCCGATCGGGCCCTGCTTGCGCGCGATCTCGGCGAGAGCGGCGATCTCGTCGACCAATTCGCGCTGGGTGGTGCGCCGCATTGTGAAGGCGAATTTGGCGCCGAGCGGCAGGCCGTGGAAGATCGCGGTCAGCGGGAAGCGGATCAGGGTTGCGGAAAACGAGCCGCCGAAAATGATGATGACGGCGTGATCGCTCACGAACATGCGCAGGTCGCCGCCCATCAACATGAGGGTCGCGACGACGGTCGCCCCGGCGACCAAGCCGAGGCCTGTGGCAATGTCCATAAAACCCACTCCAACCAGCGACCAGACGGCCCTAACAGGCCGGTTCCTAAACTACCGTCGCCGCGCTTAAGGGACGGTTACCGGTGGGACTTTGTTGGCGCTCTGCCGCTATATTCCCCTGGAATTAGCTATCATTAATCAAGGTCGTCATGGTGAAGCGGCCTATGCCCGCTCCGACGAGACGCACAGACGACGTGATCCAAATCCGTGCTTCAGGGGCTCGTTGTCGGTGAGCGCGTGGTGCTGATGCCGATCAAGACCGTGTGGTCGCTGATTGGCTAGGTAACCCCCGTGACCGTCGCGGAAAAAACCAGCACAATGGGCCAAATCCATCCGGCTCAACGCCGTTCGTTTTCCAGGGAGACCAGCCATGCGTGATATCGGCCACTTCATCGGCGGCAAGGAGGTGAAGGGCAGTTCGGGACGGCAGGGCGACGTGTTCAATCCCAATACCGGCGAGGTGCAGGCCAAGGTGGCGCTCGCCAATAAATCCGAGGTCGAAAACGCCATCGCCAGTGCCGAGGCCGCGTTCCCGGCCTGGGCCGCCACCAATCCGCAGCGCCGCGCCCGCGTCATGTTCAAGTTTTTGGAGCTGATCCAGGGCGAATATGACGACCTGGCGCGGTTGCTCTCTTCCGAGCACGGCAAGACCTTTGCCGATGCCAAGGGCGACATCCAGCGCGGCCTCGAAGTGGTCGAGTTCGCCTGCGGCATCCCGAATCTGATGAAGGGCGAATACTCGGAAGGTGCCGGCCCCGGCATCGACCTTTACTCGATCCGCCAGCCGCTCGGCGTCACCGCCGGCATCACGCCGTTCAACTTTCCGGCCATGATCCCGCTGTGGAAATGCGCCCCGGCGATCGCCTGCGGCAATTGCTTCATCCTCAAACCGTCGGAGCGCGATCCGTCGGTGCCGATGCGCATCGCCGAATTGTTCCTCAAAGCCGGACTGCCGCCGGGCGTGCTCAATGTGGTCAACGGCGACAAGGAGGCGGTCGACACGCTACTCACGGACTCGCGCGCGAAGGCGATTGGCTTCGTCGGCTCGTCGTCGATCGCCGAATACATTTACGCAACCGGCACCGCCCACGGCAAACGGGTGCAGTGCTTCGGCGGCGCCAAGAACCACATGATCGTGATGCCCGACGCCGACATGGACCAGGCGGTCGATGCGCTGATCGGCGCCGGCTACGGTTCCGCCGGCGAGCGCTGCATGGCGGTGTCGGTCGCCGTGCCGGTCGGCAAGAAGACGGCCGACATTCTGGTGGAGAAACTGATCCCCCGGGTCGAAGGCCTCAAGATCGGCCCTTCGACCGATACCCAGGCCGACTACGGCCCGATGGTGACCAGACAGCTGCTCGACAAGGTGAAGGGTTACGTCGATCAGGGCGTCAAGGAAGGCGCCAAGCTCGTGGTCGATGGCCGCAACTTTAAGCTCCAGGGCTACGAGAAGGGCAATTTCATCGGCGGCTGCCTGTTCGACGAGGTCAAGCCGGACATGACGATCTACAAGGAAGAGATTTTCGGACCCGTGCTCTCGGTAGTGCGCGCCAAGGATTACGAAGAAGCGGTGCGGCTGCCGTCGGAGCACGAATACGGCAACGGCGTCGCCATCTTCACCCGCGACGGCGACACCGCGCGCGATTTCACCAGCCGCGTCCAGGTCGGCATGGTCGGCGTCAATTTTGCGATTCCCGTGCCGCTGGCCTACTACACGTTCGGCGGTTGGAAACGTTCCGGCTTCGGCGACCTCAACCAGCACGGCCCGGATTCGATTCGCTTCTATACCAAGACCAAGACGGTGACCGCGCGCTGGCCGTCCGGCACCAAGGAAGGCGCCGAGTTTGTCATTCCGACGATGCGATAATGTCCGGCTTTGATCGCATAGCGGTTTGGGGCAGGCACGGCGCGAAAGCGGCCGCGGCCTTGCTCGTGTTGGCCGCGCTCGCCGCCTGCGCCAGCGCGCCAAAGCCCGAACCGCCGCCGGTCGCGGCTGCGCCGCCGCCCTCCCCGCCACCCGCGCCGACGCCGCCGCCCATCGATCTCGCCGGACGCTGGCGGCTCACCGCGGCCGCGGGCGGCGCCTGTTTCATGACATTCGGCGCCGCGCCCGGCGCCGGCCAGGGCACCATCGCGCCCGAGGGCGGCTGTCCCGGCAATTTCTTCACCAGCCGCAAATGGACTTTTGAGCACGACGCGCTGATCATTCGCGACCACAAGGGCCAACCGCTGGCGCAGCTGTCGTTCACCGGCGGCCATTTCGAAGGTCAGGACAGTAACGGCGGCACGTTGTCGCTTTCGCACTAAATTTTTGCAGGAACAAACATGCCCGAATATCAGCTGTACTGTTTCGCTCAATCCGGAAACGCATACCGCGCCGCGCTGATGCTCAATCTGATCGGCGCCGATTGGGAGGCGGTGTTCGTCGATTTCTTCGGCAAAGGCGTGCAGCGCTCGCCGGAGTGGCGCGGCGACGTCAACGAGATGGGTGAAGTCCCGGTGCTCGTTCACGGCGGCAAGAAGCTGACCCAGTCCGGCGTGATCCTGACTTATCTCGCCGAGCATTCCAAAAAATTCCTGCCGCGCGGCGAGGACGAGCGGCTCGAAGCGCTGCGCTGGATCATCTTCGACAATCAGAAGGTCAACGGCTTTCTCGGGCCGTATCGCTTCCTGCGCAATTTTGCAAAACCCGCCGGCCATCCGGCGGTGATGGAATTTCTCAAGGGCCGAATCGACAACGCCCTCGGCATTGTCGACAAGCGCCTCGCCGGCCGCCCGTACATTCTCGGATCGGAGCCGACCATCGCCGACCTGTCGCTGGTCGCCTATCTCTATTATCCGCCCGAGGAGTTCGGCTTCGACATCGCCGGCACGCACAAGAACATTGCCGCCTGGCTCGACCGCATCAAAGCGCTGCCCGGCTGGAAACATCCCTACGACCTGATGCCCGGCCATCCGCTGCCGCAATAGTCCGCGGCACGGCGAAACTGCCTACAGCGGAATATCGAGAGTCTTTGGCGGTGGCGGGTGCACTGGGACCGGTGCTGCCGCGACGGGCGGCGGCGGTGGCGCCACCGGTGGCGGACTTGCGACGGGGGCTGGAGGCGGCGGCTGGGCTGGACTCGCAACGGGCGGCGCGGCAGGCGCGGGACTCGGCGCAGGCGTTACTGAGGCAGTAGCCGGAGCCGGCTGGGCGATCGGCGCTGCCGCCGGTTTTACCGCTGGCGCCGGCGATGGTGCGGCTATGGTCGGCGCGGGCTGGGTTGCGGGCGTGGTGGCGGACACCGTCGGCTTGACCGCGGGCTTTGGCTGCGTGGGCGTTGACTGCGCCGGCGTCGATGAAGTCGCCTCGGTTTTCGGCGGCGTAGTCACGTCGACATTGGCTTCGTCGGGTTGCGACGGCCGCGCCGGCTGCGCCGGCTGCGGTTCGGGCTCGTTGACGTATTTCGCCTGCAGCGCGCGCACGTTGGCGAGGAGCTTGCCGCCGTCGACCTTGTGCTCCTTCATGTCTTTCAGCCAGGCCTCGATCACCGGCTCGGTGGCTTTGCGCCAACGCGCGACGGCTTCGGGCAACAGCGTGGTGATCGGATCGCCGCGGCCGCCGACCATGTCGACGACGGCCGCGGCCTGCACGTCCCACATGGCGCCGGCGATACTCGCCGCAGGCTGGCCGGAATTGTTGTCGATGACGGTTTTCAAATCGCGCGGCAGCTTGTCGTATGTCGCTTTGTTCATCGCCAGCACGAATGTGGTCGTGCTCAGCGACGAATCGGAGAATTCGGTGTGGTTCTTGAGCAGGTCGTTGAGCTTGAACGTCGGCACCATGTCCCACGGATCGACGCCGCCGTCGACCACGTGCTGGGCGATTGCCAGCGGCAGCTGCGCGCTCGGCATCGGCACGGCGATGGCGCCGAGCCAATGCACCGCTTGGACGGCGTACTTGGTCTGCACGTGCAGCCGCAAGTCGCGAATTTCCTCGATGGTGTGCACCGGCCCGATGGCGTGCAGCACGCCGCGGTCGGAGCAGGAAAAGCAGATCGGATGCACCTCGCGGAATTCGTCCGCCAGGTTGGCGCGGGCATAGTCGTCAACCGCCTTCGAGCTCACCAGCGCCCGGCGCGACGGCACGAACGGCAGCTCGAACGCCTCGATCTTCGGAAACCGTCCCGGCGTATTGCTGGGCTGGGCCCAAGCCAGATCCACGACCCCGTCGCGCGCCTGGTCGAACAGATCGGCTGGCGCGCCGCCGAGCTGCATCGAGGGGAACAGATCGATGCGGATGCGGCCGCCCGATTGCGCCTCGATCTGGCGCGCCCACGGCGCCAAAAACTTGTCGTGCGCGCTCGACACCGAGGAGAACGCATGATGCAGCTTGAGCGAAAATTGCGGCGCGTCGGCGAAGGCGAGACGCATGACGGCCGGAGCCGCCACCGACGCCATGGTCGAGGCCAGGAAGGTGCGGCGCGCAACACGCATGCTCAATCTCTCGCGACGACCTTTTTAGAGCATGATCCCGAAAAGTGGATGCCGGTTTTCGGATAAGATCATGCTCAAACTAAAAAGCCGACGATACGGCTCAATTGAGGCGCGACGGGCGGTCTTCGTTGTCGGCGGCCGGCACGATGCTGACCGTCGTGGCGGCGACCTGCGGTGACGTGGACGGCGCCTCTGCCCTGCTGTCGCGCGTGCGCCGCTCGTAGCCGCGGTAGGACAAATATCCGAACGGCAAGGCGCCGAGATAAGCCAGCGTCCCCGCGGTGAGGATGATCCACGGGTAAGCGATCAACAGCGCGATGAACAGCACGGTCACGACCACGGCCGGCCCGACCATGTCCGGCGGCACGCGGGTGCCGACGCGCTTGCCGGAAAACACCGGCAGCCGCGACACCATCAGCGACGCGATGGCAAGTGTGTAGACCAGCGTCAGCCAAGTCAAAAATTCGGAGCGCGGCAGGCCGAGCAACGCCACATAGACCGGCAGCAGCACGGTGATGGCGCCGGCCGGCGCCGGCACGCCGACGAAGAAATTGCTGGCCCAGGCCGGCTTGTCCGGGTCGTCGACCATCACATTGAAGCGGGCGAGGCGGAGCGCGGCGCAGATGGCGAACACCATCGCCGCGATCCAGCCCGCCGACTTCAGGTCGTGCAGGCCCCAGAAATAAAGGATCAGCGCCGGCGCGACGCCGAAATTGACGAAATCGGCGAGGCTGTCGAGCTCGGCGCCGAAGCGCGAGGTGCCTTTGAGGAAGCGCGCCAGGCGGCCGTCGATGCCGTCGAGAAAGGCGGCAAACACGATCGCGGCGAGCGCCAGCACATAGCGGTTCTCGAACGCCATGCGGATCGCGGTCAGCCCGGCGCACAGCGCCAACAGCGTGATGATGTTGGGCACCAGCGTACGCACCGGAATGCGGCGGAAACGCCGCTTCGGCAGGCGCAGGCGTGGGTCGTTATAACCGGGCTGAGGCATGGACATGGGCCATTATAGCCGCTCCGGATCGCGCCGGCCACGCGGCGCGACAATTCGGTTAACCCTTTATCAGGTCACGCGAAATGTCCGGCCCGCCTCGGCGGCGCGCAGCTCCGCCAGCACCGTCTCACCAGCGATTGCGGTCTGCCCCTCGGCGACCAGCGCGCGCGTGCCCTCGGGCAGATAGACGTCGACCCGCGAGCCGAACCGGATCATGCCGATGCGCGCACCGGCCGCGACCGCCTCGCCCTCGCGCGCGAACGGCACGATGCGCCGCGCCACCAGGCCCGCGATTTGGATCACCGCGAGGCGTTGGCCGGCGGCCGTGGCGATGACGAAGGCGTTGCGTTCATTGTCCTCGCTCGCTTTGTCGAGATCGGCGCTCAAGAATTTGCCGGCGCGATAGACGATGCGTTCGATGCGCCCGGCCACCGGGCTACGGTTCACGTGGCAATCGAACACGCTCATGAAAATGGAAATGCGCGGCAGCGGCCGCGCGCCGAGATCGAGCTCCTTCGGCGGCAAGGCATTTACAATTTGGCTCAAGCGCCCGTCGGCCGGCGCCACGACGATGCCGTCGCGCACCGGCGTCACCCGCGGCGGATCGCGGAAGAAATACGCGCACCACAATGTCGCAACCGTGCCGAGCCAGCCGAGCGGCGGCCACAACCAAAACAGAATGAGGCTCACCAGCGCAAAGCCGCCGATGAACGGATAGCCCTGCGGATGGATCGGCGCGAGCTGCGAGCGGATGGATTTGATGACGGACATCGCTACTCCGCCGCGTCCGCGGCCGGCATGAGCTCGTCTTGCGTCTGCGCGTCGTCCGACACCCCGGGCGGATTGCGATTGGGCGCCGTGTCATCGTCGCCGACCTCGGCCAAAAGCTCGCGGGCCTTTGCCGCCTCGCGCTGGCGGTTCCACATGCTGGCATAGAGGCCGCCGTGGGCGAGCAGCTCCTGATGGGTGCCGCGCTCGACGATCACGCCGTCGTCGAGCACCAGGATCATGTCGGCGCCGACGATGGTCGACAGCCTATGTGCGATCACCAGCGTGGTGCGGCCGCGGGCGACGCGGTCGAGCTCGTCCTGGATATCCCGCTCGGTGTGGCTGTCGAGCGCCGAAGTCGCTTCGTCGAGCAACAGGATCGGCGGGCCTTTGAGGATAGTGCGGGCGATGGCGACGCGCTGCTTCTCGCCGCCGGATAATTTGAGGCCGCGTTCGCCGACCTCGGTCTCGTAGCCCTTAGGCGAGCGGCGGATGAAATCGTCGATCTGCGCCTGACGCGCCGCCTCTTCGACCTCGGCGTCGCTAGCGTCCCAGCGGCCGTAGCGAATGTTGTAGCGGATGGTGTCGTTGAACAGCACGGTGTCCTGCGGCACCATGCCAATCGCGGCGCGCAACGAGACTTGCGTCACGTCGCGGATATCCTGGCCGTCGATCAGGATGCGGCCCGAGGTGACTTCGTAGAAGCGGAACAAGAGCCGCGAGATCGTCGACTTGCCCGCGCCCGACGGCCCGACGATGGCCACCGTGTGGCCGGCCGCGACGTCGAAGCTTACGCCTTTGAGGATCGGCCGCGCCGGCTCGTAGGCGAATGAAACATTGTCGAAGCGGATGGTGCCGGCATGCACCTGCAGCGGCTTGGCGCCCGGCCTGTCCTCGATCTCCGGCTTGCGCGACAGCATCGCGAACATGATCTCGATGTCGATCACCGCTTGCTTGATCTCGCGATAAACCAGGCCCATGAAGTTCAGCGGCTGGTAGAGCTGGATCATCATGGCGTTGATCATGACGAAATCGCCGACCGTGTTGGTGCCGTGCTCGATGCCGTAGGCGCACAGCACCATGGTGGCGGCAAGCCCGAGCGTGAACACCGCCGCCTGCCCGGCGTTGAGAACCGCGAGCGAGACGTAAGCCTTGACGCTCGCTTCCTCATAGCGCGCCATGGAGCGGTCGTAGCGCTTGGCCTCGCGCGCCTCGGCGGAGAAATATTTCACCGTTTCGTAGTTGAGCAGCGAATCGATCGCCTTGGCATTGGCGTCGGTGTCGCTCGAATTCATCTCGCGGCGGATGTTGATGCGCCATTCGGTGGCGAGATAGGTGAACCACATATAGAGCGCGACCGTGATCGTAATCACCACGACATAGCGCCAATCGAAGTGGAACAGCAGCACGGCGACGATCAGCGCCAATTCGACGATGGTCGGCGCCAGCTGTAACAGCACCATGCGCACGATGGTCTCGATGGCGTTGCGGCCGCGTTCGAGAACGCGGGTGAGCCCGCCGGTCTTGCGCTCCAGATGAAAACGCAGCGACAACAGGTGCATGTGCTCGAAGGTGAGCATCGCCAGCCGCCGCACCGCGTTCATCGCCACTTTGGCGAAAATGCCATCACGCAGCTGGGTGAGCGCCGCCATCAGGATGCGCATGCCGCCATAGGCCAGCGTCATCATCACCGGCGTCGCCAGCGCCCAGGCGATGATATTGTCGGGCCCGAGCGGCGCGGTGCCGTGGCCAGCCAGCGCATCGGTCGCCCATTTGAAGGTGAAGGGCACCGCGACGGTGGCGAGCTTGGCGGCGAACAGCAGCACGGTCGCGAAGATCACACGGTTCTTCAGGTCGCGCCGGTCGGCCGGCCAGATATAGGGCCATAGATGGGCGAGCGTGCGCAGCATGGCGCCGCTATCGGCGGTCGCCTCGCGCCTGGACGCCGGCATTGGTTGTTGGAAGTCTCTCATCTAGGCCCGGGCCTGGACCGGCCGCGCGGGCCGCCTCCACTCGTGTTTTCCGTCATATAGAGTGTTTTGCCGCGCTCTGCACCGGCAAGCGGCTCCCAAAGCGCTTGCGGCGCGAACGAATCGACGCCACATAGTCCTTTTAGTGAGAAGTGACTCCATGAGCAAAATCAATGCGCTGTGCGTTTATTGCGGATCGAGCCCGGGGACCGATCCGGCCTTTGTCGAAACCGCGCGCACATTCGGTAAAATCCTCGCCGAGAACGAAATCCGGCTGGTCTATGGCGGCGGCTCGACCGGCCTGATGGGCGCGCTGGCCGACGCCGTGCTCAAAAACAGCGGCGACGTGACCGGCATCATCCCCGAATTCTTGACCAACCGCGAACGGCCGCGACGGCTTGCCCAAGAGCTGATCGTCACCCGTGACATGCACGAGCGCAAAGCGAAGATGTTCGAGCGCGCCGACGGTTTTGTCGCCTTGCCGGGTGGCATCGGCACGCTGGAGGAACTGGTCGAGCAGCTTACCTGGGCGCAGCTCGGCCGCCACAAGAAGCCGATCCTGCTCGCCAACATCAAAGGCTATTGGGATCCGCTGCTGACGCTGATCGACCATATGCGGGCGCAGCAGTTTCTTCCGGCGGCGCCGCGGGTGGATTGTCTGGTCGCCGACAGGGTCGAAGACATCCTGCCGAAACTGCGGGAAGCCGCTCGCGATGTTACCGACGCCGAAAAGACCATGGCGGTCCCGGCGGAGCGGATGTGAATTTCGTCATCCCGGGGCGCGCCCAACGGGTCCGGCCCGAAGTGGCCGGCCCGATGGCAGGCTCCGGCGCGAACCCGGAATCCATATCCACTATCGGTGCAGAACTGAACGGTCAGCGATTATGGCTTCCGGACTTGCCGCTTTCGCGGCAATCCGGAATGACGGCTACTTCGCGTCCTTCAAGAACGTCACCGCCTCGATGCGGTTGCCGTCCCAATCGCGGATGAAGGCGGCGTAGTAGTGCGGCGAATATTCATGGCGCATGCCGGGCGCGCCGTCCGAATGTGCGCCGGCGGCGAGCGCTGCGGCGTGAAACGCATCGACCGCCTTGGTGTCGGGCGCGCGTAGCGCGACGTGGGCGCCAGCGTCTTCCGGCAGCGGCTTTTGCTGGGCGCGCTCGTTGATCCAGAATTCCGGATAGGTCTTGCCGAAGCCGACGCTTTTCGGTGACGCGCGCACCGGCGTCATGCCGAGCGGCGCCAGCAAGGCTTCATAGAACCGCGCCGATGCCTTGATGTCGCGCACGGCGATGGAGACGTGATCGATCATGGCCATTCAGACGGCGGATGACGGACGACAGAGGACAGAAGACGCAGTTTGACCTCTTATCCGTCGTCTGTCATCCGTCATCTGTCCTCTGTTAATCACGCCGGTGCGCCCGACTTCACCAGCTTATAGATGATGGAATCCATCAATGCCTGAAATGAGGCATCGATGATGTTGGGCGACACGCCGATCGTGGTCCAGTGCTCGCCGCTTTCGTCGGCGCTTTCGATCAGCACGCGGGTGACGGCTTCGGTGCCGGCATTGAGGATACGCACGCGATAATCGGTGAGTTCGAGGCCGGTGATGAAACTTTGGTATCTGCCGAGGTCCTTGCGCAG
>Ga0209517_10002786_pt1 | contig 24298 bp, 19 predicted proteins | sample PeaSoiMetSII2010_FD_187695 | JGI IMG/M metagenome (GOLD analysis project Ga0209517, IMG submission 187695) | Peat soil microbial communities from Weissenstadt, Germany - SII-2010 (SPAdes) (version 2) | ecosystem: Environmental > Terrestrial > Soil > Wetlands > Peat | place: Germany... | reverse complement strand
GAAAGGGGGGACTCGAACCCCCACGGTTTTACCCGCCAGATCCTAAGTCTGGTGCGTCTGCCAATTCCGCCACTTTCGCGCCTTTAAATTCTAGCATTTCCAGCCACTCGACCAATCTCAGTTGACCGCTGTGGGGCCTTCTGTGGGGACCTGCCGAGCCTCGCGAGCCGCTTGGACCTGAGCCGCGATCCCGAGCACGTCCTCGGTGTGCGGGTGAACATATCGCATCGTCGTTGCGATGTTCGAATGACCCGCAAGCATCTGTAGGGCCTTGACGTTTTGAGTGTAGCGGCCCGCCTCGGTCAAGAATGAGTGCCGGAGTGTGTGGAGGCCAGCGTCCGGATCGAATTCCCCGGCGAGCTTTTTCATTGCCTGATGCTGAGCCGCGAGAGTGTTGCGGCTGAGTGGAGCGGTCCGGTCATGCAGACTGGTGAACACGAACTCGCATTTCGATTCGGCGAGCAGCCGATGGAGGGCGACGCACATCGGCTGAGTGATGGGAAGATCCCGGCGCCGGGCCTTCCGTTTGAGGCCGCGCCGAATTTGAAGCGTTCCCCAGAAGCCCCTCTCGTCGGGAGTGTCGCGGAGGACGACGCAGTCGCGCTGGAGTGCCAACAACTCGCCGCGACAGATACCAGCGTCATGCGCGAGGATCGAGGCGGACCGCATCGGCTCCGGCGCAACTTCCAGCCAGTGCTCATAATCGGCAGAGCTGAACACGTACTCTCGGCCCTGCTCGTCCGGATAGAGTTCGATGACGGGCATGCGGTCGATCAGTCGCTTCTTCCGCATGGCGTACCGTAAGGCCTTTCGCAACGTGGTCAAGTATCGGTTCGTGGTCGTGCGGGAATGTTTTTCGAGCGACCAGAGCTTGAAGTTTTCGATAACGTCCTCGGTGATCTTGTCGAGCCGTAGATGGGCGAGCTGCCTATAGTCGAGCAGCCGCTGGTAGCAGGTCGCGTAGAATTCGCGCGTGCGTTCGTTGTCGCGGGCCGAAGCAACCCACTCGTTGAATGTGGAAGCGAAGGCCTCGAGCGTGGGAGCGTGTTGCTTGCGCTCGATGCCGTGTTCCCCGCGGACTCGTCGCAAGCGTTCGGCGGCTTCGGCGTCGCGAGCCACTTGTGCGTTGCCTGAGTGGGAGGACATCCGGACGCGTTCCTCATCGTAGACAAACTCAAACCAGTACACGCCGCCCCGTTTATAGATCGCCATGGTGGTCTCTCCCTTTGCTGCAATTATCACCCATCGGGGGCGGTTGTGGAACGCGGTTGTCTGGTTTTTGGTGCTTTGGTATAGTGGGGCCGCAGCTGAAACGGCAGAGTGAATCCGTTCACCCTCCTCACCAAGTCAGGCTCTGGAATTAGGTCCCGTCGTTACGGCCCGCTGCGATAGCGAACCCAGACGAGCAGAATCCAGACGCAGAGCTGAATGGTTGAGGGAATCCACTAACGGAGTTCCTCGCCATGACTGCGATTCCTGCAACACCCCAGCAAGACCTTCCACTCGGCGATCGGTTCTACACCGTCGATGAAGCCGCCGACATCACGGGCCTGAAGCCAATGACCCTGTGGGGATACCTCGCCACGAAAAAACTCATGCGCACGAAGATCGGCGGCACGACTCGCATTCGCGCGTCCGAATTGCGGAAGCTGATTGTCGATGATCCGCCGAGGTCAGAGCGTTCCGCGAAACGCATGCAGAAGGCGCGCGCGGCGCGGGTCGAGCAGGTAGAGTCCGACAAGCGCAAGAAGGCGGCGCGGAAGGCTGGTGCGTGATGACCGCCGCCGACGATTCCCACCAGTTCCTGCGCGGTAGCTCAACTCCAAATTTTGGAGACGGAGTCGAGGACGACGCGCGGCGTTGGTCGTGGCTCCCTGCGTGGCTGCTGCTGAAAGTGCGGGAAGCCGCGAGGGCTGCGGGCCTGAGCCTGCGGCAGTTCATTGTTCGGGCAGTCGAGAATGAATTGGAATGCTGCGCGCATTGCGATTGCCCGCGAGGGAAGGCGCGCAAGGATCTTGCCCGTGGCAGGAAGCAGGACTAGGATTCCGAGAACATTATTTTCCGAGAAACGATCAGTGGGGCAAGCACTGACGGCGGCTGGCTCGCTGCAAAGTCAGTTTTAAGGAGATCGTTTCTATGATGACGGAAAAAGCGAAGGCCCCGCAGGGCTGCGATTCCTGCGAGGCCGGGAAAACAAATCGGGCGATTCGCAGTGAGAATAACACAAGCGCGGATCGTAAACCATTCATCAACGGGCAAGCGTGGAAGCAGAGCGGCTTGCTCCAACTCCCCGCCGAAGAACTGAAAGTTCTTCTCGGCTTCATGTCGTTCCAGAACGTGAACAGCCACACCGCGTTCTGCGGCGACGAAGCGGTCGCGGAAGTTCTCGCCGTCACTGATAGATCGGTCAGGCGCGTCAGGAAAAAACTGATCGAGCGAGGCGTGATGGTGCTCAAGCGCCGGGCGCACCCGATCTATAAGACGCAGGAGTTCTCATTTCACGTCCCTGCCGACCGGACGTTTATGTCCGGTGGTGACGATGGGGACAACCGGACGTTTAAGCCCGGTGGCGATGAGAGCGACCGGACATCCATGGTCGAGCGACCGGACATCCATGGTCAAACGACCGGACGTTTAGGCCCTCCTAATGCTCTAAGTAATGCCTCAAGTGAATACCTAGAATCAAGATCTTCTCCTGACGGAGAAACAAAACCTGCCCACGATCAGGAACTAGATCAAAAACCTGATCTCCCTTCAAAAGAAAATTTGCCTTTGCCTGAAAGTGTGATGCTTCCGGCGCCCGACGCGCTGGTGCTGAGTCCGCCGCCTGACCGTGACCTGCGGCATCGGTCGTTCAGGTCGGTGCTCTGCGCGTTCTATACGTGGAAATGGCATTACGCGTGTCCGTGGGGTGCAGAAGACGGGGCGCAACTCAAGCGGTTCCTCGATCTGAATCCGACGCTGGAGGAAGCGACGTTCAAGCGATGGCTGTTGAACTACAGCAACTCCCACAACATCACTCCCGGCGAAAGGCCGTTTCGATTCTTGCCGAGGATGGACACGTACTCGGTCGAGCCAATCGACAAGTTCCGCACGAGCTTCAACGCGCCGATCATCACAGCGAAGCTGCAGAACACGATGCGGACGGCAATGGCGATGGAGCAGGTGCGGCAGGACGATATGCTGCAACAAGCGGCGCTGCCGGAACCGCCTGAGCGAGTGAAAGCTCCCGGTCAGTGCGACATTCATCGTTGCGGTCTTGTGTTCGATGAGGATGGAACGCGCGTCTGTGAAGTCGCTGGCGTCGAATGCGTGTTTGCGAATCGCTGGAGGAGGCTAAACGCATGAAGCTCGAAGATGAACTGAAAGCGCGCTTCCGTGCCTTTCGTGAGGCGTACCTGACCGACCCGCCGCCGCCGCCGCGTGTGGCGAGGCCGGGGCGCATGGTCAAGTACCGCAACAATCGTGGCAGCTGGCTGGCGTTCGTTGAGACGGACCCGAGTGCGCAGGCTGGCGACATCGTAGAGGCGAAGGCCAAAGGCTTCGACTGTCAGAGGCCGTGGGTTGTGCAAGTCGTGAGGGTCGTCCTGCGGCGTCGGCTCGGTGGCGGCAGTACGTGGACGTGGGACTACGTGGACCAAGAAGAAGCCCGGCGAGTCCGCGAGTCCACTTAGCCTCGGAAGCGGAAGCCCAGCGCCAACGCGGCTATTAAATAGAAACGGGCTGGGCAGCGAAGGAGTCCCGGCTGCAGCGCAATAGGAGGGCCGTGGCAGCGATCCGGGGGGAGGAGTGGGCATTTTCTCTGGGGAACCGGCGCCACGGACCGCAGTCTGGGCGCGTAGACAAATCCGCGCAATTCGAAAGAATTGGTTTTTTGAGCGAGAATCGGGAAAAGGGGCATGATGGCAAAGTGCGGTCGGCATAGGGAAAACTTGGCTGGGCTGCGGTTCGGGCGATTGACGGCGCTGAAGGCGCTGCCCGAGTCTCGATGGCTGTGCAAGTGCGATTGCGGGGAGACGAGCACGCATCGCGCGGACGATTTGAAGCGGGGCGCGGCGCGGTCCTGCGGTTGTCTCCGGCGGGAACTGAAAGCAGCGGAGATGCTCGAAATCAACGAGCGCCGCCGGGAAGGTGCCGCATGGCGAGCGAAGACCAGAAGCTGATCGCCGACGTACTCACTCGGGCGTAGATTGCAGCTCGCATATTGCCTCCTACGCCGAACCATAACTGTTCTCTTCGAGAAGTAAAGGCGAGAGTTTTGCAGAAAATTCAAATCCAGACTGCCGTAATCGCGTTCACGCTCAATGTGGTCAATGAGTCAAATCGCCTGGTTACGTCAATTGGGCCGTATCTCGTATGGTGTCGTAGTGCGTAGCGTGCCTAAAAAAAGGCTCCTGTTTTATTATCAGCATTTTTTGTAAGTGCTGGCTTCTTGAGTCGGACATTGCTATGGGAGCAAAGATGCGCTCGCCGCAAACTCAAAAGATCTAAACTCCGAAGGTCATAATGTCACCCCGCAACACACGTCGAGAGTTTATGAAAACCGTGGCCATGGCAGGTGGATCGCTCATGCTGAGCCGCACCCAAGGCTTGGCGGCTGTCGCGAAGCGGGCACCGCTTGCAGCGCCTCCATTTTATTGGGGGGTCGGCATCGAGAACTGCTGGATGGTACAAACTGATCCCAAGAAAGACGGCCAGCGAAGGCTTCTCGACGTGTATCTCCAGATGCAGCACTACGAACACTGGAAACAGGATCTGCAGTTAGCCAAAGATGTCGGGGTCAACTGTATTCGTTATAGCGTCCCTTGGTATAAAGCCGAACCTAAGCTCGGAGTCTACGATTGGTCCTGGATCGACAAGCCCATAGACAATCTCGTGAACAAGCTGAAAATTATCCCCATCATGGATTTGATCCACTACGGCACTCCAGCCTGGATGGAGGATGGCGTCACTGACGACCGTTATCCGGAGGCGCTGGGGGCATACGCAGGTGCGATGGCGAGCCACTTCAAAGGATTGGTCAATCACTATTCGCCTCAAAATGAGCCGCAGGTGACTTGTCGGTTTTGTGGTCTGACTGGCCGTTGGCCGCCGTACCAAAAGAGCATTGAAGGTTGGGCGCAAGTTGGCATTCGCGTCGCCAAAGCCATGGTCTTGGAGACACGCGCCATTCGCGAAGCCATCTCCGATTCGGCTATCTTCTCGGTCGATGTTATTCTTGAGGACCCCGTTGATCCTTCCCTGCCGCAAGGAACGGCCACCGATCCGAAGCAACGCGATTTTCGCATGGCTGCATCTTCCTACCCTGCATCGCTTGTGTACGGCAAGGTTCAGCCTGGCGACGCCTTCGCTGAATTCCTCACGAAACACGGCGTAGCTGAAGCGGACATTGCCTGGGTCCAGCAGCGCGTCAGCAAGCCCGACGTTCTCGGCTGCAACAACTATCCGGATATTTTCAAAAAAGACGGTGCCTACACGAGCAAAGGCAACATTCCACTCGAGCAGGCTGCTCGGGAGGCGGCAGACGACACGGAACAACAAATTCGCAATTCCTACGCGTATTTCCAGATGCCCATCTATCTCACCGAAACCAGTGCGGGTCTGACAACTGAAACCAAGGTGGCATATATTCACGCGCTCTATGACATGGTGTTGCGGCTGCGCAAGGATGGCATTCCTATTCGTGGCGTCAATTGGTGGCCGCTGTTCAACACGATCCAATGGGACTATCGTGAAGATTTCGATAAGCCATTGGCGAGCTTCATCCGTCCGGGCGACTGGAACAACGGATTGTACACGATTGACAGCAACAGTCCTGCCTTGACGCGAGTACACACCGCGGCGGCGGACGCATATAGAAAGATTATTCGTACCGACGCAAGATATGGGAAGCAACATCCGACTCAGGGCTGATGTCGGCCGGACGTTTTTCTGGCAAACGGGATTGATGGAGTGCCGAGGGTCGGCAAGCCTTTGCGAAAAAGACTCGGAATCCACGCTCCGCGAAGAGCGCGCCTGCTAGGCAGGCCCGACCGCGACGGAACAAGGCCTCCCCCCCATGGAGACTGAAGGAAAGCTTACCTTCAACCACGCCATGATCTGTGTTAAAGACGTGGATCGCGGACTCCGTTTCTACCGCGATTTGCTTGGATTCAAGGTGATCGAAGACTTCCGCTACGAGGGTACGCAGGTGTATGCGCGCTTGCGCGCGCCGGGTGGCGATGGGACCATTGCCCTGCATCAGGCGGGTCCGGCGGTTTCCGTTTCGAGCGATGGTGTTCGCTTGTACTTCGAAGTGCGCGATCTCGACGACTTCTGTCGGAAGCTCCAGAAAAAGGGCTTCTTCATCACTCAACTGCCACGCATGATGCCCTGGGGCTGGCGGCACGCTTATCTCAATGATCCTGACGGCCACGAGATCAGCTTATATTGGGCAGGCGAAAACCGCATGAAGAAGACGGTGATGGAGGCTGCACGAAAGGCCGCTCGGATTTGAACCTCAGCGTGCGCGTGGCGGACCGCCTAAGCGGACAGCCAGTGTTGTTTCGCGATGCCTCGGCCAAGTTGGCGGAGCAGCTTCAAATGGCGATTGATTTGTCAAAGTGGTTCAATAAGTTGGCGTTTGCAGTCGGTGCCGCCGAAATCAATCTCGAAGAACTCCGGAAGAGTCTTCAAACGACAACCCATCGAACAGTCTCGATTTGGATCAACCAAGCACGTTTAGAAATGCTTATTCTTTTCGGCACAACCGAGAGATAGAATCAACAATCGACCAGGGATGAGCAAGGCGGAGGACAACCAACGGTAGAGATCCGTAGTTGAACCCGATTACCATCTCGGGAGTTCGCAGCAACTGTTGGCCGATGGTATTGGTCCGTTTGACAGGGTGCAGTCGATTGTTTCCCGGTTCGAGAGTGGAGAAGCAGGCATGACCATTGTCGCAGGAGTAGACTTCGGTACTTTAAACGTTCGCGTTTCGATCGTAGACAGCAGACTTGGCTTGCTGGGCTCTGCTTCCTCTGAGTACCCACTGCATCAAAAGCGGGAAGACCCCGACTATTGCACTCAGTCTCATGATGACCACATGCGTGCACTGGTTAAGGCCACCCACCAAGCCTTCGATGCGGCCAATATTTCCGGTGAGCAAGTCGCCGCGATGGCTCTCGATACCACGGGTTCAAGCGTAATTCCGGTTGGAGAGGGTCTGATTCCTCTGGACGACTATTATCTGTGGTGTGACCATCGAGCTAAGAGCGAAGCCGCCGAGATCACCGAAGCGGCACGCCGCGAGGGTCTTAGAGCTATCGAGTGGTGTGGAGGGGTGTATTCGTCGGAGTGGGGATTTGCCAAACTATTGCACTGGTTGCGTCATAATCCGGCCAAGCGGCGAGAGTTTGCAAGCGCCTTTGAGCACTGCGATATGGTTGCCGCTACGTTGTGCGGGATTACCGACCCAAGGCATGTGAAGCGCAGCGTATGCGCGATGGGACACAAGTGGATGTGGAACTCCGCTCTCGGTGGCCTTCCGTCTGAAGGTTTTCTCGCCGGCGTCGATCCTCTGTTTACCGGCATCCGAGCCAAGCTTGAAGGTGAATATGCTGCGTCGGACCAAATCGCCGGGAGACTCTCACAGTGGTGGGCAGAAAGGCTGGGCCTACGCGAGGGCATACCAATTCCGGTCGGTGCATTAGATGCACACTGGGACGCGATCGGCGCCGGAGCAAGGGAGGGCGACATCGTAAATGTCGTCGGGACATCCACGTGCATCATTGCGTATGTGCAGCAAGCCGAGTTGATTCCAGGCGTCTGCGGCGTGGTCAAGGGAAGTGTGCACCCGCAATACACGGGGATCGAAGCGGGTCTGTCCGCCACCGGTGACATCTTCGGCGCTATCGCTCGACGCGCGAACACAACCGTGGAGCAACTAAGCAAAGGGCTGGAGACTTACCACGCCGGTCAAACCGGGCTTCTGCGCCTGACATGGGATAACGGCGACCGCACTGTCCTCGTCAATCCCAGACTCGGCGGTATCACCTTCGGATGGAATCTGCAACACACGGCGCAGGACGAACTCTTTGCTGCCATCGAGGGCACAGCATTCCACACACGGATCATTCTGGATCGGATGAGCGAACACGGTGCTGCAATCTGTCGCGTGATCAACGGAGGTGGAATTCCGCAGAACAATACTGCGTTGAACCAGATTTATGCCAACGTTTTGGGTCGACCAGTGCTCGTGCCGAGCAGCAAGGTAACTGGTCTCGGTTCTGCTATTTTTGCGTTTCTTGCGGCGGGAACTTTTCGCAGCATTGAAGAGTGTCAAGAACAGGTGTGCCCTGCATATACCCGGTTCACTCCTCAATCGGAAGAGCGCGAGATCTACGACGAACTCTACGCACTGTTTCGCCGGATGTATTTTGATTTCGGAAGACCGTCCGCCGATAGCTGCTTCGGCGACGTGTTACCCAAGTTGATTCAGATTGCCCGCATTTGCAGGGTTGCCCGATAGTTGTTGGGTGGTTATGAGTGTCGCAGCACGAGCACTTGACCTGTTTCTTTCGGAATAGCAAATGAACAAACAATCGGTTCTCCAGGGCGTCGTTCCACCGATCGCTACTCCCTTGACCGACGGGGACCGAGTTGATGAACCAAGCTTACGTCGCTTAGTCCGCTTCCTGTTGGAAGCCGGCGTGCACGGCATTATGGCCAATGGCACGATGGGCGGTTTCGCTTTTCTCACTGACGAGGAACAAATTCGCGCGATCTCTATTGTCGTCGAAGAGGTTCACGGGGCCGTTCCAGTAGTCGGCTGCGTTGGCGAAACCAGTACCAGCCGCGCTATTCCCAAAGCGCAGCAGATCCAGAGATGCGGGGTGACCTATCTTTCAGTATTGCTGCCGTTTTATTTCTTTGCGGTCCAGGAGCATCTTATTGCCTATTTCTCAGACATTGCTGCTGCCGTTGACCTGCCTATCCTTGTCTACGACAATCCGGTGATGACCAAGAACCGAATTCTTCCAGAAACTGTTGCAACGCTCCGTAGGCGTATTCCCGGCATCGTTGGCATCAAGGAGAGTGATCCGGACTGTGTAAACCTGCAGAACCTCCTCGATTTGATGCGCGATGATAAGGAGTTCTCTGTCCTTACGGGTAACGAATGCCTCATTCTTGTCGGGTTGCAGATGGGCTGCTCCGGGTTCATTGGAGGACTGCACAACATATGCCCCCATCTAGCGGTCGCGCTTTATAATGCCTTCTGCGCCGGCCACCTGGAAATCGCCCGAGATCTGCAGCGGGATATGATTCAGGCTTGGCGATTGTTCCAGTATGGCAATGTTTGGGGAGGATTTGATGAAGCATTACGTTATCTTGAGCTCGCGGAACGTGCGACAGGTTCACCTTACGTATCCAAGCTGAGTCCTCGCGATGCCGACGAGGTTCACGCGATCATCGAGCGCTTCGTCAAACCCTTCCTGCGCAGTGCGGAACGTCACACCTGACCGTCTCTGTCCCTTTATCTTCGAGCCAAGGATCTTTTGGATTTTGGGAGCAACAAAGGTTCGCTAGTCACCGGCCACGTTGACGTGACGGCGGCTTTTGTGCGAGCGCTAAGGCGAGGGCGTTGTCAAAAGCGGAATAGACGACCAGACAGACCATTGCGTAAACGCCTGGGTAGGTTGTCCAGCGCCGGTTCGCTCCGACCGCTTTTCGTCGGTGCTCCGGAACGCCGCTCGGATTCAGCCCGGATTTCCCGTTCACGTTTGACCGGGATTTCCCATTTCTCCTAATTTCTCCTAGCAACCCCTGATAATCAAGACCGCAACCCGATACTTACCGCGCAGATTACATTGGAATAAATCGATATCATTTATGGGAAGCAGCAAGATTTGGCACTGATTTCCTCGGTTGCTCCACCCCCGAATATACATACGTAACTTATAGAAAGAAAAGCACATAATAGACAACACCTATTTCTCTAAGTCCTAGCCACAATCTTTCTTGTTGTCCCGGTCCTCCACAAATCGATTATATTTTGTGCTTGACAACCGAGATCATGTAGGTGTATTTGTGCGTGGAAAAAGGATGAGCTAAAGTGTGTTTATTTATCGCTTACTTTATCGATACATTTTTTGCTTGACAACTGAGATCATGTAGGTGTATTTGTGCGTGGAAAAGGACGAGCTAGAGTGTGTTTCATGTATGGATTTTGCGAGGGCCAGGCTTTTTTGAGGGGCTGCAGGCGCCCCAGAATGAGGCCAGAGATTAGAAAAGCACGTTAATGCGCAGGTCAAAGAACACGCACGCGTCTATCCGTGGAAACCAGGGAGCTACCTTATGACAGAAGCAAAGATGCAGTTTCTGACACCCATGCGGACCGGACTCATTTGGTTGGCCTGCATTTTGGTCCCAATATCCATCTGGTCTCAGTCTGCCACAACGTCAGTGAGCGGGACTGTTCAGGATGCATCCGGCGCAGTCGTGGCTGGAGCAGTTCTTACCCTTGACAATAAGAGCAATGGCTATCATGCGACCGCTCAGTCTGACGCGAAGGGGCAATACGAATTCGTCCAACTTGCGCCTGGCACATATGAGATTACGGCTAAAGCGACTGGCTTCGGCGATCAGGTAAAGGTCGCTCGACTACTGGTGAGCCAGCCCGCGACGGTTGTGTTCAGCATGTCGGTGAAGGCGGTAGCAGAGGTGATGAATGTTTCCGCAGCCACAGAAACTCTAAATACCACCGATGCTACGATCGGCAACTCAGTCAGCGGCCCCACGATTGAGGCACTTCCAATGGAAGGGCGCAATGTGCCGGATCTTCTGAGTCTGCAGCCCGGCGTATTGTATTTGGGCCGGCAAGTTGATCAGACGGTTGACAGTCGGAGCGGTGCAGTATCGGGCGCTCGTTCCGATCAGACCAATGTGACCCTCGATGGCGTAGACGATAATGACCAAACGAACGGTTTTGCGTTTACCGGAGTTTTACGCTCAACCATAGACTCCGTCGAAGAATTTCGTGTTACCACCACCAGTTCCAATGCGGATGCAGGCCGGACCTCGGGAGCGCAAGTTGTTCTCGTCACCAAGAGTGGGACCAACCAGCTCCATGGCGGACTGTACGAATACAATCGAAATACGGTAGCCGTCGCTAACGATTGGTTTAACAAGCAGGCAGAATTGTCGCAGGGTTTGCCCAACAAGCCAGGAGAGCTGATTCGCAATACTTTTGGGGGAATACTGGGCGGACCAATCATGAAGAATCGCTTGTTTTTCTTCATAAACTATGAGGGCCAGCGTACGGCAGAAAATCAGCAAGCGACCCTGACTGTTCCAACTGATTCTCTTCGCGCCGGGAATGTCAGCTATATCTGCACTGGGAGCACGGGGTGCCCACCAAGCGGTATACAGACCCTGACCTCAACCGAAATTGCGTCGATGGATCCAGGTTGTACGGTGTGCGGTGCCACCGGACCCGGGGTGGATCCAAATATCCTCGCGCTCTTCAATCAGTACCCTCATTCCAATGGCCAAGTCTATGGGGACGGTTTGAATACAGCGTCGTTCACATGGTCTGCTCCCAATCCGGCGTCTCTCAACACTTACATCGCAAAAATTGATTACATTGCGGGTTCGCACCGGTTGTTCATCAGAGGCAATCTGCAAAACGACAAGACCTCCGGTGTTCCGCATTTCCCCGGCGACCCTCCCAGTTACGTCCTCAGGAACAATAGTAAGGGCCTGGTTGTGAGCGACGTTTGGACCATTAGAAACAATCTAATCAACTCATTCCATTATGGCTACATCCGCCAAGGTGTTCTCAACGGCGGCGCCGGAAACGGCCCCTACGTCGATTTCGTAGGGTTCAGCTCCCTGTACGCCGAAAACCGAAGCACCAACCGGGATGTGCCGGTCCACAACTTCATCGATGACATCACATGGCTGAAGCACGATCACACCATACAGGTTGGAGTGAACTACAGGCTGATCCACAATCTGACAGTGTCCGACGCGACTTCTTGGGATTCCGCGGATGGCAACTTCAGCTACATAAACGATTCGGGTATTGCCAACACCGGGCAGAACTTCGACCCTGGTGCATTTGGCTATCCTGCTGTGGCCGGGTCATTCGCCAATTCTTACAACAATGCCATCATCGCCGCCGCTGGTCTGATCAGCGACGTCAACACCTCAAGCAATTATGCGGTATCGCGGGACGGATCCACAGGAAACCTTCTACCGCAAGGGGATCTTATCAACCGCGATTACAAGAACAGCGAGTTCGAGTACTTCCTGCAGGATTCCTGGAAAGTCCGGCCCAACCTCACACTTACGTTCGGTATCAGGCACACTCTACTACAGACTCCCTACGAGATTCACGGACAGCAAGTGCAGTCTGTTACCGATCTGCAAAACTGGTTCCAGACTCGGACCCAGTTTGCCCAAATAGGACAAGTGCAACAGCCGAACCTCTATTTTGCTCCTTCCGGACAAGCACGTGGCCTAAAGCCTTATTGGCCAATGAACAAAAATAATGTTGCTCCGAGGTTTGCCGTAGCCTATGCACCATCGTTCAAGCATGGTGTGCTGAGCAAAATTTTCGGGAGCAACAACAACAGCTCTCTTCGCGCCGGTTTTGGGATGTACTACGACCACTTCGGTCAGGGAATCGTGAATTCGTTTTCCCAGCTTGGCTCCTTCAGTCTGAGCGCCACTCAAACCGGCGCGTGCGGCGGCATCTGCTACGTTCCTAGTATTCCGCGCTTCACCGGCATTAACGTTATTCCTCCCGGTGGTATAGTGTCTCCAGCAAGCGTAGCCTATCCCGATGCACCACCTGGGGGGCTCAATGATGAAAACTCACTCGGAGTCGACGATCACCTAAAGACTCCCTACTCCTACGCCTTCAATGCGTCATTTCAACGCCAGTTGCGCGCCGGCTTTACCTTGGAGGTCGCGTACGTAGGCAGGATAGGACGACATCTTCTGCAGCAATACGACTGGGGAGAGCCCTTGGACTTGGTGGATCCCAACACCAAGGTCGATTACTTTACGGCCGCCACGCAACTCTCCAAACTCGGGTATTCCGGTGCGACAACCGTCGCACCCATTCCGTACTGGGAGAACCTGTGGCCTGGCGCCGCTCAAGGCGGACTGAGTGCAACGCAGAACATTTACAACCTGTGGAAAACTTTGCTCGGAAATGAGACGTATTCACTCTTCCTCATGGATGTCGCGTGTACGCCTCCTCTGGCTTACTGCAACGGGCAAACTAATCGTTATTTCAGTCCTCAGTATGGCGCTCTCTTCGTCTGGAACTCGCTGGGCAATAGCAGTTACAACGCCGGCCAGATCGTGCTGAGGCATCCCATGACGCACGGCCTGCAGTTCGATTTCAACTACACTCTAGGGAAATCCCTGGATCTTGGATCAGATACGGAGCGCACCTGCCAGTTCTGCAGGGGAGGCGTCTTCGGTGAAATTATGAGCACGTGGAGACCCCGCGACAACTATGCCGTATCGGACTTCGACACAAGGCACCTTGTCACGTTCGATTGGGTATATGCCCTGCCCTTTGCTCAGCACTACACGGGAATCCGTCGCGGATTCTTGGGGGGGTGGCAGTTGTCTGGTCTGACCCGATGGACCAGTGGTCTGCCTTTCAGCATTCTGCAGAGCTCGAACTGGTCAACCAATTGGACCCAAGTCAGCTGGCTCGAACAGACTGGACCCGTGGAAATCAGAAAACACATCACCGCCGCCGGAGTGCCTCAAGCTTTCGCTGATCCGACTGCCATACAAACTGGTTACCTCACAGGATACCCCGAGCGCAATGCATACCCCGGGGAAGCGGGCCAGAGAAACCCGTTCCGCGGCGATGGATACTTCGGAATAGATTCCGGCCTCTCCAAGAGCTGGACCATTCGCGAGGGGCAGAATGTGAAGTTTGCCTGGGAGATATTCAACGTCACGAATTCAGTACGGTTCGATGTCCACTCAATAAATAACGACGCATCATCCGGAGGGTTCGGCGACTACACTTCGACACTCACTGCGCCACGTGTACAACAGTTCTCACTGCGATACAGCTTCTAGGACCCAGCGGGCGATTGAGGCTCAGGGGGCGTTTCGCCGTGCCTCTTGGGCATGGACTGGTAGCGTCGGGGTGGCTGGGCGTGGATCCAGCTTTTGGTGACTTCTTCATGAAATGCATGGCGGTCGTGCTGCTTACGCTTGTATCGGTGGCTGGTTCGGCACAAACAGCCAGCAATGACTTTGTTGATTATCTCGGGCTGGCGCGGCTAAAAAACTATTCTAGCCACCGCGTGTCGAGCGGCAACAGGTATGTTTTGAGCAACGATGACAGTAAGCGAATCATGCCAGGTGAGACTCTCGTGATGGCGGACCTTAGCGGCCCGGGAATGGTGACGCACATTTGGTTGAGCGTTGCAGACAATGAATTTGGCTGGCCACGGCTGGTGCGGCTCCGGGTTTACTATGATGGCCAGAAGACGCCGAGTGTGGATGCTCCACTCGGCGATTTTTTTGCGGTTGGGCACGGTTCGGAGCGGGACGTGAACTCCATGATGGTGCGCGACAGTTCCTTTGGCCGGGCACGCAACAGCTACTGGCCCATGCCCTTCCGGAAGTCGTGTCGCATCACCATAACCAACGAGGGCAAACGTCTGCTGCCCATGTTCTATTACCACGTCGACTATCGTAAGTATGCATCTCTGCCCGCAGACATCGGTTATTTCCACGCATACTTTCGCCAAGAACGCCCCGCGCGCAGTGGCCATAACTACACGTTCCTCGACGCCAAGGGGACTGGCCACTACGTGGGGACGGTTCTGAGTGTCGTGCTGACCCAGATCTCCTGGTTTGGCGAAGGGGACGATCTGTTTTATATCGATGGCGCGAAGTATCCGCAGATTTATGGCACCGGGACAGAAGATTATTTCAATGATGCCTGGGATCTGCGGGATGCTAGTGCCATGTGGACAGGCACTCCGATGGCGGAAGGAGAGCTTCCGGGGTCCAGACTCTCTGCCTACCGCTGGCATGTTCCTGACCCGATCCCGTTCACCAAGTCGATCTGGGCGGGCATCGAACACTCAGGGTGGACTTCGAATCCCGATGGTAGCGTTCGATCCGGGTTCGAAGAGCGCCCAGATTATTTTTCCAGTGTGGCGTTCTGGTACCAGAAGGGAATCAACGAAGGTCTTCCTGAGCCTCCGTACGGAGGCTCGCGTCTTCCGTTCGGTAATGCAACTCAAATTGCGGTCGAAGACTCGATCAGCGACGTGACTACAGAAAAAGGGAAGGCATCCGTGTGGCGCAACGTCGACTTCGCGAACAACTTGCTCTGGTTTCAGGCGGAAGGCGAGGGGGCCAAGATCAATGTCCCGATCGACATCCCCCAGGATGGCAAGTATGGAGTCGTCGCTGACATTGCGGAAGGCCCCGACTATGGTGATTACACGGCCCTACTTGATGGCCAACCCACCAATGTGGATACGCGCAAACCTATGCCTACAGAAATTCCGCTTCCGGGGCCAGAAGTGTTTCACAACTATCTGCCAGAGATATATATCGCAAGAGATCGAACCCTGGGGATATTTGATTTAAACAAGGGGCGCCATACCGTAACGCTGGTTTGCGTGGGAAAAGATCAGCGCTCGGTTGGCTACAACCTTGGCATCAACGACATCGTGCTGGAAAAGGTACAAACTGACACGGAACCTGAGAACTTTCCGGCTCCAGATGAGGCGAAGGGAGCGGAATCGACCGGTGTTGTCTATCGCGGACGACCGCTCCTATTTTATTTGAGAAGAGTCAAAGTATCTCCGGAAGCGGCTCGGGCTGAAGCGATTCGGGCTGTGGGTCAGTTTGGAGCCGACGCAACCGCTGGAGTTCCCGAACTTATCTCTGCTCTTTCCGATCCCTCCCCTGATATCCGTGCAGCAGCCGCGGAGTCACTGGCACAGATCGGACCGGCGGCGGCAGCGGCGGTCCCGGCTCTGGCGAAAGCGCTCTCTGATTCTAGCCCGCGTGTGCGGGATCTTGCCGCTGTCGGCCTGAGGACCATGGGACCGAAGGCAGCGACAGCAGTCCCCGCGCTTATTCAAGCGCTGAATGATCCGGTTAATTATGTACGAGCGCCAGCCGCGGATGCTCTCGGTGCCATTGGACCTCAGGCACGGGAGGCGGTCCATGCGCTTGCCGATCGGCTGCTGCTCAAAGACGAGGACGGATTTGTCCTAACCAGCGTGGCCTATGCCCTCGGGGACATCGGCCCTGCCGCCAAGGATGCCCTCCCCGTGCTCCGGCAGGTTCTTGAGAAGAAACGTCGCGTAGGCGCTGCGGCTGAGGAAGCAGTCATGAAGATTGAAGGAAAGCCAGTGCCAGTGTATCACCCATGAGAAAACGCATTCATGAGTCTGCGCAAGTGCGACGGAATATTCGATTTCTAGCTTAATTGCAGGTGCAGAAGGAAACGAACAAATTTATTTGCCTCACAGGAGTACAAGGATGTGTGCCCTTGGAAGGCATCAGCGACCGCCTTTTATCTTTCTGGCCGCTGTGTGTCTATCCTGCACATCCTTTGCCCAGACTCAAGCCAAATCCCCCGTTAGCCTTGAATTTCGTGAGCAGGTCGACCAGATCGCAAGGCAGGCCCTCGAAAGCACGGGTGTACCCAGTGCTTCCATCGCAATTGTGAAAGATGGTCAAATCGCTTACATCCAGGCATACGGTCATGCCCGGCTGGAACCGCACATTCCGGCTCGTCCGGAAATGCGCTATAGCGTCGGTTCGATTAGCAAACAGTTCACCGCGACCGCCATATTGATATTGGCAGAAGAACATAAATTGTCGCTCGACGACCCGGTCTCACGCTACTTGCCAACGTTGACCAGGGCGAATGAGGTTACGATCCGTGAGTTGCTTTCGCACACATCGGGTTATCAGGATTATTGGCCTCAAGACTATGTGCCTCCCTTCATGCTTGCCGAAGTGACAGCAGATCAGATTCTGGAGCAGTGGGCGCGCAAGCCGCTCGACTTCGATCCTGGCACCCAATGGCAGTACAGCAATACGAACTTTGTGATTGCCGGACTGATTGTAGAAAAGGCCAGCGGCATGCCCTTGCTGAAGTTCCTCCGCGAACGCGTTTTCACCCCCATCAAGATGGAGAGTGTTGCCGACGTAGATGGCCGCCCACTTGGCGATACCGATGCCACGGGCTATCTAAGGTATGGTCTGGGCCCGGATCGTGTAGCGCCCAAAGAGGGTAAAGGATGGCTCTATGCCGCGGCAGAACTCGCTATGCCTGCGCAGGACTTGGCCAAATGGGATCTTGCAATGATCAATCACCGCCTGCTAAAGCCCTCCTCCTATAAGGAAATGCAAACCGAAGTCCTGCTCAAGAACGGGGAGGGAACGCGATACGGACTCGGCATTGCGGTCAGGCACGAGTTGAATCATCGCGCCCTCGAACATGGTGGTGCTGTCTCAGGCTTTGCGGCTCAGAACGTGGTTTTTCCGGACGATCGCGTAGCAGTTATTGTACTCACGAACGAGATGCCGGCAGATGCGGCTTCGGAGATCGCGCACAAGATCGCCGGCTTGCTGTTTTCGGAAGATCAGGTGCTCGATAACAAAGAAAAGCAACGAGCCCGTAGGCTATTCGATCAACTGCAGCAAGGTGTGGTTGACCGCTCGCTGCTCACGGCGAATGCAAACAGCTATCTTACCGAGCAGGCGCTCCAGGATTTTTCGACGAGTCTGGCGCCCTTGGGTCCGCCGCAGGAGTTTGTGCAAACGGGAAAAGAACAGCGCGGCGGAATGACCTTCTTCAGCTACAAGGCAAAATTCAGCCAAAGGACGTTTGCTGTGTGGGTTCGTGAAATGCCCGATGGCAAGATCGAGCAATATCAGCTAATGGTGGAACCGTGACGCAGGCGACGAGCGAAAGTTGAACTTCGGGGGGGAGGCGATAGCGTTTCCGAAATGACCTCTTCTTGAGAAGGAGTTGGGATGCTTCGAACGATTTTACTGGTATCGCTGGCTGTATTTGCCACGACAAACATGGTCGCCACTGTCAAAGTCGAAAAAACGGAATACAAAGGCTGGCAGAATTGTTACCGTGTCAGCAACGGTGAGATTGAGCTCATCGTGACCGGAGACGTGGGGCCGCGCGTTATCCGCTTCGGATTTGTGGGCGGACAAAATCTATTCAAGGAGTTTGCTGAGCAGTTGGGAAAAAGCGGAGAGGAGAAGTTCCAGCTGCGTGGGGGAGATCGCGTCTGGAAGGCTCCTGAAGATCCCCTCGCCACATGGGCTCCAGACAATGTTCCAGTTGAAATCAGACTGACCCCTGCGGGGCTAGTCGCCCGAGAGCCGGTCGAACCGCTGACCAATCTACAAAAAGAAATTGAGATTAGCATGGCGGCCTCGGGCACGGCTGTAACGGTGTCGCATCGAATCACAAATCATTCACTGTTCACCTTGGAGCTTGCTTCCTGGGCAATGACCATGATGGCCCAAGGTGGAATCGCGGTCAGCGGATTTCCGCCACGCGGCCAGCACCCGATTAATCTCGAGGCCACGAACCCGCTGGTCATGTGGGCCTATACCAATCTTGCCGATCCTCGCTGGAAGTTCACGAAGAAATATTTGACGCTCCGCCAGGATCCGAACAATAGCGACGCCCAAAAGCTTGGCTTGTTCAATCCAGATACCTGGGCGGCTTACCTGCTGAACGGTGAGGCGTTCGTGAAGCGAGTCAAGGCGGATTCGTCAAAAAGTTATCCCGATTTTGGGTGTTCGTTCGAAACCTTCACTAATAAGGACTTTCTGGAAATTGAGACGCTCGGTCCGACGACGAAGCTCCCTCCAGGGCACACGGCGGAGCAGGTGGAACACTGGGGACTGTATCGAGGGGTACAGCCGACCGAGTTGACCGACCAGGAATTGGATCGAGTGCTCCTACCGCTCGTGCAGGCCACTGGGAGCAAAGAGTAGATGGCCGCCGCATGCTTATTTCGGGCGGCAGGCGCGCGCTTGTCACTCAGTCCGGTTGACCTGATCATCATCGTTTTGTACTTCGGTTTGGTCTTGGGCTTGGGCGTCTACCTGCGGCGCTTCACCACAACGGCCGAAGAGTTCTTTATGGCCGGCCGCGAAATGACCATGTGGGTTGCCGGCCTCAGCTTTATCTCCGCCAATCTCGGCTCTTTGGAGATGATGGGCTATGCCGCGGCGACGTATCAGTACGGGATTCTTGTCGCTCACGCCTATTGGATCGGTGCGATCCCGGCGATCCTGTTTCTCGCGCTCGTGATGTTGCCATTCTATTACATCTGCAAGACGCATTCGGTGCCTGGCTATCTAAAGCTGAGATTCGGGGAAGGTGCACGATCTCTTTCAGCCATCTCTTTTGCGGTGATGACGATCCTGATGAGCGGCATCAATATGTACTCGATGGCGGTCATCATGAAGGTCATTCTGGGCTGGAATATCCATTTCAGCATTTGGGTTTCGTCAATGACGGTTGCCCTCTATGTGATGGCAGGCGGACTGCTTTCAGCAATTTTCAATGAAGTGCTGCAGTTTTTCCTAATCTGGATTGGTTGTCTCGTGATTCCTGTGGTTGGATTGATTGAAACCGGCGGCTGGGCGGGGATGGTTAATCGGATTCAGACGAATTTCCCCGGTCAGGATTTCATGCACCTGTGGAGCACAACCGGCACATTTTCCAACAACCCCATGGGAGCCCACTGGACAGGAATCTTGTTCGGCTGGGGACTAGCGATCTCGTTCGGATACTGGACAACGGACTTTCTCGTGGTGCAGCGTGTGATGGCGGCCAAGGATCTTCGCTCGGCCCAGTTAGGCACGATCATTGGCGCCGTCTTTAAGATGATGGTGCCGCTGATCGTCATCGTGCCTGGTTTGCTGGCACTCGCAGTCTTGCCTTATCGCTTGGTTCCTGAGAGCCAGGGCGGACTCGCAAATGTACACACATATAATGAAGCACTTCCCCTGATGCTTGCTCGCTACTGCGGACCCGGGCTTCTCGGTCTCGGAGTTACAGCGCTGGTCGCCGGCTTCATGTCCGGGATGGCCGGCAACGTCACGGCTTTTACCACGGTGTGGACCTATGACATCTACAAGCCGTTGATCTGGAAAGAAGCGTCTGAAACGCACTATGTTTCCATGGGTCGTTGGTGTTCGCTTCTGGGAGTGTTCGTAAGCATCGGCACGGCTTATCTGGTGATGAACTTCTCCAGCATTATCGTGTATGCCCAGGTAATTTTTGTCTTCTTTATTGTGCCTATGTTCGGCACGGTGATCTTGGGCATGCTCTGGAAACGAACCACGCCTGCGGCCGGCTTCTGGGGCCTGCTGGCTGGGATTTTGACGTCCTTTGCGTTGTGGCTCTGGGTGAAGTTCAACCCCGACGCGTTGAGCTATGTTGCGTTTTCGGGATACGCGAAGGATATGTCCGAGAACATGTATCGCGCGATGTGGTCACTCGTAGCAAACGTTCTAGTCACTGTGGTTGTCAGTTTGGTTACAAAGCCGAAGCCGGAGCATGAACTTGAGGGACTGGTTTACGGGATGACTGAAATACCCTCCGAGGGCGGTTTTTCGATCTTTCAACGGCCGATCACTTGGGCTGCTGCAGTGGCGCTTGCGTTTGTCGCACTCAACATTTTATTTTGGTGAGGAAGACACAGTGGAAAAGCACGCCGTATCAGTATGGTTTTTCATTGGAGCGCTGCTTACAATTTACGGCGTCTTGATTCTCGTCTCTGGGATTTATGGGCTGTTTGTGCCCCTCAATCACACGGTCGCCATGTCTCACCTCCATATCGGAATTTGGTGGGGTTCGGGCATGTTGCTAATCGGTGTGGGATACATAGTCCGCTTTCGACCGCGCCGCAAGAATCTCTGAGTAGACGCTTATTAGAAAGGTTAATACCATGCAGCACGCAGAAGTGATTGTGGTTGCGAGTGGTGATTTGCGGCTGTCGGCGAATCGAGCCTGCTGGCCCGCCCAGAACAATGTTGAACAGGCGGTAATGGCAGCGATTCGCGCGTGCGGACATGCGGTTCGCCGAGGACATCCCTTTGATCCGGTGCAGCAGCACGGTTTTATTCATAGCCAGCACCACGGTATCGAAGTTTTCCGCCAGATTCCGCCGGAGGCTCCTCTGGTGGTCGTCGAAGCTGTGTGGCAGTACAGCCATCACGTCCTCCCCGGTCTCATGACGCATCGGGGACCGATCCTGACGGTAGCGAATTGGTCCGGGCAATGGCCAGGACTGGTTGGCATGCTCAATTTAAACGCATCTATGGCGAAGGCAGGCGTCAAGTACAGCACTCTGTGGAGCACAGATTTCACTGACGAATACTTCCTCGAGGGACTTCGTCGCTGGTTGAATCACGAACCGGTGGTCCATAATGCGAGCCATGTTCGCCCACTCGCGGCGTGCCGGCTTTCTCCCGAAGAGGAAGGCATCGGCCGCGAGCTCGGTCACGAGCTCTTGCGCAACAAGGCCATCATGGGAGTTTTCGACGAGGGGTGCATGGGTATGTACAACGCCATCATACCCGACGAGCTGTTGCATGCTATTGGAGTGCACAAGGAGCGGCTTAGTCAATCTGCTCTTTATGCTGAGATGCGGCGCACGTCGGGCGATGAAGCGCAAGAGATTCGCACCTGGCTCGACAACAAAGGCATGACATTTCATACCGGATCCGATTCGATTCGCGATCTCACGGACGACCAGATTCTCGATCAGTGCAGGATGTACATTGCCGCGCTTCGCATAGCGGACGAATTTGGCTGCGATGCGATTGGCATCCAGTATCAGCAAGGCTTAAAAGATATCTGCCCGGCCTCCGACCTCGCAGAGGGGCTTCTGAACAATGTCGACCGTCCCCCGGTGAAGGATGCTGACGGAAAGCGAGTCCTGTTCGACAGTTTAGCCCTCCCTCATTTCAACGAAGCAGACGAATGCGCTGGTCTCGATGCGCTGGTGACAAATCGTGTCTGGCGCCGCCTCGGATTTGCACCCGAAACAACCCTTCACGACGTCCGCTACGGCGAGCCCTTTGCAATCAACGGCCACGAGGAATTTGTTTGGGTGCTTGAAATTTCCGGCTCTGTTCCTCCCAATCATCTAGCCAATGGGTACAAGGACGCAGTCAGCGAACGCCAGCCGGCAATGTATTTTCCGCTGGGCGGTGGCACGATCAAAGGTGTCAGCAAGCCGGGCGAAATTGTGTGGAGCAGGGTGTTCGTCGAAAACGGAAAATTGAACGCCGACATCGGCCGTGCCCGGGCGGTTGCGCTCCCCGATTCCGAAACTCAGCGGCGATGGTCGATCACCACACCGCAGTGGCCAATTATGCATGCCGTTCTGAGCGGCATCAGCCGGGACCAGTTCATGGCTCGGCACAAATCGAACCACATACAGGTTGTCTATGCACCCGATGGCAAGGGCGCACACTCAGCACTTTCGGCCAAAGCGGCGATGATGGACGAACTCGGGATCAAAGTGAATCTGTGTGGCGACTGTGAGCCGTGATCTCAGAGCGGTATCGGTCAGTTGCGACCTCCGCAGGACCAAGGGCGGACCTTTCGAATGACCAGTGTGGCACCACCGACCGTGTGCGACGCGCAGCAGTTTGTCGCTGACGAGGCAGAGCCCTGCGCGCAAGGAGGAAACAAAATGGCAAGTCGTCGCAGATTCTTGGAAACCATCGCGTTGGGAATAGCCGGGTCAGCCTTGGGAGCTCGCAAACTTGTAGCGCAACTGGTGGGCTCGAAATATAGGTTTGAGATGGACAGCGGGCCTGGACCGGAAACCGTCATCAATGGCAAAAAACTTCTTTATTTCGGCGGTACTGGATATTTCGGATTTCAAACCCATCCAGACTTGCTCCACGCCGCGCAAAAAGCGACCGCCGACTTTGGTATGGGCACGGCAACATCGCGAAACGTCTTCGGCACCTCCCCACTCTATCTCGATGTAGAAAGAACGGCCAGCAACTTCTTTGGCAGTGACGAGACGATCTACCTGCCATCCGGCTACTTGATCAACATTGCCGGTTTCCAGTCGCTAGCTGCCTTACGCCGATTCGATGCCATGTTCGTCGACGAAGGCGCACACTGGAGCGTCACCGACTTCATGTACGCACTCCAAAAGCCGGTCTACACGTTTGGGCATGGTGACGCAGGCAGTTTACGCAGCAAACTGAAGGAAAACCTCAAGCCAGGCGAAAAGCCATTGGTGGTGAGCGACGGTATTTTCCCGGCCTTTGGCAAGATCGCACCAATTCCTGACTATTTCAAACTCGTGGAATCTTATGACGGATGTATGTGGATCGATGACTGTCACGCCATCGGCGTTCTGGGAGGAAACGGGCGCGGCACTTACGAGCATTATAGTTTGCAGTCAGAGCGTTTGTATTTTGGTGGAACTCTCAGCAAAGCAGTGGGCGCGCATGGTGGAATCATTCCGGGCAAACAAGAATTCATTCTCCCAATTCGTACTGGGCATATTGCTAACGGTGCGAATGCCTCTCCCTCCGCAGCGGCGGCGGCGGCTGTCAAGGGTATGGAAATGCTGATGGCAAAACCCGACTTGCGCCAGCAGTTATGGCGGAATGCACGCCAACTGAAGTCTGGACTGAAGGCGATGGGATTTGACCAAGACGACTCGGCCGTTCCAATCGCAGCCTGGACACTGAAGACGGGAGAAGACATGGACCGGGTCCATGCCGATTTGATGAATCGGGGAATCGCAATCCAGCGCACTCACTATGTCGGGACCGGAGCGAACGGAGCGTTACGGGCCGTAGTGTTCGCAAACCACAAGCCGGAACACATCAATCGGATGCTGAGCGAATTGAAAATGCTTGTCTGAACAAAATGTGATGGAATTCATCTGCGCGTGGAGTTTAGAATCCAGCGGCGTCTGACGCGATAGATTCAGCGGCCTCGCAATTGCGTGCTGGCGGTTGCAACAACAAGGTCGCAGTTCGCATTCTAGTTTACCCTCGGAGCCAAGGATAGATTTCTTGAACATCACGGATGTGACCTGCTCCCCGGTTTCCGCACAAAGCTGAGTATGATTTGTGCGAAAGAAAGGGGAAGAGGGTATGTCGAAGAGCAGGCACACGGAGGCGCAGATGATCGGGGCCTTGAAGCAACTGGAGGCGGGTCGCAAGGCGGAAGACGTGGCGCGGGAGGTGGGCGTGTCGAAGCACACGATCTACGCCTGGA
>Ga0209517_10002785_pt1 | contig 24308 bp, 21 predicted proteins | sample PeaSoiMetSII2010_FD_187695 | JGI IMG/M metagenome (GOLD analysis project Ga0209517, IMG submission 187695) | Peat soil microbial communities from Weissenstadt, Germany - SII-2010 (SPAdes) (version 2) | ecosystem: Environmental > Terrestrial > Soil > Wetlands > Peat | place: Germany... | reverse complement strand
ACCCTCAACGGTACGGCAACCACTACCGTCAACCTCACCGCTCCGACGGTCTCCTCGGTGTCCTGTAATCCCACCAGTATGGGATCCAACGCCAGCAGCACGTGCACGGTCAAAATCTCCAGTGCCGCGCCCACCGGCGGAACGGCGGTGGCTCTCTCCGACAACTGTTCGGCTCTCAGCGTCCCGACTTCGGTCATGGTGGGGGCGGGCGCCACCAGCGCCACCTTCAGCGCCACCACCGGCACCGTCTCCACCAGCCAGACCGCGACCATTACCACGACCCTTAACGGTACGGCAACCACTACCGTCAACCTCACCGCTCCGGCGGTCTCCTCGGTGTCCTGTAATCCCACCAGCCTCGCATCCAACGCCAGCAGCACGTGCACGGTCATAATCTCCAGTGCCGCGCCCACAGGCGGAACGGCGGTGGCTCTCTCCGACAACGCTTCGGCTCTGACCGTCCCGACTTCGGTCACGGTGGGGGCGGGCGCCACCAGCGCCACCTTCAGCGCCACCACCGGCACCGTCTCCACCAGCCAGACCGCGACCATCACGGCGACCCTCAACGGTACGGCAACCACTACCATCAGCCTCACCGCTCCGGCTCCCCCGTCCGGCACCACATACTCCCTCTGGAGCTCCACTTCCAAGCCCACCACCGTCTCCGATTCGGATACGCAAAGTGTCGAGCTGGGCGTGAAGTTTCAAGCCAATGTGGCAGGTTCCGTGGCGGGTGTTTCCTTTTACAAAGGCTCGACGAATAAGGGAACCCATACGGGGCACCTGTGGTCCAGCACCGGCACTCTGCTGGCATCCGTCACGTTCACAAATGAGACCGCTTCCGGTTGGCAGCATGCTAACTTCTCGGCGCCCGTCGCGATTTCAGCCAACACCACATATGTAGTCTCTTATCACGCAACCGGCGGTCATTATTCGGATGACACCAGCTATTTCAGCTCCGCTCTCACCAACGGCCCGCTTACCGCGCTACGCGACGGGCAGAGCGGCTCAAACGGTGTATACAGCTACAGCAGCGGCACCGTCTTCCCAACCTCCGGCTGGGAAGCCAGCAACTACTGGGTGGATCTGATTTTCCAGGAGAACACGCAGTCGAGTTCGAGTACCAAGACGAGTAAGGCACAATCCCGGGTTCAAGGGAGCGCCGACTATGCTCTCGCGTGCTCTCCAAAAGCGGTTCAGTCGGGCGGTACCTTCAAATGTGAGCTGCAATCGGGCGGTGCGTTACAATCCGTGGATTTGACGGCATCCGGCAGCAGTAACGTCACGCTCCCGGATACGGCCACGGCCCTCGCCAACCAGCACAGCCTTTCCTTCCAGGGCGCCATCCAGGGAAGCCCGGCGTCGGGATCGATTACCATCTCGGCAAATGCCGGCAACCGCCATGCGGAAGATACCATCGTAGCCTTGGCGCCTCACGCTCCGGTTCTCACGGTCCCGGCGGATCAGTTAATCCAATACGGAACGTCCGTGGGCTTTAAAGTCTCGGCCACTTCGGCCGATCCGGCGGTTCTGTCGGCCTCCAACCTGCCTGCGAATGCCTCATTCGATAAGGCGGGCCGGTTCGAATGGACTCCGGCGGCCGGTCAACAGGGCACCTACGATGTGGCATTCACTGCCAGGAACCTCACCGGTACTTCCACCAAGACCGTGCATTTCGAAGTAGATGCCGGAGCGCCAGCCATCTCCAACGCCGCGAAATTCGCCTGCAGCCCTGGCGCGATCGGGACGCTTTCCGGTAAATGGCTGGGCCCGGATTCTCCGGCAGCGGATGCCAGCGGCAGTTCGACGGAACTGGAGGGAACCAGCGTACGGGTGAACGGCACAGCGGCGCCATTGCTGTTCGCCGGCAAGACACGGGCTGCGTTCCTGTGCCCCGCCGGACAACCGGGCGAAGCGCTCCAGATTGTCCTGGAAACACCCGCAGGCGCCGCGCAGACCCTGCAGACTAGCATGCAAGCCGCCAGTCCCATGCTGCTTTCGGTGGAGGATGGCGAGCAGGGGATGATTTTCCGTGCAGGCACCGCGGAACTGGCAACCGTTCGCGACGCCAAGGGAGCCGGAAAGCCCGCTCAGCCAGGCGACACTCTGGCCATTCGAGCCACGGGTCTGGGGAATGGAAATGTGGTATCGGTGAAGATCGGCGGCACTTCCGCCGACGTGTTGTCAATCGCTCCTGGGGACCAGGCCGGACTTTGGGAGGTCTTGGCGACCATCCCCTCCGCGCCGCAACTGGGCGATGCCGTGCCGGTGCAACTCGAGGTCACATCGCCCGATGGCAAGCAGCTACAAAGCAATTCGGTAGCAATCGCCATCGAAGCGGCGCGCTTCTGATCAGGTAAACATGCGCAAAGGGGCTCGCGTCATCGCGAGCCCCTTTTTGTATTTTCGCCGATCCCGAAGTACAATGACTCCCGGATGGACGAGAAGAAGCCTCACGCCGACCTTGGGGGCCGCGGCCACAAGGGAGCGATCAGCGGTCTTTTATGGCGAACCATCGGTGTATGGTGTTTTCTCATCACAGGGGGCCCCGCTGCTGAAGCACAGACGAATTGCGCTACTCAACACGCTGCCGGCGGCGTGTTCATCTGCTATCCCAATCCGACCGAAAACCGCGCGGACTCGATCATTCCCGATCTCTTCCACTTGAGCGCGCAGGCCAACGCCGACCACGGGCAACTGATCGGCCGTTATCGGGTTTTGATCGACAGCCGTCTTGTCTCCGACACCCGGCTGGCTATTCCAGTTCAGAATCTGTCCATTGAAACGAACCTGAAATCGCCGTTCGATTCGGGCTCCCACACGTTGCAACTGGTGGTCGCCGGAGCCGGCTCCGCGGAAGTGAGCGGGCTTCAAGTGTACCCATCAAAAAGCGGGCTCTGTGACCCATTCAGCCGTTTTGATCCGCGGATCTGCTCCATATCGAATACCCGTACCCGGTTACGATGGTCCCCGGCGGAATCTGCGGTACCAGGATCAGGCGGCGCCCCGGCCGACCCTTTTGAGGGTTATCTCGCATACCTGAGGCTTTACGGCCAAAATCTCAAGAGCATAGAGGCGGATGCCGGAGACGCGGTCGCCGTGGATGCGCAGGGAAACACCTACGTTGCGTCGCACACACTTGCCGACGTGGAGCTGCGCAAGTACGCGCCTGACGGCAGCATTACCTATGATTCGCTTTTTCCCGCTTGCGGAAAGGGCTTCCTCTCGGTGGCGGCGTTGGCCGTCAACAGCTCGGGGCATGCGTGGATCGCCGGAAATACCAGCGCTTGTCTTCCTCCTTCGCCCAATGCATTCCATGGGAACATGGCTGGGACAGGACAGATGCGGGGCTTCGTGATGCGGGCAGATACGACCAAGCCCAGTAACACTCCGATCTTCCTTACCTATCTCACCGACGGGGAAAGCCGGATTTCGGCGCTGCGGGTTGACGGAGATGGGAACGCGTACGTCACGGGCACGGCCGCTTCTCTCGATTTTCCGCATGAGTCGTTGTTGAAGGTCTTTGAGGACTCCGTCTCTCCTGGTACAAGGCTCGGCTTTGTCTCGGCGATCAACCCTGGGGGATCGGGCTTGCTGTGGTCGAGTTTGTTGCAAGATGTGCAGTTGACCGCGCTGGCGCTGGATGGCGCGGGAACCATTTATGTCACGGGACGCGTGACTTCCTGTCAGCCGCCTTCCGGTTCTTCCACGCCGGTGCGCCAGGCTAAGCCACACCGCCCCACTGCCGCCCGGCCGGCCGGATGCGGCGACGATGTTCTGGTTGCGGGCCTGGCCGATCGCGGCCGCCGATGGTCCTATATGGCGCGCTTGGGCGGCTCTGGCGAGGAAGAGGGCCGGGCGATTGCGACGATGCAAGGCCATTGGATCCTCGTAACAGGCGAGACTGCATCACCGGATTTTCCAGTATCGTCCGCGGCGAATGGATCTCCACCCGGGAAAGTGCGGCCGTTTGTGGCGGCGCTCGAGCCTTGCGGAACTGGTAACCTGTACTCACGTCTACTCACGGAAGCGGACAGTGGCAGCGCGCCGGAGATAGCGTTAGCACCCGTGCTCGATGTATTCGCGGTTGGATTTCCCGAGGCATTGGCCGCGTCTGGATTCCCCAAGGCCGGGCATAAGCCGGCGGCGTCGGTTCTCAAGGCTTCCCCGTGTCACGCCGCCGCCCAGTGACTGGAAATCAAGATGAAACCTGGTGAGTTGCCGGCCGGAGGAGGCGCCTGATTGGGATCGACACGCAGACAGTTCCTGGAGCTGTTGGCCGGGGCTGAAACCGGAAGCATGCTTGGGACACGGCTGCTGGCACAGTCGGATGAAGCGGTACCCAACCTGCTAATAGGAGCGCGGCTGGAACCCTTTGCCGATCCGTTGCCGGTTCCCGCGGTTCTTCGGCCGGGCGTCTCGACTCCCGCCTCGCAACATTACCGGATACAGATCTCGGAATTTCGGCAGAAGCTCCATCGCGACCTTCCGCCCACGGTGGTCTGGGGATTTGAAGGAAGCACCCCCGGCCCGGTAATCGCGGCCCAGCGCGGGCAGGCCGTGAGCATCGAATGGTTGAACCGGCTGCCAGCCAGGCATCGCCTCTTGGTGGATCATAATCTGGATGGCGCCGGGAAGGATGTCCCCGAGGTGCGGACCACCGTACACCTGCATGGCGGACACGTGCCGGCTGCCAGTGACGGCTATCCGGAGAATTGGATCACTCCCGGGCAGGACCAGCACACCGTCTATCCAAACCAGCAAAGAGCCGCGACACTCTGGTACCACGATCACGCCATGGGAATTACCAGACTGAACCTCATGATGGGACTGGCGGGCATGTATCTACTCCGCGATGCGGAGGAAGAGCGGCTGGGACTGCCCTCCGGCCGTTTCGATATTCCCGTCGCCTTGCAGGATCGTACTCTGGATGCCCGGGGCCAGATGGTATACCCAGTCTCGGCAACGGAGGGAGCTCCGTGGGTGCCGGAGTTCTTTGGAACCCATATCCTGGCGAACGGACGGGTGTCGCCGTACCTTGACGTGGAGCCGCGGTTATATCGTTTTCGCCTTTTGAATGCGGCGAACTCCCGCGTTTTTGAGCTTTCGCTGGTGCCGGAGGATCGTTTGATCCAGATTGGAACCGATGGCGGCCTTCTGCCCGAGCCCGTTCCGGTCACCGAGATACGGATTGCGCCAGCCGAGCGAGTCGATGTTCTGGTGGATTTTCGGGGCCGCGAAGGCCGCCGCATCATGCTCATCAACCGCGGACCCGTGCCGTATCCCACGGGTGGTGGGGGACCGGTTCCCGGCCCGGTGATGCAATTTCGGGTGACGAGGCCGCTGAGCGAGACCGTCGATACCAGTCGAATTCCCGAGATACTTGTGCCTGTGCCGCCGATCGAGGAGAGCGCGGCGGTGAAGACGCGGCGACTGAAGTTACTCGAAGTCATGCCCGCCAATGGAGAACCCCATCGTGTACTACTCGATGGCCGCCGCTTCATGGATCCGGTCACGGAAGACCCCGCCATCGGGAGCACCGAAATTTGGGAATTTGTGAATACGACCATCGACGCTCACCCCATTCATTTGCATGTGGTGCACTTTCAACTGCTCGATCGCCGTCCTTTCGATCTCAGGCGGCTGCAGCGTACGTCGGAGTTGGTCTTTACCGGCAGACCGGTGAAACCGGCGCCCGAAGAGCGTGGATGGAAGGACACGATTGTTTGCCCGCCGGGACAGGCGACTCGAATTATCATCCCGTTTCTAGGAGAGCCCGGACGCTACGTCTGGCACTGCCATATGCTGGAGCACGAGGACAACGAGATGATGCGGCCGCTTTTACTGCGCACCTGAGAAACAAGACTAAGCTCGTTCGGGACTTGGCCCGAACGAGTGGCCCCTGGCGGGGCCGTAGGAAGTCAGGAGTCGAGGAAGTCAGAAGCCAGAAAGCCCTCGCCGAAACCGGCCAGCATGGCGGCCTGGGTGCCGCGCTATGGATTGACACTTCTGTCTTCTGACTTCTGTCTTCTGACTTCTCAACACCGACAAAGTTTTGTCGATGTTGGCGCTGTAAGCGACTAGTGAGGAATGACCAGCGTGTCGCCGGGCAGCAGCACGATGTTCTGATCCATCCGCTCGCCCTTCACCACCTCATCGTAGTTGAAGTCGAGGCGATACTCCCTGCCGCCCTCGTTTCGCAGGATGTAGATCTTTTTGTGCTTGGCATAGTCGGTAAGGCCGCCGGCTTCGCTCAACGCCTGCATGACCGTCATGCCGTACGTATACGAAAGGGTTCCCTCCTTCCGCACCGCGCCGATCACGTAGATCTTTTTGCTGTTGATGGCGGCGATGACCACCGTCACGTTGGCATCAGTGATATATTTGCCGAGCCCGTCGGTGATCAGCTTCTCGGTTTCGCTGGGCGTCAGGCCGGCCACTTCGACATCTTTGAGCATGGGGATGGTAATCTTCCCGTCCGGCCGGACCACCACGCTGGGAACGGAGGCGTCCGGCTCCTTCCAAACGGAAATTTGCAGTGTGTCCCCGGAACCAATCCGATAATCCTCCAGGGCCCTCTCACCTTTGGCGGCGGCCGCGTGTGTCCCTATGGTCTCCGTAGCCGGCGCCGACGAGGCCGCCGGAGCAAGCGGCTGTCTCTCGCGCGGAGAAGGCGGAAATGCCGCGGGCGCGGCCGAAGCATTGGCGGAATCCCCCAAGGCACGGCTCCCGCTCTTCTCGTAGGCGATCGCCTGGTCAATGGCAGTGGCCGGCCACCCACTCGCCACGGCGTCCCGCCGGATCTGGGCCTCGTTCACGCCTCGCTGTCTGGCGTCGTGAATATACTGGACAAGTTCCTTGGGCGGTATGCTGTCTCCCTGACCGGCGGTGGAGATCGTGGGGATTCCCATCATGAGGAGAACCATGGCCACATATTTAAACTGAAGCACCGTTTTAATCAATCCCATTTAATCGTGCGAACTCCCGCAATTAGCTCCAGTTGCAAGTTCAAGACCAAGCGCTGAAAATGCTTCGAAACCGCTTTTCCCCAACCTGCATGGCACCCCGATTCCTCTCCAGTCGCAAACAATTGGAAGTCTTCTAAAAAATTGGCACGCTTCAGGCCAATCGTTACCAAAGAATTTGCACCGAATGCCAATCGAGCCGGTTCAGCCCTCCTGGAACTGCTTTCCGCCGCATGTTTTAGATGACTCGGCTTTGAAATTGCAAGACTCGACGTCGCTTGCCCTCATTCACTTGAGACTGTCAAAAATGAAACAACATTTATTCAAGAGTTTGCTCCCGCCGAGCTTATGCTTATTGCTTTGCTGGAACGGCTGGAGCCCCGCGGCACACGCCCAGAATCTGCCCGTGCGCATCGACATCGTTGTAGTCGAAGGCGAGGGTGTTACCCTTAATGTTCGCCAGCGAGTCACTCACGGTGCGGCCGTCAGGGTCGAGGATGACGACCATCGGCCAGTTGCCGGTGCAGCCGTGGTCTTTGCGCTGCCGGTCTCGGGCACGACCGGTGAGTTCGCGAACGGGTCTAAAACTCTCACCGTAGTTACGGACCAAAACGGCCTGGCTGAAGCGCATGGCCTTAAGACCAACGAAGTTCCGGGAAAGCTTCAAATCTATGTGACAGCTTCGTATCACGGCTTGCATGCCCGGGGCCTGGTCAACCAGTTCGTGGAAGGGGCGGTGGGAGCGAAGCCTCAAATGGCGGAGGTACCCGCCGCCAGAAGCGGCAAGAAATGGAAGTGGGTGCTCCTGGCGGTGGTCGTCGCCGGCGGCGCCGGCGTGGGCGCTTACCTGGCAAGGCACACAGTCAACAGTTCGCCGGTTTCCATCAACACGGGCACAGTTGTATTTGGGAGTCCTCGATAAGTCATGTTTCGGTCGTTTATTTTCGCCTGTACGGCATTCCTGATTTTGCTGGCCCGGCCGGCAAATCCTCAAACTCCGAATATTAGCGGGCCAGTGGCCGGTTTTGTTTACGACCACGGGTCCCGATCCGTCCGGCCCCTGCTGGGCATTCCGGGCGCCACCTACGCGGCCTCGCCCGTGCTGAGCGGCGTCGATTGGGCGTCCATCGCTCCCGGCGGCAAATGGGCTTTCATCGCCCAATCCGGCAGCGCGGGATTCGTGCAGGGCCTCTCGTCCGCCGTTCCCGTTGCGTCTTCCGGCAACAGCTTGATGCCGGCGGTGGACCGCGTGGTATGGAATCGCGACGGATCGTTCGCTCTGCTTTATTCCTCCTCGTCCGGGCTGTTGCAGCGCATCAGCCTGTCCGATACCGCGGTATCTCCGGATGCTCCCGTCGATCTCTCCTCGTGGGGAAGGCCCGCGGCGCTGGCGATCGATCCTAGCGGCTCGCAAATCGCTTTCGGGGTGGCCGGCGCGGGGCTGTATCTTTTCAGTCCCGGCCAGTCCCCTGCGCCGATCTCTTCCATGAGCAAACCGGTGGCGGCAGCGTTTGATGAAACCGGTCTCCGCTTATACGCCGCCGATCTGGATCAGCAACTGATCGTGACATTCGATTCGGGCGGCGGCCCCGCGCCGTTCGCCTCCCTGGCCCAGGCGGATGGGTCGGTATTGAATCCCGTCGGGCTTGCGGTTTCCGCGGGTAACCGCTATCTCCTGCTCGCCGACCGCGCCATGCATACCGTGCTGGTTTACGAAACCGCATCACAAAACCTGGCGAACACCATTCCGTTGGATTTCGCTCCTTCCCGTCTCGAGGCGCTCTCGGCCGGACCGACCTTCCTCTTGAATGGCGACAAGAGCAACGAGTGGCTGATGGTTCTGGACGCCAGACAGACTCCCACGGTTTACTTCGTGCCGGCGAGTCAGCAGGAGCCTTTATGAACAAGCGACTGCCTGTCTTGCTGTTTGTTCTGGCCGCATCGTGGGTGACGGCACCTTCTCTATGGGGCCAATCCGTGCTCCAGGTTTCCGTCACAGCGAACGGCCAAACCTCGAACGTCGGGCCGGGAGGATCGCTGGCACTGACCGGGAGTAATCTCGGCCAGCCGATTCTGGCCAACGTGACGGTCCTCTATAGTGGGACCGCTACCGCCACCATCACGGGCGTTTCCGTTACAGGGACTTCCGAAATGACGTTGCTGCTTGCGCCCACGGTGCCCGCGACCCTGAGTCCGAGGGGCAGCACCAGTTTTACCGTCGAGTACCTGCCGTCGTCGGGTAACGCGGTCAGCGCGCAGGTTTCGGTCGCGTTCACCGAAAACAGCCAGGCCTCCAACTTTCCGTTCACCCTGACCGGAACCTCGCCGCGCCTGACATTCAGCTATTACTTTGCTCCCAGCGGCGCTCTTACCAACCTCAATTCCGGCGACAGCATCATCTTCCCCGCAACCAACGTCGGATCGTCGGTGCAAGCCGTGGTAAGCGTTTTGAACGGCGGGACGGCCACTGGCTCGCTCCAGTCGGTCAGCGTGTCCGGCTCGGCCTTCCAGCTCAAAGCCTCCGCCGCGCCGGTCCAACTGCAACCAGGTCAACAGGCTTCCTTCAACGTGGTTTTCACTCCTCAGGCAACCGGTGGGAGCCAGGGATTGCTAACCGTCGGGCTGGGCAGCAGCACCGTGACAGTGGCTCTTGCCGGAACCGGCACATCGACCACCTTTTCGGTGTCCTATGCTCTGGCGGACGGCAATATCCACCCGCTTTCGTCGGGAACGGCCATCAGTTTCCCCTCGGTCGATATCAACGGAACCACCACCGCCACCATCACCATTCTCAATCAGGGTACGGGCGCCGGTTCGGTCTCGGGAATCACGGTGGCAGGCGCGGGCTTTCAACTCAGCGGGTTGCCGCTGCTGCCGGCGACCGTCCCGGCGGGCCAGAGCTTACGATTCGGAATCGTCTTCGCTCCCACACAGGCGGGGACCTTCAACGGAACGTTCAGCATCGCTCTAGGTGGCAGTTCCATCACGGGCACCCTTACGGCTTCCACCAGCTCGTCTAATTTCGCCACCTCCTATACGCTCGCCGACGGCAATGTCCACCCGCTTTTGTCGGGAACGGCCATCAGTTTCCCCCCGGTCGATATCAACGGAACCACCACCGCCACCATCACCATTCTCAATCAGGGCACGGGCACCGGTTCGGTCACGGGAATCTCGGTGGCAGGCGCGGGCTTTCAACTCAGCGGGTTGCCGCTGCTGCCGGCGACCGTCCCGGCGGGCCAGAGCTTACGATTCGGAATTGTCTTCGCCCCCACACAGACCGGAGCCTTCAACGGAAATTTCAGCATCTCCGTCACCGGCACTTCCATTTCCGGTATTCTGGCTGGGTCCACCAACGCACCTAACTTAACCGCCTCTTACACGCTCGCAAACGCCAACGCCAGTCCCCTTTTCGCAGGAGCTGTTATCAGCTTCCCGGCGGCCGATATCAACGGGACGGCCACCGCGACCGTCACCGTTCTCAATCAGGGGGCGGGCGCTGGAACCGTTACGAGCGTCGGCGTTTCCGGCGCGGGGTTTCAAGTCTCGGGGTTGCCACCGCTCCCGGCAACCGTACCGGTGGGCCAGAGCTTGCGGTTCAACATCCTGTTCAGCCCGACCCAGGCGGGCAGCTTCAACGGAACCTACTCCATCGTTTTAACCGGCAGCACTCTTTCCGGCTCGCTGACGGGCTCTACCACGGCACCGAACCTGACTCTCTCGTATACCTTGGCCGACTCCATCGTGCATGCCCTCTCGTCGGGAACCACCATCACCTTCCCGGCGATCGACATCAACGGAAGTACGGCGGCCACCATCACCATCGCCAACCAGGGTACGGGCTCCGGTACGCTTACCGCAGTATCGCTGAGCGGCAGCGGCTTTCAATTGAGCGGGGTCCCACTGTTGCCGGCCACGATCGCGGCAGGACAGAACCTGCGGATCGGGATGGTCTTCAACCCGACGCAGGCGGGCACCTTTAGTGGAAGCTTCCGGATCGACCTAACCGGGACTTCGATTTCCGGCAGCCTCTCCGGTTCCACGGCCGCATCCAACATCTCCCTGTCTTACATTGACCCCAATACCAGCAACGTCCTGCCGCTATCGAACAACTCCACTCTGCCATTCCCCAGCACTCTGTCAGGAAGTGTCGCCACTATCACCGTGGTGGCTTCCAACTCGGGTGCGGGAACGGGGTTCATCAATGCGGTGACACTCAGCGGCGCTTCGTCATCGGCGTTCCAGGTAGTCAATCTGCCATCCCTGCCGCTTTCGGTGCCGCCTTCCCAACAGGCCCGTTTCGGGGTTCGTTTCAGCCCGCAACTGCAACAGTCCTTCTCGGCGCAGTTGCAGGTCAACATCAACGGGCAGAGCACCACCATCAACCTGGCCGCGCAGGGCACCGGACCGCAATACACTTATGCGTGGACCGGGGGAAACGGCGCCACGGCTCTCCCGGCCGGCGGAACGCTGCCGATTTCCGATACTGCGGTGGGGCAGACGACTAGCGTAACTATCACCATAACGAATGCCGGAAACGGCGACGGGCAGATTGCGGCGGTGAGCCTCACTGGCCAAGGCCTATCCCTCAGCGGTGTGCCGGCCGGCTCGTTCACCCTCCATCCGGGCGGAATGCAGCAGTTCACCATCGTCTTCGCACCGCAGCAACCCGGCAATATCAAGGGGCAGTTGGCGATTGGGAACGACACCTTCACGGTCACCGCCAACGCCATCGGCTCCAAACTGAGCTATATGTATACCAACACGGCGGCCGCCACCACCGTCACCGAAGGCGGCGTGGTGATCTTCCCGCCGAGCGCGGTCGGAAGCAGCGAAAGCCTGAGCTTCTCGATCCAGAATACCGGCACCAGCGCGGCGACCATTTCCAGCATCAATCTGACCGCGTCCAGCGCGGTCTTTTCGCTCCAGCAGTTACCCGGCCTGCCGCTGAACCTGAATCCGGGCGCCACCATTACCTTCGCGGCCGGCTTCCTTCCCAATAATATGGGCACGCTGACCGCTACCCTGGCCGTCAATACCAGCGTCTTCACTCTTTCGGGTACCGGAACACAGCCGGCGCCGCTTCCCGCCTATCAGTTCCAGGGCCCGGCCAACCCGCAGCCCGCGCAGCAGTCCGCCATCAGCCTGTCGCTCGCTTCGCCTTATCCACTTGCGTTGCAGGGCACGTTGACACTGACCTTCGCTACCAGCGTATTCACCGACGACCCCTCTATACAGTTCGCCAACGGCGGCCGCACGATCAACTTCACCATCCCGGCAAATACCACGACCGCACTTTTCACTGGAGGCGCCACTACCGTGCCCATTCAGACCGGCACGTCGGCCGGTACCCTGACCATCACGCCATCGTTCGCCATGCAGGGCGGCTTCAATATGACGCCCACCGCGCCGAACGTCTTCAGCCTGACGATTCCACGCGCCGCGCCCCAGTTGCTGGCCGCCGGCGTGACTTCCGAGACCTTGAACAGCTTCACCGTCACCGTCAGCGGCTATTCGACCAGCCGCAATCTAAGCCAGTTGGACATTCAAATCACGCCCAAGCAGGGCTCCAGTTTCTCCTCGAGTCACCTGACCATCGACGTGAGCGCCTCCTCCTCCGCATGGTTCCAGGGCACGGCTTCACAGGCTTTCGGGGGAACCTTCTTACTGGCGATTCCGTTCACTTTGCAGAACGGCAGCACTACCGACGACCTGGTTCACCTGTTGCAATCCCTCAGCATTACCGCCACCAACGATGTCGGCGTGTCAAGTGCGATATCCGTATCGATACCATGATCGGCGGTGCCGTTCCGGACCGCGGACGTGAGGAAAGCGGTCAGTAGTTTTTTTTCAGCAAGGAAGCACGATGGGGCCCACGAAACTCTGGCGCCGGCGTATTCCAGACCGTCCCAACTATGTGGGGCGGCGGCATAGCCGGCCATGATGCGCATCCGTCCTTCCCGGTGGAGCGTCATGCTTGCCATACTTACGGCGGGCTCCCCGATCCTGGGGGCGCAGTCCGGTCCGGCTTTGTCACTCGACTCCGGATCGGCGGCGCCGGGTGGCACGGTATCCCTCGATATGCACCTGGTCTCTCCGGCGTCCAGCCTCCCGGCCGCACTCGAATGGACGGTCGCTTACCCGCCCGGAGATGTCATTTCGGTCAATATGGCAGCGGGGGCCGGCCTGATGGCCGCGGATAAGACGATCGCGTGTAACGCCGCCAGCGGGTCCACGATCTGCCTGGCCTACGGCATCAACGCGAATGCGATTGCCAATGGCGTGGTTGCCGTGGTTACCGTTACGTTGTCGGCAACCGCCGGCGATTCCATCATACCCCTGTCCATCGGGAATGCGTCTGCCGCTGCAGCGGATGGGTCTGCCTTGCCGGTTCAGGCGACTGGCACCCAGATCTTGTTACAGAGCAACCCTACCCCCGCCATCGCTTCTCTTTCCCCTTCCACCATTCCGGCCGGGGCGGCGGCATTTACCCTCTTGGTGACCGGCAGCGGTTTTGTCCCTGGCTCCGTGGTGAATTGGAATGGTTCCGCCCGGCCCACGTCTTTCATCGATTCGACCGGGCTCCAGGCGGCTATTTCCGCATCCGATGTCGGATCCGCGGGTACAGTTCCGGTCTCTGTCTCGAATCCCGCCCCAGGCGTGAGTTCCGCATCCTTTCCGTTCACCGTAACTGGATCTCCCGCCACGGTCCCGTCCGGGCCGCCCTTTCCGCTCGGCGTAGTTCCCGCTGCGGGGAATGGCTTCGGCCAGCCGATGACATTCACTTTCAGCGATCCGCGCGGATGGGCGGATCTGAATGTGGTCAACATTCTCATCAACAACGCCCTCGACGGCCGCCAAGCCTGCTATCTGGCCTTTAACCCGTCCCTGAACGTGCTGTATCTGGTGAACGATGCAGGATCCGCCCTATTGCCGGAATTAACCTTGAATGGGGCGGGCGGTCTGGGCAATAGCCAGTGTTCGGTCAAAGGCGCGGGTTCCGCCGTAACCTCAAACGGGACCGACCTGAATCTGAACCTGAACCTGAGTTTCAGCGCGAGTTTCGCGGGCAACAAAGTGCTCTACCTCGCGGCTCGCGACCTGGAAGGAAATAATTCGGGATGGCGGCCGCTGGGGACATGGGAGGTACCTGGAACCCCGACCAACCCTGCAGCCGGAGGTGTCAGCCCGGCTCGCGGCCGCGGCTCGACACAGACTTTTGCCTTCACCTTCGCGGATGGCAAAGGCTACCAGGATCTCGGCATCGTAGACATTCTGATCAACAGCGGGCTGGACGGACGCCATGCGTGTTATATCGCCTACAGCCAGCCCGACGGGCTGCTCTTTCTGGTGGACGATTCCGGCACGGCGCTGCTTCCGGCCATGGCGCTGAACAGCGGCGGTAGCCTGACCAACAGCCAGTGCAGTGTGAGCGGCGCCGGACTGGCCGGCGGCGGAACTACCCTCGTCTTGACGCTGAATCTGAGTTTCTCGGCATCCTTTAGCGGAGATATGGCGATCTACCTGGCGGCTCGCGACCTAGGAGATGTGAACAACTCGGGTTGGCAGCCCATGGGGACCTGGACAGCGGAGCCCTATTAAGGTGGCCGGCCGTAGACCGGATCCACCTGAATCTCACCACCCGGCCGGCTCCCCATCAGTGGCCGTCGACCCAGCCTCCGGGCGCGGTCGACTACCCGCTGCGGCCGGCGGAGTGCAGGTGCCTGCTACCGCTCGGGGAGGCCTGCAATTGCCGGGCGATATCTTGAATCCGCCCGACTGGTTTTTGATCTCCCTTCAGCCCTACGATTCGAGGCCGTAAACCGGCTGGCTGGGCCGCCCAGCAGCGGCGGCAGTTCGGCATACCGAACAACTGTCCGGCCGCGGCGGGAATCAAGGAAGAGCGGCGGAGGGTCCCGCGTGGCTCCATGGCGACCACAGGGAAGACCACGGCTTCACGCACTTCCCGACGCAGGATGGGGGACAACTCGGCGACAGCGAGCCGCTTGCCGAACGCGCGTTCGATCTCGGCCGCCAGCCGCCCACCTCAAGAAAGCGGTTCTGCGTCAGGAGCCGGCCGATCCCCAGCAACTTCGTCGAAGCGAGATCAGGCCAGGAGGTCAACAGTCATCTTGCCCCCGCCCAGTTACACAGATTCCCCGGACGTGGCGCTTTTTGAAAGGAAGTTCTTTTTTACCACCAGAGACCCAAAACGCGTCCACTTGCAGGTCTTTTTAGGTTTAGTTCGGCAAATTCCGCATTATCAAAATCTTTAAAACCAATAACTTGCCTTGTGGCCGACAGATTGCTATGCAGAGGCGGACCAGGGAAGTGTGAAGACCGCCATCCTTTTAATCGATTGTGAGCTGGCCTTTGTATTCTGGCTCGGTCGGGCCCTCGACAAAGCTGGCTACGAAGCCTTTCCCGCCAGAAGCATCCCCGACGCCGTGAAGCTGATGGCCGAGCTGCATTTATCCGTTGGCCTCGTAATTCTGAACTGTTCTCTACCGGGGGCCGCCGATTTCATCGCTGAGTTGCGGGGTACCCAGAAGTTCGTCAAAATCATAGCCCTGGTTGAGGACGCGAACCTCTGCTTTATGCAGCCGGGAATCGACTGTCAGGTCTGCAGACCCAAGGGCAATGACGAGGCCTCGAAAATTGAGTTATGCCGCCAGATTCGACAAGTTCTTGGGTCGCCGGCTTTGTCCAGCATGACAGGTTAAGTCCAAAACTCCGCCCAGCAGCCGGTCTGGCAAAGGAACGCGGCCCGGTGTATGCTTCAGTTTCCGTTGGCGTTCAGCGCTTTTGGGCGGCTGTCGGAAGCGGCAGAAGCAAATGGGATATCCTCGTTCTCCAGCCCCAATTTTTTCATCTTGTAGAGTAGGGCTTTGTAGTCAATCTTCAATAGCGCAGCGGCCTGCTTGCGGTTCCAGCGCGTGGAATTGAGTGCAGCCAGGATCGCCTCCGTCTCGGCCTGCTGCTTGGCCTTGGTCACCTGCTCCAGAATGGGGGTGCTCGCCGATTCGGCCGCAACCGGACGATGAAGCTCCGCAGCGGATGAGTTCGAGCCCGACAGTATGGGGGTCCGCATGGCTTTGGCATGGAGATCCCTGGCAACCAGATCCGGATCGCGAAGAACGATCAGTTTGCGAACGACGTTCTCGAGCTCACGGACATTGCCGGGCCAGCGGTGACGTACCAAGGCATTCTTCAAGTCCACATTCAGGGATATCGGCTTGCCCGAAGGTACGTGCTTCTTGAGGAGGTATTCCGCCATCGGCACGATATCTTCCTTCCGGTCACGCAGCGGAGGCAAGTGAATATTGATGACGTTGAGCCGGTAATAGAGATCTTCGCGGAAGGTCCGGTCGGCGATGGCGCGCTCCAAGTCGCGATGCGTCGCCGCCATGATGCGGACGTCTACTTTAATGGTCTCCTTGCCTCCAATTCGTTGAAACTCACGATCCTGGAGGACCTGTAGGAGTTTTGCCTGAAGGCGGACATCCATATCCCCGATCTCATCCAGAAAAATCGTTCCGCCATCCGCCGCCTCAAACATTCCGGCCTTCTTCTGAAAGGCTCCGGTAAAGGCGCCGCGTTCATATCCGAAAAGTTCGCTTTCCACCAGCTCCGAGGGCAGAGCCGCGCAATTGAGCTTCAAAAAGATCTTTCCGGAACGGGGAGAGTGGTCATGCAGATCACGGGCGAGCACCTCTTTGCCACTGCCGGTTTCGCCCTGAATCAGAACCGGGGCCTCGGACCAGCCGATATTCGCTACCAGGAAGTAGATCTCCTTCATTTGAGGGTTGGAGCCGACGAACACGTTGCGTTTGGAGGAAGAAGGGGGCGCTACCGGCATGGGTATGACCGCTCGGTTTTCCAACGCTCCCTGAATTGCCTTACGAAGATCCTCGTGCGCTACCGGCTTACAGAGGAAGTCCGTAGCTCCATTCTTCATCGCCGTTACGATGTTGAGCGCGGACCCGGCCCCCGAAATGATGATTACGGGAAGGTCAGGGTACATGTTACGAATTTCCCTGAGCGCTTCCATGCCGTCCTGCCGGGGCATCATGAGATCCAACAGAACGGCGGAAATCGAGGGTCCAGAGGATTTAAGCTGGCTGATGACCTCTTCGCCATCCTGGGCCAATTCTACCGAGTAGCCCAGGCACTTCAGAGCCATCTCAAAATATGCCCGGACCTCGAGTTCATCTTCACATACCAGGATCGTATCCCCATTTTTCTGCGCCTGCATAACGTATTTATTCCCTCTCTCTGATCTGGGCGGCTTCCGCCTCCCTCAACTCTGTGGCTCCGACACGGACTGAATGAAGCGGAATGACGAACGAGAAACGGGGACCCTGATCCGTGTTCTCGCCCCACACTCGACCGTCGTGCAGCGTTACGATCATGCGGCAGATCGCGAGACCGAGCCCCGCCCCCGAGCGATCGTGCCCCCCATTATACGAGGTGTACTCCTCGAAAATATTGTTCAGATGCTCCCACGGAATCTGCGGGCCGGAATCCCGGATATCGATTCGATAGGCATTGGCAACACGGGAATTCCGTTGCCGTCGTTCGCTGAATCGCGCAGAGAATGGGCGTACCGAACGCCGCTCCCAAAAGAACGGATAGCCGCGGATGTCGATCTCGCCCCCTCGCGGCGTGAATTTACAAGCGTTGTCAAGGAGGTTGACAACGACCTGCTCGATCTGGCCAGACTCGATATACAGCGGGCCCGGAGGGTCCAGATCCACACAAATCGTAATACGCTTGCTGTCAGCAAACGGATTAACCTCGTGTATGGCCTGTTCGACACATTCGCGGATATCTCCTTCGCGGAGTTGCAGCTGTCTCTTCACCTGGCGTCCCACGCTTAATTCGAACATGGCGGAGGCCATCCGCGAGAGGCGTTTGACGCTGTGCTGCATGCGCCGCAAGACTTCTTTCTGGTCTTCATTCAACGACCCCAAGGCCGCACTCAGGAGAAGCCCGCAGTAACCGCAGGTCGCGGTCAACGGCGCACGAAAATCGTGTACCGCCCTGGCGAGAAAATTGGTGCGGTCCTGGTCGTATTCCTGCAGCTTCAGGTTCGACTGGATCAAACACTGAAGAATCTCGTCGCGATCGGCGCGCAGGGAAGTTGCCCCGCACAACCGCTCCTGGAAAGCCGATGCCGCCATGCCCAGAAAAGCGGCCAGGCTGGCTCGCGTGACCGGCTTCAGGAGAATGTTCGCCTCCGCCCCCCCGAAATTCTGGTGAAACGTTGCTACTTCGCTACGATGAACCAGAAACAGGTGCTTGGCGAGGCGATCTAAGCCACCGGGAAGGTCGGTACTGGCGGGACTGTCCCAAATGTAAAAATCAGCATCGAGAGGGCAAGCTTCCGGCGTGGCTGTCGACAATTGCCAGCCGGGAGCCGCGAAGGTATTCAGGATATCCCCGCATAATTTGCGGAGCTCACCGTCTGGCGAAATCAGGATTACATTCATTAGCTGGTCCAACAGGCCCTTAGCACGACATAGCCCAAAAGCTGGACTCTGATCCGATATATTTTCATTTACCCAGTCAAGAGGCAGGCTTTTCCCCGCATCCCTCTTATGCCCAGCACGTCAACCCAGAAACTGCACAGAAAAACTCCCGAAACTTTTGCAATCTTATAACCCACGCGTGCAGAAAGTCAAGCGGAATATAGGTTTAGGAATCGTAATGATGGGAAAAGGTACCTAGGACTAGTGGGGGGGTAAGGTAATGGTACTTGGGGGACTTGACAGGAGCCATCAATGCCGGAAAGAGTTAAAAACTTTGCTGAATTTTCCGGCAAACGAGCATCGGGAGACGGCTCCTCCGATGGCACAGAAAGTGCTTGTGGTATGGTAACCCCCTATGGCTGCACCGTCAGGCGAGATTCCAGTTTACGTAGAGACAAACATTCGGAACGTCCATTGGACGGAGCGCCGAAATCGCCTTCGAATGCAAGTGCATTGGCCCATCCGGTTCTTGAAGAGCGGCAGTGTGGAAAACCTCGACACGGTCACTGAGAACTTGAGCAGTGAGGGATTTCATTGCCTGACCAAGGCGCCCCTCGTTCCGGGTGAACTCTCTATGTGCACACTCGGCGTGCCAGCTCATGATCCCAAGGATGTCAACCGAATGCTGCTGGTGGAATGCAAAATTCGGGTTGTCTGGGCGAGAATCGCGGATAACGGCTTCTATAATGTCGGGTGCCGGATTGAGAATTACCGGTTTCTGGATGCGATTCCGTCGGGCCGAGGGCCTTTCCGGACCGAGTTGTGATGCCTGCTGTGGGTTCTAGGAGTTCTAGGGAATTTTGCGGATTTAGGTAGATTTAAGTAGACGTCTTCCCGGACTCAACGGGACCAGTTCTAGTATTTTGTCATTTTCCCTTAGTACACTTCTCATTCGATCCAGCTCGGGATGGTCTGCCGAGCTGACGTGGTCTTGTCTCAGTTGTGGAGAGCGCCTCGCGACGTCTCGTATCCTGCAAAGGACACGGGAGGCGACCGAACGAGCGGCCAGCGTACACCTCGAACTGGTGCACGCGAGGCATATGACAGCGCCCATGGGGACCCCCTTTTCTCGGATAAATTGCCAAAGAGTGGATGCAACCAGGGTGTATCCGTTCTGAATGAACCGGATACCATGCGGTCCCCGAATTGCTCATGCAGCAGACATGCGGTTCCCGGGCCGGTTGAGACATGCAGTTGTACTGCTTGCGTGCCTGGCGTGTGTAAGCCGGGCCTCGGCGCCGGATCGGCTCATCTTTGGAGGCAAAGTACCAACCTCCGTTCTTCTTAAGGACGCCTCTTCGGCGCCGGCGGCCCTGACGCTCGATGGTCCGCTGCAGTCTGTCCCCAGTCCGGGCGACTTCTTCCCTATGTTCGTCTCGGCTACGTTTCAGTCGCCCGAAGGAGTAGGGCTGAGTGGGGTCATCTTCCTGGTTCTTGTGGTTGGGGCGACAATGAAATATTTAGTTTCCCCGCGCTTCCATGACGTGCTCTCCGACGTCTGCAGCACCCTTCTCGCAATTGAGCAGGACGGGCGTTAAGCGCTGGTGACGATTCCGCTTCCGAGGCGGTCACTCTTCGGTCCCGGAGAGCCGCTTAAGCAGACTACCGACACTGACATGCGGGAATACCGTTTTCAGGCAACCGGAAGTTCCGATCCAAAAGAAAGTCTTTTCGTGCTCAGAAATCGGAGCTCTGTACCGGCGTCCCACTGCTCGCCAGAACCGTGGTGGCATCAGAGAGCAACTCCAGAAGCTCGCGATCGGATGCGATCAGATTTTTATGTTGTTGACCCCAAACGACAAATCTAGCCAGATGGTAAAAAAGCACGGCATGGGATCTGGCCGGTCCCGCGCCCGCCTCTTCATCGGATATTTTCCTCATGGCCGCCCCTCCACTGAATTCCGACATAGCTCACTCAGGAAGAGCAAGCAGGGGACCGTCATTGCGGTCCCCAGTTTTCCCGAGTTCGCGTCTTCACAGAAACCGGTTCGGATCAAAATCCCAATTCTCAGCAAGCCGGCCCGCTATCGGGCATCTTTGATGGAGATAATTATTTGAAAAGAAGTGGCTTATCCGCACATGGGAATGGCAGCGGGGTTGCACGGCAGGGTACCGTAGTCCACAGTCATGGTGCAGCGCATGGCCGACGCTTCCGTGTTGGGTTTCTTCGCTCTACTCTACCGCTGCGCCGTTTTGATCCTGCGGTTTCGAAAACAGAACTGACAATCTCCGGATGATCAACGCGCTGACGATCGACGTCGAGGAGTACTTTCATCCAGCCGAAGTCCAACGCTCCATCCCCATGGAGAGATGGTCATTTCTGCCATCGCGCGTGGAGGCGCAAACCGAGGAAGTGCTGGACCTGCTCGGGCGGCATTCGGTCCTGGCCACCTTTTTTATCCTGGGCTCGGTTGCGGAGCGAACACCGCGAGTCGTGCAAGAGATCGTGCGGGCGGGACACGAAATCGGGTGCCACAGCTACGCCCATCAACTGGTCTACGAACTGACGCCGGCGCAGTTCCGGGAGGACACCCTGCGGGCCATTGCGGTCATTGAAGATGCCGGCGGGATTCGGCCGCGTCTATACCGGGCGCCCAGCTACTCCATTACGAATCGATCTTTGTGGGCGCTGGATATTCTGGCGGAGTGCGGATTCGATCTGGACTCGAGTATCGTCCCCATCGCTCACGATCGCTATGGTGTTCGCGGTTTCAGCCGTTATCCGCGGGAGATGGAAACGCCTTCCGGTTCCATTCTGGAAGTTCCCGTGGCCACGGTGAAGCTGACGAACGGACAGATCGTGCCGGCAGGCGGCGGCGCTTATCTGAGACTGTTGCCCTATCGATACACGGCTGCCGCGATCCGGCGGGTTAACCGATATGAAAAGTGCCCGGCTTGCATCTACTTTCACCCTTGGGAAATCGACCCGCAACAGCCGCGCCTGGCTTCCGGCCCGATCTCACAAATCCGGACCTATGGCGGCCTGCGCGGCATGAAGAAGAAGCTGGTCCGGCTTTTGACCGAGTTCCAATTCTCTACGATGGCGACAGTCTATAGCCACGAGAAACGGTCAAAGCCGGTGGGCACCGGTAAGTTGAGCCAGACTGCTGGAGCGGCCGCCGTTTGAATCAAGTCAAATCTAAACGGCGAGTTTTACTGCGAGGACTTAAAAGAGAATTGCAGGATCATGTCACTGGGAACGGGTTGATTTCCCCTCCGGGCCGGCTTAAACCTCCAGCGCCGGACGGCATCCAGAGAAGCCTGGATCATGGCTTGAGGTGTCCAGGTTTTCGGAGGCAGAACTTCGGCTGAAGCCATCCGTCCCATTTCGTCAAGATGTACCCTCACTTCCACCGTCTTGACTGCTAAACCCAGGTTTCTTAGCTCAAGCGGATAGACGGGAGCCGCCGAGGCAGCCACAACCGGCGGATAGTAAACGGGCAGGGCAGATGGGGGGTTGGACTGTGGAGGAGGCAGTGGAATGTCAGACGGGGGACGCGGTTCGAAGGTCGCGGTTGTTTTCGGTGCCGGAACCTCCGGCTTGGGAAAGGATGGCGCCGAGGGGGCGGTCGGCTGTTCCAACGCGGGTAATATCGAGGTGGCGGTTGCCGGTTTCAGGCTGAGGGCTGGAGAAGCATCGGTAGTAAGTGCCACTGGGGGCGGTGCCGTAGCGTGATGGTCAGGGGGCGCAACAAACGGTTTGGTCGGGAGGTGCGGCACGGCCACGTCGGTCTCGGTGGGGGGGGGCGGAGGGAAGGACACCTCCCGGCGGGCCACGGCTTGCACGCGCGGATTTCCGGAGTGGGGCAGAATCACGATCACCGATTCGGAAGCCGTATCCTGTCCCAGGATGGTAAGCTGTGCCTGGACTTGATCGGTGGTGGGGGCATACAGGATGCTCCCGTTGCGGACCTGGGCGGGATCCAGAATGATTTTGCGATCATTCCCGCCCTCCTCAATCGACAGGAGCCCGGAGGTTGCACCGCGAACCGTGTCCGACTCACGGTTCCAGGTCAATTTCAGGTCACCGTTTTGTCTCTCCGCCTGAAGCCCTAATGGAACCTGCCTGGAGGGAGTGGGCGCGGGCGGGCTGAGCGGCGAAGAGAGGATCTTCCGAGCCAGAAACTTTTCAGGCAAAAATCGCCTGACACCGACACCGGCCTGGGAAAGGGACACCAGCAATGCGACAAACAGGGAACCACAAAGAATTTTGAGTTTGGTGGTAGAGTTCGACCGAGCCGCCTGGCTATCCACGGAGGTCGCCGCACTAACCCTCTTAAGCTCTGCCAGGGATTTCGTTTCAATGGCCTGGATTCTTTGCTGCTCGGCAATCGCAAGAAGGGAAGAATCCAGCGGAAATTCCAGGAAAGGAAGATCGCCACACATTTTTCCTTCGTCCCAGAAGAAAAAAGTGGCTGTTCCAGGGCCGGAGTCAGTGGCTTGAATCAGCAGGAAGACCTGATGCGGATCAGGAAAGAATGTCTGGGCTAAAGCGATATCAGAATCGTTCAGCCGAAATGCTGTATCCCCGTGGATTCTGTAATATCCGCCCGGCGGCGAGGGAAGGGAAGCGGCCGTTTCGCCAATAGATAGCGACTCGTCCACAAGGGGTTGAAGATCGTCGATCTCGATTGTCTGGCCGTGAGCCTTGCCCAACAACAGTCCCTGCTTCCCAGGGGCGCCATCACCGGAGTGAAGCTGCTCCTGAAGCCGGTCTACGACATCCAACGCGAGCCGCACATGTACAGGGGAGCCTGGGAATGACCAGGTGTAATGAGTCGGCGCCTCGGGACCCGGACGTTGCGCTATAGTTAATGTTCGGCCCATAGGATGCTAGAGTGCAGTGCCAGACAAGCAAGTCCCCGGCCAAAGATTCTGCAACGAGAATATGTTGAACCCATGCGATTTAATTCGATCGAGAGGACTCCGGAAACAGTTTTTTTCCAAGTCTCCCAATATTCGGCATTGTCTCAGGGTCGTCTGGCTCAGCGGCGCGGTCCTGCTTTTTGGACGGGCATTATGCGGCCAGACTTTTCGGCTTTCGTCGGCCTCGGCGTCACGCGGAGACCTGGTAACGATCGAACTTTCCCTGGAATCGCCGGCTGGTAAGGGGCCTTCCGCATTGCAATGGGATGCTATGATCCCGATTGCCCAGTTAAGCCTGATCAACGATAAAATCCTGGCCGGCTCTACGGCGCAGGAGGCCGGCAAATCCCTGAATTGTTCGGTGAAACAGAAGACCGCCGAGGTTCAGACATTCCGATGCATTCTCGCGGGAGGCCAAAATTCACTTTCCAACGGCACGATTGCGGTGTTGAGGCTTAAGATTCCAGCGAATGCGCAAGCCGGAGAAGCCCGAATCCGAGTACAGCAAGGAATCGCTGTATCCAGGGATTTAAAACAGAGCTTTCTGGAAACTGTAGAGACGAACGTGACAATCCGGCGATGACTGCGGCAGGACGAATGTGCTTCCCTGACGATTAAGAGACCGCTTCGGCCTCGTTATCATACTCTCTTCTCAAGAGGGCGAGTTCCGTCCGGTTGGTGACGCCCAGCTTGCGGAAGATGTGATAAACGTACTCCTTGACCGTGCCGACCGTGATGCAAAGAGAGTAAGCGATTTCTTTATTGCTTTTGCCCCGCTGAACCAGGCAGACGATCTGCTGTTCTCGAGGAGAGAGTCGCGGAACGGAAGGCGCCACGGCCGCTTTTTTCGCGGGTATCTGTTTACTCCGCGGACAGGCATACTCGCGGTCAAATGCGGCAAGCTCCCGCCCGCAGCGAGGACACAATTTGAGAGTCACGACTGACA